>Ga0307476_10000596_pt1 | contig 26669 bp, 30 predicted proteins | sample atmos_gasesECM2C_2_FD_203314 | JGI IMG/M metagenome (GOLD analysis project Ga0307476, IMG submission 203314) | Hardwood forest soil microbial communities from Morgan-Monroe State Forest, Indiana, United States - atmos_gasesECM2C_05 | ecosystem: Environmental > Terrestrial > Soil > Temperate...
CCTTCGGCTCCTTCGACGCCTTCAAGGAGGAGTTCAAAAACGCCGGCATCGGCCAGTTCGGTTCCGGCTGGGCCTGGCTGGTCAAGAACGCCGACGGCTCCGTCGCGGTGACCAAAACTCCGAACCAGGACTCGCCGATCTCCGACGGTCAGACGCCGCTGCTGGGCGCCGACGTCTGGGAGCACGCCTACTACCTCAAGTACCAGAACAAACGTCCCGAATACCTCGACGCCTTCTGGAACGTCGTCAACTGGGACTACGTAGCGAAGAGGTTCTCCGCGTAGGCGGACGCTGCAAACCGTCGCATCTCGGGGTCTTCGGTCGGCCGGATCGGGTCACGCACAGAAAAGTGCGCTCCCCTCACCGGCCGACCTGCATCCCCCGACCTGCTCGGTTTTCGCGCCCGTTCGTGGCTTCGGGAATCTGCGACATCGCGTGCTCGGCCAGCGCGGTGATCGTCAGGCTCGGGTTGACGCCGACGTTGGCGGGAATAGCGGCGCCGTCGCAGACGAGCAGGTTCTCGTAGCCGAAGACCCGCTGACGGGCGTCGACGACGCCGTCCTCGGGGCTGTGGCCGATTACGGCGCCGCCGAGGATGTGGGCGGTCGTCGGGATGTTCATCAGCGCCTCTGAGGTCGAGCTCTGGGCGACGCCGCCGGTCCGGTCCGCCAGCCACTCTGCGCAGGCGTTGGCGGCTGGGATGAAGGTCGGCATCGGTCGCTCGGGGTCCTGCTCGGTCTGCAGCCTGACATCGCCGTTCCGCTTCAGCGTCGGCCGCAGCGCGATCGCGTTGTCGAGCGTCTGCATGACGAGGACGATGATCGTCCGGCGCGACCAGTTGCGCGGCCAGAGCGTCTTCGCGAAGCGGCCGGGGTGGCGGACGATCTGCGCCAGCAGCTTCAGCGGCCGCGTCACCCGTGACCCGTCGCCGACCATCAGCGTGTAGAGCAGGTGCATTGAGTTGCCGTCCTTGCCGTAGGTGACGGTCTCGATGTGGGTGTGGGCGTCCGGGTAGATGCTGGAGGTGATCGCCACCCGCTTGGTCAGGTCTTCCGGGAACTCCTCGGGGACGGTGACGGCGAGGATCGACTCGCTGTTGGTTCGCACCAGCTCGCCGAGCCGGTTCGAGATTCGCGGCAGCGCGCCGCCGAGCCGGCAGCGCTGCAGCAGCTTGTTGGTGCCGAGCGGCCCGGCGGCGACGACGACCCCGCGGGCGCGCAGGGTGCGCGAGCCGCGGCCGCGGCGCAGGCCAGAGCGCTCGCTGGTGACGGCGTAGCCGTCGCTGCCGTCAGCGGCGCCGAGCGGCCGGATCTCTGTCACCGTGCGGTCGGGTTCGATCCGGACGCCGCGGTTCTCGGCCAGCCAGAGGTAGTTCTTGACCAGCGTGTTCTTGGCGCCGTGCGGACAGCCGACCATGCAGCGACCGCACTGCATGCACCCGGTACGGTCGGGACCCTCGCCGCCGAAGAAGGGGTCGGGCACGGTTTGGCCGGGGTTGTCGAGGTAGATCCCGATCGGGGTCTTTTGGTAGGTGTCGCCGACGCCGATCTGCTCGCCGTACTCGCGCAGGAGCTGATCGGCGGGGTCGTCACGGTCGTGGACGACGACGCCGAGCATCCGCTGCGCCTCCTCGTAGTGGGGGGCCAGCTCGGACTCCCAGTCGGCGAGGTCGGACCATTGCGGGTCCTTGAAGAACTCCTCGGGCGGCACGTAGAGCGTGTTCGCGTAGCCAAGGCTGCCGCCGCCGACGCCGCAGCCGCTGACCACGGAGACGTCCTTGAACGGGGTCAGGCGGAAAATCCCGCGCAGGCCCAGCCGCGGCGCCCAGAAGTAGCGGCGCAGGTCCCAGGTCGATTTCGGGAAGTCGCCATCGCGAAAGCGCTTGCCGCACTCGAGGACGGCGACCGAGTAGCCCTTTTCGGCCAGGCGCAGGGCTGAGACCGAGCCGCCGAAGCCGGAACCGACGACGATCCAATCGAAATCAAACTGGCTCACCGGCCAACCCTAACCGGTTGGCCAGCCGCCAGGTGGATCTGGGTTCGGCTCAGGCCTCGCCGGGCTCGAGTGGGCGGAAGTCCGAGGTGCGGGCTCCGCAGACCGGGCAGAACCAGTCCTTGGGGATGTCCTCGAAGGCGGTTCCAGGCGGAATCCCGCCGTCGGGATCGCCGATCGCGGGGTCGTAGATGAACCCGCAGCTCTCGCAGATCCAGAGCGTTGCCTCTTGCGTCGCAGACATAGGCCGAATCCTAGGGAACTCGCCCTATTTGTCGAAGCTGACCGAGACCGGCTCGCGCTCGGTTTTGTCTTCGATCTCGAAGTACTCGCGCGCGGTGAAGTTGCCCTGGTTGGCGATGATCGAGCCCGGGAACTGCTGGATGTCCGTGTTGTAGGACTGGACGTTTGAGTTGTAGATCCGGCGCGAGGCCTGGATCTCGTCCTCGAGCTCGGAGAGCTGGCGGCTGAGCTGCTGGAAGTTCTCGGTCGCCCGCAGGGTCGGGTAGTTCTCGGCCACGGCGCGGAGGTCGGTGAGGGCGCCGGTCAGCTGCGACTCGGCTTTCGAGGTATCGGCGACGGAGTGGGCCGACATCGCCTCGGCCCGGGCTTTGGTCGCTTTCTCGAACACCTCGCTCTCGTGCGTGGCGTAGCCCTTGACCGTCTCGACCAGGTTGGGCACGAGGTCGTGCCGCCGCTTGAGCTGGACGTCGATGCCGCTCCACGACTCGTCGACGCGGTTGCGCGAGGCGATGATCGAGTTGCGCTTCGCGATGTAGTACAGGACCGCGATCACGATGATCACGACGACGACGATGACGGCGATAAGCATTGGGGCTCCTGTTCTCGGGCCGGACTTGACGCAAAGAGTAACCCCTTAGGATCCCGCGATGGCCAGTGGCAAGCAGGAGGCGCAGGACTGGGCCGAAGCGGTGCGCCGCTACGGCGAGCGCAACCGACTGACGTACGAGGAAGTCGGCGGGATCAATCCGAAAGAAGCCCCGGTCGCGCTCTGCGTCGGCGGCGTCAACCGGCTCACCGGCCAGCTCGTCGAGGGCTTCTGGGGCGCGTCCTGCGACGCCGACGAAAAGGAAGTCGGCGGCTTCCTCAGCAAGGCGATCGTGCCGACCGCGGTCCTCGCCAAGGCCCACATGCCCGACCTCGCCAAAGTCGTTCCCGCCTTCAACGTCGAGTCGATCGAGGGCCACGAGGTCGTGACCCAGAAGTTCTCCCGCAAGGTCGAGTTCGAGTCGATCGACTTCAACAAACGGTTCTGGACGACAGTGCCGAAGGAGTACGACCCGGTCGCCCTGCGCGAGCTGTTCGGGCCCGGCTTCCTCGCCTGGGTGACGACGATGACCGGCGAGATCGACTTCGGCATCAACGACCGCCAGCTCTGGTTCCTCTGGCGCCTGCGCGAGCGCTCCGAAACGGAGCTGAAAGAAGCGTTGAAGAACGCCGGGCAGCTGTTCAAACGGCTGCAGGCGGAGATGGAAGAGAGCGGCATCCACACCTACGCACCCGGCCCCTGGCACGCCGGGCTGGCGCCCTTCCCGGACTCGTAGGTCGACTTATGCGCGCGATGACGCGCAAAAGTCGACAGCGCTACATCAACTCGGCGGGGCGGGCGCCGTCGTAGCCCTCATCGCCGGGGAGGAGGATGCGGTGCTCATCGCCGTCTTTGACCACCCGCGGGGTGACCGAGGCGACGTCGCTGCCGCGGTAGTTGGCGAGCGCCTCGTCGGAGGTGCGGAAGGCGCTGAGCCAGCGCAGCTGGTGGATCGTCGGGAAGGCGAGGGAGAGTTCGCCCGCTTCGTTTGAGGCGAGCGCTTCAGCCGGCTGCACCCAGGCCGCCTCGGTCGTCTCGCGGCCGTCGGCCTGCGGCGGTGTGTGGGCGGGAGCGAGGGCGAGGAAGAACCAGGCGTCGAAGCGGGTCGAGATCACCTCCGGCGTCACCCAACGGGAAAACAGGACCAGCTCCTCACCGGCGGGCAGCTCGATCCCCGCCTCCTCGGAGAGCTCTCGCATCGCGCAGGCGCGGTGGCCGGCCTCGCCCTCGCCGTCGGCGGCGTCGACGGCGCCGCCGGGGAAGACCCAGACGCCGGGCATGAACTTGGCCTCTTCGCTGCGCTTCAGCAGCAGCACCTCGAGCGCGCGTTCGGAGTGCTTGCCGCCGCGGCGCAGAAGGACGATCCCCGCCGCCGGCCGTGGCGTCGAGGGCATCGAGGGCGGCCCGAAGTTCGGCATCTCAGCCGGGCCCGGCTTGGGTTCCTCCATCCGTCAACCCTATAAGGGGCGCCCGACCCGGCGGTAGGCAGCGGCGGGTCGCTTTGGAGCGCTCAGCCGAGCGCGCGCTCGCGTCGCTGCCGCAGCCAAGCGCGGTTGCCAAGCCAGACGAGCAGCGCGATCAACGCGATCGGGCCGAGGATCGCGAGGCCGACGATCGCCACTCCGGCGGCAGCGGCGAGGATCTGGCCGGCGTCGTGGAAGGCGTCGCCGACGTCCCAGCCGCCGGCACCGGACGAGGAGTCGGCGGCGCCGCTCTCGATCCGCAGCGAGACGTGGGAGAAGTTGGCGCGCCGCTGCAGGTTGGTCAGGCTCGACTTCAGCACGGCGGCGTGGCGGCGCTCGCTGCGCAGCTTCGCTTCGACCGCCTCCCGCTCGGCTTCGGTTTCGGTCTCGGCGAGCTCGTTGAGGAGCGACTCGATGCGGGCGTGGGAGTCCTGCAGCAGTTCGGCCGTGGTCACCGTCGGCGCCGTGATGTCGTTGCTGGTCTCGTGGCGGGAGCGGACGTCGGCGATGCGGGAGAAGGCGGCGAGGGCGTCGCCGAGCTTGGCGCTCGGGATCAGCAGCTCGAACTCGGCGCCGGCGTCGCTGGCGCTGCCGCCGCTGACCGAGGAGTCGAGGACGATGCCGCCGTACCGGTGAACCGCGTCGAAGACCTTGCCGGCGGCGTCGCCGACCTCTTCGGGCTCGGTGCCGAGGACCATCTCGGCCGCGTATTCGACGTCGCGGTGGTGGGCCTGGGATGCGTAGGGGCCGCTGCTCGGGGCGTACTGGTCATTGATCCCGGCTTCCGCGGATCCCATTTCGGCGGTGCCCGCTGCGGCCCCGGCGCTGGCGGCGGTCGGGGCCGACGCTTCGTATTCGACGCCGGCGCCGTTGGAGCTGGAGGAGTCGCTGTCAGCGGTGGGCTTGCCCGAACCGGCGGCACCGAATGCTTCCTCGATCTGCTTCGGCGTCCGGTCGAGGTGGCGCGGGGCGCCGGCCGAGCTTTCGCTGCCGGAGACGACCGGTCCGGCCTCGATATTCCCGCCACCGCTGGTGTCGATGTTCACTCGGGTCGAGGGCGAGGCGACGAGCACAGCCGCCACCCCGATCGCGGCGAGCGCGGTGGCGCCGCCGGCGAGGACGATCCGCCGCGGCCTAAGGCCGCGGGCCCAGGCCGCGAGGCGGGAGGCTCCGGATGCTGCAGGCGCCGACTCGCGCGGGAAGCCGGTGGCCACCCGCGCGTCGAGCTCGGCGGCGAAGGCGGGGCTCGGCGCCGGTCGCAGCGACTCCAGGGTCGCGAACAGGATCTCGTCCCTAGATGGCTCCATCGCAGGCCTCCCTCAGCTTGGTGACGGCTCGGTGCAGCTTGGTGCCGGCATTCGACTCGGAGACGCCGACGACGGTGGCGATCTCGGCATTGCTGAGACCGGCGAAGAATTTGAGGGCGATCAGGTCGCGCTCGCGCGGCTCGAGGCGGGCGAGGGCGGCGGTGACCGCGAGCCGGCGCTCGCTGGCGACGGCGCTCTCTTCGACCGTCGCTGCCGCCAGGTCCTCGGGATCGGCGGCGAGCTCGGAGTGGCGGCCGCGGCGGCGGAGCTCGTCGAGGGCGGCGTTGCGGGCGATCCCGAACAGCCAGGCGCGCGGTTCACCGCGTTCACGATCGAAGCGGGAGCGCTTGCGGTAGGCGCGCTCGAAGGCGGTGGCGGTCACTTCCTCGGCGGCGACGCGGTCGCGCAGGAGGCTGGCGACGTAGGCGTAGACGTCGTCGCGGCTGGAGCGGTAGAGGGCCTCGAAGGCGAGCTCGGCGGCGGCTGGCGCCTCCTCGGCGGCTGCGACGAGAGCTTGGTTCACGCCACTACTACGAGCGAACAGCTTCCCCATCACAAGAAGTTTGGGACGCGCTTCCGACATTTGCCACACCCCAGTGTGGTCAATGTCGGATCGGCGTTCTTAGGCGACGGGCGGGGCGGCGCCAGCGGACCGCTCGGTGGTCGGTGCCGAGGCGACGGCGGCGGCGATCGACTCGGTCGTGATCGCGAACAGGGTGCGCAGCTCCTCGGCCGAGATCGCCAGCGGTGGCACCAGGACGACGGTGTTGCCGAGCGGCCGCACGATCGCGCCCCGGGGGCGAGCCTCGTTGGTCACCCGGTGGCCGATCCGCAGGGCCGGGTCGTGGTCACCGAGGTCGATCCCGGCCATGAACCCGCATTGGCGGATCTCAGTCACCTCGTCCATCTGCGCGACCTCCGCCAGCAGCGCTTCGAACTGGGCGATCTTCGGCTGCAGGTTCTCGAGCGTCCGCTCGCGCTCGAAGACGTCGAGGGTGGCGAGGGCGGCGGCGCAGGCGAGCGGGTTGCCGGTGTAGGTGTGGCCGTGGAAGAAGGTGCGGAACTCCTCGGCGGCGCCGAGGAAGCCGTCGTAGATCGCCTCCGTGGCCAGCGTCGCCGCCAGCGGCAGGTAGCCGCCGGTGATGCCCTTGGCGAGGCAGAGGAGGTCCGGGGCAACACCCTCCTGCTCGCAGGCGAACATCGTCCCGGTGCGGCCGAAGCCGACCGCGACCTCGTCGGCGATCAGCAGCACGCCGTAGCGGTCACAGAGCTCGCGCACGGCGCGCAGGTATCCCTGCGGGTGGACCAGCATGCCGCCGGCGCCCTGGACCAGCGGCTCGAGGATCACCGCTGCGATCTCCTCGTTGTGGGCGGCGAGGATCCGCTCCATCCCGGCGGCATCGCCCGGCTCGGCCATATGGGTCTCGAAGAGGAGCGGCTTGTAGGTGGCGTGGAAGAGGTCGATGCCGCCGACGGAGATCGAGCCGATCGTGTCGCCGTGGTAGCCCTCGCGCAGGTGGACGAAGGAGGTGCGGCCGCTCTCGCCCCGCTGTGCGTGGTACTGGAAGGCCATCTTCAGCGCGATCTCGGCCGCCGTCGCACCTGAGTCGGAGTAGAAGACGCGGCTGAGGCCGGGGGGCGCGATCGCGACCAGGCGCACCGCCAGCTCGGCGGCGCCGGGGTGGGAGAGGCCCAGCATCGTCGAGTGCGAGATGCGGTCGACCTGCGCGTGGATCGCGGCGTCGATCACCGGGTGACGGTGGCCGTGGACGTTGCACCAGAGCGAGGAATGCCCGTCGAGGTAGCGGTTGCCGTCAGCGTCGACCAGGTAGCAGCCTTCGCCGCGCTCGATCACCAGCGGATCCTCATCGACCCAGCCCTGCTGCTGGGTGAAGGGGTGCCAGAGGTGCTCGTGGTCGAGGCGCGGGATGTCAGCGCTCATGCGAGAGGAAGCGTATTGACTCTGTGATCTACATCACACGCGCAACTATTGCGCTTGAGAAATAGTTGTGCTGGTGCAATCATTGTCGACATGCAAGCGAGCGATGTGAAGGCAATCGTCGGCAAGGCCAGCACCGAGACCAGCGCTGAGGCGCGCGAGACGGCAGCGCGGTTGACCGCGCTGATGCGCCACGTCTTCCTCTACGACCGCGGCAACCAGCTGCGGGTGATCGAGGACAGCGGTCTCTCGATGACCCAGTGCAAGGCGCTGCTCGAGCTCGGCGGCCTCGGCCGCTCGGCGGAGGCCTGGCAGGTCAGCGACCTGGCCGAGGTCTTCGGCGCCTCCGTGCCCTCGATGAGCCGTGCCGTCGACGGCCTCGTCAAGAAGGGGCTGGCGACGCGGGTCGAGGACCCCGACGACCGCCGCGCCCGGCAGGTGAAGATCACCAGCGAGGGCAAGGACCTGGTCGAGACCCTGGTCGCCGTGCGGCGAACCGGGATCGAGGGCTTCACCTCGACGTTGACCGCGACCCAGCGCCGCAAGCTCGACGCCGCCGTCGAGTCGCTGATGGACCGCGAGGACATCGCCCAGACCTATGAGCTCTTGAAGGGAAGTGAGCCTGCTTGACCCGTTACGCCCACCTGATCACCGACCAGAACCGCAAGTGGTGGACTCTCGGCGCGATGTGCTTCGCGCTGTTCATGATCATGCTCGACAACACGGTCGTGAACGTCGCCCTGCCGTCGATCCAGAAGGACCTCGGCGCCTCGATCTCCGGCCTCGAGTGGACGATCAGCGGCTACACGCTTTCCTTTGCCGTGCTGCTGGCGACCGGCGGGCGGCTCGGCGACATCTTCGGCCGCCGCCGCATTTTCCTGATCGGCGTAGTTCTCTTCGCCCTCTCCTCGGCGACCGCCGGTCTCGCCCCTGACGCGACCTCGCTGGTCATCAGCCGCATCGTTCAAGGCATCGGCGCGGCGCTGATGATGCCGGGCACGCTCTCGATCATCACCGACGCCTTTCCGGCTCACGAGCGCGGCAAGGCGATGGGCACCTGGGCCGGCGTCTCGGCCCTGGCGCTGGCGATCGGGCCCGTCCTCGGCGGCTTCCTGACCGAGCACGTCACCTGGCGGGCGATCTTCTACATCAACATCCCGGTCGCGATCGGCGCCGTCGTCGCGACGCTCTTCGCCGTGCGCGAGTCGCGCGACACCTCGGTCGGTCGCGACGTCGACTACCCGGGAGTCGCGGTGCTCACCGTCGGCCTCACCGCGCTCGTGCTGGCCCTGGTCGAGGGCAACAGCTGGGGCTGGGGCTCGACCAAAATCGTCGGCCTGCTGGCCCTTGCGGTGCTCGCCCTGCCGCTCTTCGTCGCGGTCGAGAACCGGGTCAAAGCGCCGATGGTCCAGTTCGACCTGCTCTCCGATCGCAACTTCCTCGGCGCGGTCGTGGTCGCCCTGGTGATCTCCTTCGCGATGCTCGGGGTCTTCTTCTTCCTCGCCCTCTACATGCAGGACATCCTCGGCTACACGCCGCTGGAAGCGGGCGTCAGGTTCCTGCCCTCGACCTTGATGATCGTTGCGATCGCACCGATCGCCGGTCGTCTCTCCGACCGCTACGGCCCGCGCTGGCTGATCGCCGGCGGCCTCCTGATCGTCGCTGCCTCGCTGTTCAGCTTCAGCACGATCGCGGTCGATTCCAGCTACCTCGACCTGCTGCCCGGGTTCATGCTGCTCGGCATCGGTATCGCGATGACGATGTCGCCGATGACCAGCGCCGCGATGAACGCCGTCCCCGTGCAGAAAGCCGGCATCGCCTCCGGCGTGCTCTCGATGTTCCGGATGGTCGGCGGCAGCCTCGGCGTTGCCGTCACCGGGGCGATCTTCCAAGGCCTCGTCAGCTCGCGGCTCGACTCGCTGCTGGCCGGGTCCGGGATCTCCGCTGCGGAGCGGTCCGACATCTCCGAACAGCTCGGCAGCGGCTCGGTCTCGGGCGCGCTCAAGGGCCTCGACCCGAGCCAGGCCGCCGCGGCCAAAGCTGCCGGCTCGGAAGCGTTCGTCTACGCCCTCGGCCACGCGATGAGCGTCTCGGGCGCGGTCGCGCTTGCGGGCGCGGCGATCGGCATCGTCGCGATCCGCGCCAAGAGCAAAGGCAAGAGCACGCTCGAGGAGGCCGAGGCCGCGGTCAACCCAGGCGGCTCGGCGGTGACCGCGATCGAGGAGGCTCCTGCTCGCGAGCCGATCGCGGCCGGCGAGCGGGTGGCGTAGTGTCGCCGCGCGATGCTGGTCCTGCTGCCGCCGTCGGAAGGCAAGACCGCCCCTGCGGCGGGAGCTCCGGTCGATCTCGCGGAGCTCGTCTTCGCCGCCGAGCTGACGGAGCCGCGGCGGAAATTGCTCGCAGCGCTCGCCGGGCTCGCGCAGGTGCCGCGCAAGCGGGCCGTCGCGATGCTGGCGGTCTCACCGGGTCAAGCTGACGAGGTAGCGGTCGATGCCGAGCTGGAGGGCGCGCCGGCGGCGCCCGCGGCCGAGGTCTACTCGGGCGTCCTCTACGACCGCCTCGCCCTCGCCGAGCTGCCAGCTGCGGCTCAGAAGAAGGTGCTGATCGCCAGCGCCCTCTGGGGCGCGGTCCGGCCCCGGGACCGGATTCCCTACTACCGGTTTGCGATGAAGGCAAAACTGAAGGGGATCGGGACGCTGGCGGCGTTCTGGCGCGAGTCGCTGGCGGCAGCGCTGCCCGATGAGGAGGGGGAGCTCGTCGTCGACATGCGCTCCGGTGCCTACGCCGCGGCCTGGAAGCCGAAGCGGGCGACGTTGATCGCGGTGCGGGCGTTCAGCGAGAGCGACGACAAGCGCAAGCCGATCTCCCACATGGCGAAGGCGGTCCGCGGCGACGTCGCCAAGGTACTGCTGGCCGCGAAGAAGGCGCCGGCCGATCCCGAGTCCGCGGCCGCGCTGACCGAGCGCGCCGGCTTCACGGTCGAGCTCAGCTCCGGCTACCTCGACGTGATCGTCGACGGCTGAGCGATTGACCGGGTTGCGGCCCGGCGAATGCTTCAGCCGTTGGCCGGTGGCGACAGCGCCGGCCAGGTCTCGGGGGCGCTGAGGTCGATGCCGGGGAGGGTGAGAACCTCGACGTCGCCGAGCGCGGCGATCGTCTCGCGGTTGGAGGCCTCGACGTCGGTCGGCGTCGCCGGCCACGGCGTCAGCACGACTGCGGCGACGTCGAGGCCGGCGGCGCGCGCCGACTCGATCGTCAGCAGGGTGTGGTTGATCGTGCCGAGGCCGGGGCCGGCGGCGACCACCACCGGATAGCCGAGGTCGGCGGCGAGGTCGCGGACCGAGTAATCGGGCCCGAGTGGGACCAGCAAGCCGCCGACGCCCTCGCAGACGAGTGCCTCGGCTCTGTCCGCGGCGGCCCGCGCCGTCGCCCGCAGTCGCTCGGGGTCGATCTCCTCGCCTGCCAGCGCCGCCGCCAGGTGGGGCGAGGCGGGGGGGCCGTAACGGTAAGGCGCGACCTCGTCGTCGCTCTGGTCGGAGCCGGCGGCCCGCCGCAAGAGCTCATGGTCGGTCTCGCCGCCTTCGTCGAGGCCGGTCACGCAGGGCTTGAAGACCGCGACGCGCTTGCCTTCAGCGGCGAGGGTCCGGGCCAGGGCGGCCGCGACCACGGTCTTGCCGACCTCGGTCCCCGTCCCGGTGACGAAGATCCCTGCCGCTTCGTCGGCCATCGCGACGACCTAGGAGGCGCGGGCCGCGGCGGGCCGCGAAGGAACCAGCCCGGCCTCGCGCGTGGCCTCGCCGACCAGCTTCGCTGCGTTTTGCAGCTCGGAGGCGGTGTGGGTCGCCATCACCGTGAAGCGCAGGCGCGAGGAGCCCTCGGGCACGGTCGGGGGGCGGATGCCCTGGGCGAAGACCCCGCGCTCGAGGAGCAGCTCACAGAGCTCCATCGTGCGGTCGGCATCGCCGACTTCGAGCGGCACGATCTGGGTCTCGGAGCCCTCGCTGGCAAACCCCTCGGCGGCGAGCTGGGCGCGCAGCACGGCGGCGTTCGCCTGCAGCACCTCGACCCGCTGCGGTTCGCCTTCGAGGACTTCCAGCGCCGCCGCCGCGGCGCCGATCGAGGCCGGCGGCAGCGCGGTCGAGAAGACGAAGGGCCGGGCGCGGTTGACGAGGTAGTCGACGACCTCGGTGTCGGCGCAGACGTAGGCGCCGTAGGAGCCGAGCGCCTTGCCGAGCGTGCCGACGACGACGTCGACCTCGCCGCTGAGCCCGGCGGCGGCGACCGAGCCGCGGCCGCCGGGGCCGACGGCGCCGGTTGCGTGCGCCTCGTCGACCATCAGCCGGGCGCCGTGCTCGCGGGCGAGCTCGAACAGTCCCGGCAGCGGGGCGAGGTCGCCGTCCATCGAGAAGACGCCGTCGCTGACGATCAGCGCCGCCCGCTCGCCGGCCTCGCGCAGTCCCCAGGCGAGGTGCTCGAGGTCGGCGTGGCGGTAGACGAAGGTCTCGGCGCCGGAGAGCCGGCAGCCGTCGATGATGCTGGCGTGGTTGAGCTCGTCCGAGAAGACCACCTCGCCCTGGCTGGCGAGGGCGGCGATCGTGCCGGTGTTGGCGAGGTATCCGGAGCCGAAGAGAAGCGCCGATTCGTAGCCCTTGAAGCGGGCCAGCCGGCCCTCGAGCTGGCGGTGCGGCTCCATGTTGCCGGAGATCAGGCGCGAGGCGCCGGCGCCGGCGCCCCAGCGAATCGCCGCGTCAGCAGCCGCCTCGCGGACCAGCTTGTGATCGGCGAGGCCGAGGTAGTTGTTGGAGCAGAGCAGCAGGACCTGCTTGCCGCCGAGCAGCACCTGGGGGCCCTGCGGCCCTTCGATCAGGCGCAGGCGACGGTAGAGGCCTCGGTCGCGGAGCTCAGCGAGGCGGGAGGCGACGTCGGTCACGCCGCCGTCGGGTAGGACGGGGTCCGCTTGCCCTTCTTGACGACCCGCAGCTGCGTCGATGGGTCCCAGAAGTTGGCCTCGTCCTGGTGGTCGATCAGCTCGTCCATCGGCGTTGCCGGTGCATCACCCTCGAGCCAGCCGGAGCGGTTGTCCGGACGCGGGTTGGCGCCGTTGTCGGGCTGGCGGGCGACGTTCAGCCCGAGCTCCTCGAACATCTCCCGGTCCTCGGCCGGCTCGGCGCCGAGCGTGGTCAGGAAGTTGCCCATCATCACCCCGTTGAGGCCGGCCTTGACCGCCAGCTTGTGCATCGAGCCGAGGTTCTCGACGCGGCCACCACAAAGACGGAAGAGGGCGCCGGGGATGATCAGGCGGAAGATCGCGATCCACTTCACGACCTCCCATGGGTCCATCACCGTGCGGTCGCCGAACTTCGTCCCGTCCTTCGGGATCAGGAGGTTGATCGGGACCGAGGTCGGGTTGATCTCGGAGAGCTCGAAGGCCATCTCGACCCGCTGCTCCTCGGTCTCGCCGAGGTTGAGGATGCCGCCGACGCAGGTCTCCAGGCCGGCCTCCTTGACCGCCTGGATCGTCCGCAGGCGGCCCTCGTAGCGGACCGTGGTCGAGACCTCGGGGTAGTAGGACTTGGCCGACTCGACGTTGTGGTGGACGCGCTGGATGCCGGCGTCCTTCAGCGCCTTCGCCCGCTCCGCCGACATGTGGCCGATCGAGGCGCAGCGCTTGAGGTTGGTCTGCTCGGCGACCATTTCGGCGCCTTCGAGGATTTTCTGGAAATCCCGTTTTGAGAGACCCTGCCCCTGGGTGACCATGCAGAATCGGTGGGCGCCAGCAGCCTCGGCCGCTTTCGCGTGTTCGAGGATCTGCTCCGGCTCCATCATCGCGTGCATCACCGTGTCGGCGTCGGCGTAGCGCGACTGGGCGCAGAATCCGCAGTCCTCGGCACAGCCGCCGGACTTGGCATTGACCAGCGAGCACATGTCGGTCGAGTTGCCGAAGTTCTCGCGGCGAACCTCCCAGGCGCGTTCGACGAGGGCTTCGATCTCCTCGTGCTCGGTCTGGCGGCCGTAGGCGAGGGCTTCTTCGAAGGTGATCAGGGGGGGCATGCGCGGTATCTGCCAGAGCAGTCTATGGGGAGCCGGGGCGGGCGGTCCCCCCGGACGGGGTGGCCGCCTGTGACGGCCCCAAAGCGAGGCCGTAGCATCGCGGTATGGAGCGAGACAGAGCCCAGCGCCGGGTGCAGCTGCGGCGTCGGCGGCAGATCGCGCTGGCGGCCCTCGTCGGACTGGCGCTGGGGGCATTTGCGCTTGGAGCGGCACTGGGCGATGGCAAGGCCCCTGAGGACGGGACTGAGGGAGGGACCGAGCCCAAGCCGGCGGCCGAACTGCCGTTGTCCCAGCTCGCCGGTCAGCGAATCGTCACCAGTCTGGAAAGCACCGGCGTCTCGAAGAAGCTGAAGGCCGCGATCGGCCGCGGTGAGGTCGCCGGCGTCGTCCTCTTCGCCGGCAGCTTCCCCAGTCGCGCCGCCGGCCAGCGCCTGATCGCCCGCCTGCAGGCGATCCGCCGCCCGCCCCTGCTGCGCGAGCCACTGTTGATCATGGTCGACCAGGAGGGTGGCTTGGTGAAGCGGGTCGAGGGCCCGCCGGACGCCTCCGCCGCCGAAATGGGTGAGCGCGGCGCCGCCTTCAGCGGCGAACAGGGCCGGCTCACCGCTCGCAGCCTGCGCCAGCTCGGTGTCAACGTCGATCTCGCGCCGGTGCTCGACGTCGCCCGGTCCGGCGGCACGATTGCTGAAACGGAACGGGGCTTCGGCGCGACCGCCGCCAAGGTGACGGCGACCGCGATCCCGTTCGCCGAAGCGCTGCAGGCAGGCGGCGTCGCCGCCACCGGCAAGCACTTCCCGGGACTTGGATCGGCCAGTGAAAACACCGACGAAGCGGTGCAGCGGATCGGGCTCTCGAAGCTAAAGCTGCGCGAGGTCGACGAGGCGCCGTATCGCGCCTTCGTTGCCGCCGGCGGCGACCTGGTGATGCTCGGCACCGCGATCTACCCGGCCTTCTCACCCTTGCCCGCTGCCTTCGCTCGCCCGATCGCGACCGGCGAGCTGCGCGGTCGGCTTGGTTTCGAGGGCGTCGCCGTCACCGACGCACTGGAGACCGTCGCCGTCGGCGCCTTCGGCGGTCCCGCCAAGGCGGGCGTCGCCGCTGCCCGGGCCGGCGCCGACTTGCTGCTCTACACCCACCTCAACGCCGCCGAGGACGCCCGCCGGGCGCTGGTCAAGAAGCTCCGGGCCGGCAAGCTCGACCGCGGCGAGTTCGAAGAATCGGTGCAGCGGGTGCTCGACCTGCGGGCCAAGCTCGGGCGGCCTTAACGAGGGTTAGGAGATCGGCGGTCCCGTGGTGTCGCCGCGGACCGCCTCGCGGTCGAAGACGCGGACACCGTCGCGGCCGCCCTCCTTCGCCGCGTACATCGCCGTGTCCGCCTCGGAGACGATCGCGGCGATGTTGGTGCGGGGGCGGTCGCCGAACATCGCCACGCCGAGGCTGGCGGTGACCGGTTCGGGCTCGCCGTCGGGGTTGTGCTCGCGGATCTCGGTGGCGATCGCTTCCGCCGCCAGCCGCGCCTCGCCGACCGTGCAGCGGGGGAGGATGACGGCGAACTCGTCGCCGCCGAGGCGGGCGAGGACGTCGCTCTCGCGGGTGCGGCGGCGCAGCAGCGTGGCGACTTCGACGATCAGGCGGTCGCCAGCGAGGTGGCCGTGGGTGTCGTTGACGCGCTTGAAGTGGTCGAGGTCGAGCATCACCAACGCTCCCATCGTCCGCTCGCGCCGCGCCCGTGCCATTGCCAGCTGCAGGTCTTCGTTGAAGCGGCGGCGGTTCTTCAGCCCGGTCAGCGGGTCCTCGCTCGCCTCGCGCTCCAGCTCCTGCATCCGCTCCTGGCGGCTCCAGACGAAGATCAGCGCCGCGAGCAAGGCCGCCAGGGCGATGCCGACGCCGCCGAGCAGCAGGGGCAGCGCCAGGCTCGGGCGGCTGGGATCGCGGACGATCAGCAGCCAGGTGCGGTCGGCGACGTGGAAGCTGGCCCTGGCCGGGTCGCCGAGCCGTCCCTGCGGCCCCATCACCCGTTCCTGGCCGACCTGCAGCTGCACCTGGTCGGAATCGGAGACAGCCGAGACCGCGGCGGCGGCGAGGTCCTGGACGGTGAAGCTGCCGGCGGTGAACCCGACCAGGGCCCGGCGACGCTCGGCGACGGTGTTGGTTGGGGCGCCGTCGCGGTAGATCGCCTGGAAGATGTTGATCCCGTAGCCGCCGATGATCAGCGGCACGACCGGGGTCGACACGGGTTTGCCGGTGTCGCGAGCGCGGGCCAGGTAGGGGGCGCGGCTGGGGTCCGCGCCGAGGTCGTAGCCGACCACGGGATAGGTGCGGAGATGGGCGACGGCGTAGGTGACCGGGTAGTAGACGGCGTGCTGCTTCGACGGTTCTTTGGGCAGGCCATCTGGTCCCGGCTCGGTCATTTCGACTTCGTGCTCGCGTTCATAGGCGGCGCGCTCGGAGGCCGGCACCTTCTCGATGAAGGCCGCCGCCTGCAGCGTGCCGTCGTCGAGCAGGGAGCGGGCGACGACGTCGAACTCGTGGGCGTCGACGTTGCCGTCGACCTGGAAGAAGGCGGCGGCATTGGCGAGCTCGGCGACCGAGAGCCCGGCGACGGCGCCGGCCTGGTGGGCCGCACGCGCGGCCTCCTCGCGCTGCAGCTGGTGGAATTCGTCGCTGTCGTCGGAGTGGACGACGAGCGCTGCGGCCACGGAACCGGCCGCGATCAGGAAGATCGCAGCGAAACTGAGCAGGAGGCGCAGGCGCATGGGTCTTTGTCGGTTGAGCGGCGTCCGCCTTTTAGGTTGGGAAACCCTGTGCGGATGGTCCTGCGGCGATTCTCAGGCGTCGGGAGCGTTGTGCAGCGACTCCCAAAGGTAGAGGGAGGCGAGGCTGCGATGAGGGCTCCAGCGCTCTCCCAGCCGCTCGACCTCCTCGGGGGAGGGCATCTCCGCCAGCTCGTACTCGATCTGGATCGCTTTGCGGATCCCGAGGTCGCCGCCGGAGAGGATGTCCGGGCGCTGCAGGTGGAAGAGCAGGAACATCTCCGCGGTCCAGCGACCGAGGCCGCGGACGGCGACGATCTCCTCGATCGCCCGCTCGTCGGAGAGGTCGTCGAGGCGGTCGAGCTCGAGCTCGCCGCTGAGCACGTGGGCGGCGAGGTCGCGGATGTACTCGACCTTGCGGCCGGAGAGGCCGGCTCCGCGCAGGTCCTCCTCGCTGGCATCCAGCAGCTGTTCGGGGCTCGGCGTGTGGCCGTTGAAGAGGTCGAGCACGCGCAGGTAGATCGTTCGCGCCGCTTTGGTCGATAGCTGCTGGCCGATGATCGCCCGCAGCAGCGCCCCGTAAGCGTCACCCGGGCGCTCTTCGGCCCGGCGTTCGAGTCGCGTCTCGAGGTCGATCTCGCCGACCCGGTCGATCAGCGCCGCCATCGTCGGGTCGGAGGCAGCGAGCGCTTTGCGTTCCTTGGCGCCGCTCACCTGCCGGTCCATTCCGGCCGCCGCTTCTCGGCGAAGGCGCGGATCCCCTCGCGCAGGTCGGCGGAGGAGAAGCAGGACTCGCGCAGGGCGACCAGCCCCGCCTCCTGCTGCTCGCTCAGGATCGGGCGCGAGCTGAGCAGGTTGATCGCCGACTTGTTGCCGCGCATCGAGAGCGGTGCGTTGGCGGCGATCGCCGCCGCCAGCTGCACCGCCTCGTGCCCGAGCCGGTCGTCCTCGACGACCTCGTTGACGAGGCCGATCCGCTCCGCCTTGGCGGCGTCGACGTTGCGGCCGGTGAGGAACAGCTCCTTGGTCCGCGCCAGCCCGATCGTGTCGAGGAACTTGCGCAGGCCGGTGTGGCCGTAGATCAGGCCCAGTTTCGCCGGCGGCATGCCGAGCTTCGCTCCGGCCGCGCAGATCCGCAGGTCGCAGGTGATCGCCAGCTCGAGGCCGCCGCCGAGGCAGTGCCCGTTGACGGCGGCGACCGTCGGCCAGGGGTGGTTGGAGATCGCCTCCATCGCCGCGTGGAAGGGGTGGGCGACGAGCGCCTCGGCGTCGCGCTCGAAGGTGTCCTCGGGGATCGAGGCGATGTCGTAGCCGGCGGAGAAGACCGGCGGGGCGCCGGTGATCAGCACGCAGCGGGTCTCGATCCCTCGATCCAGCAGCGGCAACGCTTCGGCGATCGCGTCGAGGATCTCGTGGTCGAGCGCGTTGCGGCGCTCGGGATTGGAGATGCGCAGGCGGGCGACCGCCTCCGCGGGCCGGTCGAGCTCGAGCTTGCCCCCCGCGAGCTGCTCGTTCACGGCATCCCTACTCCAGCACTACGAGGACGTCGCCTTCGCTGACTGACTGGCCCTCCTCGCAGCGGATCTCCTTGACGGTCCCGTCCTCTTCGGACTCGACTGGGATCTCCATCTTCATCGACTCGAGGATGACGACGGTGTCGCCGTCGGCGATGGTGTCACCCACTGCGACCTCGATTTTCCACACGTTGCCGGTGATGTGAGCCTCGATGTCTGGCATGGCGCGGGACAATACCCGTCCCGATGGCGGCTGAGGAGGACAACGAGCTGGCGGCGATCGTCGCCGCCCACGACGAGGCCGACCGGATCGCGGCGACGGTGACCGCCCTGCGCGAGACCTTCCCGGCGGCGGCGATCTGGGTCGCCGACGACGCCTCGGGGGACGGGACCGCCGAGCTGGCGATGGCCGCCGGCGCCCAGGTCGTCAGCCGCGGCCGGCCGCACGGCAAGGGGGCCAACGTGACCGCGGCGGTGGAGGCGGCGCTGAGCGCCGAGCCCGAACCGCGTCTGGTGCTGCTCTGCGACGGTGACCTCGGCGCCTCCGCGGCGGCGCTGGCGCCGCTGGTCGCGGCGGTGCGCGGCGACGAGGCCGATCTCGCGGTCGCCGCCTTTTCGCGCCGGGTCGGCGGCGGCTTCGGTGTCGCCCTCTCCTTCGCTCGCTGGGCGATCCGCCGCCTCTGCGGTGCCGAGACGGCGGCGCCGATCTCCGGCCAGCGGGCGCTGCGGGTCGAGACGCTGCGGTCGACGCTGCCGTTCGCTCGCGGTTTTGGGATGGAGATCGGGATGACGGTGGACGCCGTCCGCGCCGGCTACCGCCTGCACGAGTACGAGCTCGACCTCGAGCACCGCGCCACCGGGCGAAACCTCGCCGGCTTCCTCCATCGCGGCCGCCAGCTCCTGGACTTCGCTCGCGTCTACGCCTCGCGGGCGCGGGGGAGGAGGCCGGCTTGATCCTCGCGATCGACCAGGGGACGACCGGGACCACCTGCCTCGTCTTCGACCGCGAGGGCCGGCTCGCGGGCCGCGCCTACTCGGAGTTCGAGCAGCACTTCCCGCGGCCGGGCTGGGTCGAGCACGACGCCGCCGAAATCTGGGAGGTGACGCGGGCGGTGGCCGCCGCCGCCCTCGCCGACGCCGGTATCGCGGGCGCTGAGCTCGACGCGATCGGGATCACGAATCAGCGCGAGACCGTGGTCGCCTGGGACCGGGAGACGGGAGAGCCGATCCACCGGGCGCTGGTCTGGCAGGACCGTCGCACCGCCGAGCGCTGCGACGAGCTGCGCGCCGCCGGCCACCAGCCGCTGGTTCGGGAGCGGACCGGGCTGACGATCGACCCCTACTTCTCGGCGACCAAGATCGAGTGGCTGCTGGCCAACGCCGCCGGCGCCGAGCGCGCCGTCTTCGGCACGATCGACTCCTGGCTCCTGTTCAAGCTGACCGGGCAGCACGTGACGGACTACTCGAACGCGGCGCGGACGATGCTGTTCGACATCCGCCGCCTCGCCTGGGACGAGGAGCTCTGCGGCCTGTTCGGAATCGACCCAGCGCGGCTGCCTCGGCCGCTGCCCTCCGCCGGCGTCTTTGGCACGAGCGCCGAGTTCGGCGGCGAGGTCCCGGTCGCCGGCGTCGCCGGCGATCAGCAGGCGGCGCTCTTCGGCCAGGCCTGTCACAGCCCGGGGATGGCGAAGAACACCTACGGCACCGGCAGCTTCGTCCTCCTCAACACCGGGGCCAAGGCGCCGGACCCGCCCGACGGCCTGCTGACGACCGTCGCCTGGGGCCTCGGCGAGGAGGTCGCCTACGCGCTCGAGGCCTCGATCTTCGTCACCGGCGCCGCCGTGCAGTGGTTGCGTGACGGCCTCGGGATCATCGAATCGGCCGGGGAGACGGAGGCGCTGGCGGCCTCGCTCGAGTCGAACGACGGCGTCTACTTCGTGCCGGCGCTGACCGGGCTCGGGTCGCCGCACTGGGACCCCTACGCCCGCGGCACGATCGTCGGCCTCACCCGCGGCAGCGGCCGCGCCCACCTGGCGCGGGCGGCGCTGGAGGCGATCGCCTACCAGACCGTCGACGCGGTGCGGGCGCAGGAGGCGGCTGCCGGCAAGCGGCTGGAGCTGCTCAAAGCCGACGGCGGCGCCGTCGCCAATCGCTGGCTGATGCAGTTCCAGGCGGACGTGCTGGGGGCGCCGGTGGTGGTGCCGGAGATCGCCGAGACGACCGCGCTTGGCGCCGCCTACCTGGCCGGGATCGCGGTCGGGACCTGGACTCGCGAGCAGGTGGGGGAGATGTGGCGCCAGTCGGCTCGCTACGAGCCGCAGATGAGTGCCACCGAGCGCGACGCGCTCTTGGACGGCTGGTCCCGCGCCCTCGAGCGCTCCCGCGCCTGGGCCGGACGCGATCGCTGAATCCGACCGCCTATAGCCGGTTCGATTCAGCAATCGCCCCGCCGGATGGCGGTTCTTGCTTTGCGTAACCAGCCGGAAATGGAAGGGTTGTTCTCAACCGATGGCCGATATGAAGCCACAGGTCTACAAGGACCCGCGCCCGGCGGAGTACTTCGACCAGTTCCACCGCTCGGCGCGCAAGGGGTCGGTCTGGATGTACTCGATCGCCCGCGTCGTCCTCACCCTGCCGACGCTGCTGATCTACCGGGTCCGCGCGTTCGGACTCGAGAACGTGCCGAAGCAGGGGGCGCTGGTGCTCGCCCCCAACCACTTCAGCCAGATGGACCACTTCTTCGCCGGTGTCTACCTGCGGCGGAAGATCCGCTTCATGGCCAAATCCCAGCTCTTCGGGCCGCCGGTGCTGACCTTCATTTACAAGCACGGCGGCGTCTTCCCGGTCCGCCGCGGCCACCGCGACGAAGAGGCGTTCAAGACCGCCTACGAGCTGCTCGAACAGGGCGAGATGCTGCTGGTCTACGCCGAGGGCGGCCGTTCGCGCTCGCAGGAGATGGGGCAGCCGAAACCGGGGATCGGGCGGATCGCACTGGAGTCGGGAGCGCCGATCGTCCCGGTCGCGATCTATGGCTCCGCCCGCGTCAGGGGCTGGAAGCGGTTGCGCTTCCCCAAGGTGACGATCGAGTTCGGTGCGCCGCTCAGCTTCCCGGTCGAAGCCGACCCCTCGCGTGAGCGCCAGCTAGAGGCCGCGACCGAGATCTTCAACCGGGTCCGCGACCAGTACGAAGGGCTTGCTACTCGTAGCGCATCTCGATCCGGGCAAAGAAGTCCGGATCGTGCCCGGGCGTAATTACCGCGTCCGGGAACTGAGAGTGGAACAGTTTCAGCTCCTGCAGTGAGCGGCGGAAGTTGTGGGCGTCTTCGGGGCGGGGCGGCAGTGCCGCTTTGCCGAGCAGCTGGTCGAGCAGGTACATCGCGTCGCCGCCGATCACGAAATCGCGCTCGGCGAGGCGGCAGATCACCGACATGTGGCCGGCGCTGTGGCCGGGCGTGAAGGCGAGCCGGACCGAGCCGTCGCCGAAGAGGTCGAAGGTGCGGCCGAAGCTGGCGTAGGAGTTGATCTCGCCGCGGTTGAAGTCGACGGTGCGGTACTCGAAGGCGTAGTCGATGTGCTGGCGCCGGTAGCCCTTCATCGTTCCCTGCGAGCCGGTCGTGGCCTCGACCCACTCGGGCTCGGAGAAGACGAAGGTCGAGTTGGGGAACTCGGAGATCGCCGAGGTGTGGTCGATGTGCAGGTGGGTCATGACCACGACCGGGATCTCGTGGGGGTCAAGCCCTTTCGTCCGAAGTTGGGCCGGGACGTCTTCGCCGGCGGTCAGCGACGGCTTGCCGAAGCGGTTTGAGACGGAACCGAAGTTCTCCTTGCCGTCGGCCGCGATCGACGGGTGCAGGCCGGTATCGACGAGGATCGCGCCGGCGCTCGGGTGGCGGATCAGGAAGGCCGGGACCGGGATCACGTTCGGGTTCTTGTTCGACATCAGCGCCCGCAGCAGCTTCAGGGTGAGGAAACGGCCGCCGGGGCTGACCATCGTCTTGTAGGGGAAGTCGACGTGGCCGGCGATCATCGGTTCGACCGCGACGCTCGTCCCCGGGGTGCCCCCGGCGAGCGGCTCGTGCAGCTGTTGCGGCTCGACGCTGACCTTCATCGCGCCCTCACATTAGGCCGCCGGGGCGCCTATAGGCTTGCTCAGGGATGTCTGAAAGCTCGCATTCGCAGGTATTTCGGGACGGCTTGCTCGATGGTCTCGTCTGTGCCGTCTCCGGTGCTGGATCCGGCTTCGGGCGTGAGATCGCGCTGGAGCTGGCCCGGCTCGGCGCCGTCGTCGTCGGCTGCGGCCGCCGCCCCGAGCCGCTCGAGGAGACGGCGTCGCTGGCAGCGGGCCTGCCGGGGCGCTTCGAGCACGAAGCGCTCGACATTCGCGAGGAGGAGCCCGTCAACGCCTTCGTCGACGGGCTGCTCGAGCGCCATGGCCGCCTCGACGTCCTCGTCAACAACGCCGGCGGCCAGTTCCTCGCCCCGGCCGAGTCGATCTCGGCCAAGGGCTTTCGGACCGTGATCGAGCTCAACGTCGTCGGCACCTGGCTGATGACCTACGCCGCTGCGACCAAGGCCTTCATCCCCCGGGAGCAGGGCAAGGTGATCAGTGTCACCCTCTCGCCCCACAACGGGATGCCGGGGATGGTCCACTCCGGTGCCGCCCGCGCCGCGGTCGAGAACATGATGCGGACGCTGGCGATCGAGTGGTCGCGGTTCCAGATCAAGACCTGTTCGCTGGCTGCCGGCCAGTTTGCGACCGAGACGCTGCTGACCAAGTACCCGCGTGAGGTGGTCGACAACGTCGCCCGCGGGGTCCCACTCGGCCGCACGGGCCGCGCCGAGGAGATGGCCTGGATGGTCGCCTACCTGGCCTCGCCGGCCGGCGATTTCGTCTCCGGGACGACGATCACGATCGACGGCGCCCGCGACAACTGGGCCGGCCCCTGGCCGCCGCCGGCGCTGACGACCGAGAGCGGCTCGGTCGTCGCCGAGGAGCGCCGGGAGCGGGACTAGCGCGGTTCGAGCACGACCAGCGGGATCTCGCGGTCGGTGCGGGCCCTGTAGTCCTCGTAGCCGCTGTAGGCGTGTACCGCCTTGTCCCAGAGGCGCTCGCGCTCCTCGGGTTTGGCGACGCGGGCGTGGACCTTGCGGACCTCGGACCCAATCTGGACCGTCGTGTCGGGGTTGGCCTTGAGGTTGTAGAACCAGGCCGGGTTCTTGGGGAAGCCGCCTTTGGAGGCGACGATGACGACGTCGCCGCCGTCCTCGACGTAGAGCAGCGGCGAGGTGCGCTTCTTGCCGCTCTTGGCACCGACGTGGTCGAGCAGCAGCATCTTGCCGCGGACGCCGGGGAACGAGTGCCCCAGGCGCCCACCCGTCCTCTTGTAGAGGAAGGTGTGGGCGCCCATGAAGCGTCTCGTCGCCGGCCAGATGTGGTCGGCGAGGTCGAGATAGCGCGGCGGACGCCGCTCTGTCCCGGTGGAGCTCAGGTGTACATCCCCCCGAACATGCCGCCGGTCACGTTCAGGACCTGGCCGTGAACGTAGTTGGCCAGCGGTGAGGCGAGGAAGAGGACCGGGCCGGCGGCCTCGGTCGGCTGCGCGGCGCGGCCGAGCGGGATCACCGCTTGCGCCATCGCCCGCATCTGCTCGGGGATGCCGAGCTCGATCTTCTCGCCGGTCGGCGAAGTGATTTCCCCGCCCTCCTCTTTGGCGGCGGTGAGACGGGTGTCGACGAAGCCGAAGGCGACCGCGTTGACGTTGATCTTGAACTGGCCCCACTCCTTGGCGAGGGTTTTGGTCAGCCCGACGACGCCCATCTTCGCCGCTGAGTAGTTGACCTGGCCGGGGTTGCCCATCGTCCCCGAGGTCGAGGAGATGTTGATCAGCTTGCGGAAGACCTCTTTGTCTTCGCCGCGCTCGGCCTTCGCCGCCTCGCGCCAGTGTGGAGCCAGCGCCCGGGCGACGCGGAAGGGGACGACGGTGTGGATGTCGATCATCGCCTGGAACTGCTCGTCGCTCATCTTGTGAGCGACCCCGTCCCAGGTGTAGCCGGCGTTGTTGACGCAGATGTCGACGCCACCGAAGGCGTCGACCGCGGCGGCGACGAGCTCATCACCGGCACCGGTCTTGGTCAGGTCGCCGGCGAAGACCGCGGTCTCGCCGTCGATCTCGTTCGAAGCTTCCTGCGCGACGTCGGCGTCGAGGTCGTTGATCAGCACCTTGGCGCCCTCAGCGACCATCAGTTCCGCGGTGGCGCGGCCGATCCCGCGCGCGGAGCCGGTCACGATCGCGGATTTACCCTCAAGAAGTCCCATCATCTCCCTCTCACAGTTGGTTCTGCAGTCGGGCGGGGAGGCTACATCGAATCCACAGGACTGGTCGACTGGCCAGTCAACTTCCTGGACGACCTTTTTGTGGGGCTGGACAACAACCGCGGTAGCCGTCGTCAGCCGAGGCGGACGGCGCCGTCCTCGGTGATCGTCCAGTGCGGGTTGTGGGCGACCTCCCAGGGATGGCCGTCGGGGTCGAGGAAGATGCCCGTGTAGCCGCCCCAGAAGGTCTCGGCCGGCTCGCGGCCGATGGTTGCCCCGGCGGCGCGGGCCTCCTCGATCACGGCGTCGACCTCCTCGGGCGAGCCGAAGTTGAGCGCCAGCGTCGTCCCGCCCCAGCCGCCTGAGTCCTCGACGCAGCTGTCCTCGGCGAGCCGGGCCCGGTCCCAGAGAGCCACCACCATTTCACCTGCTTGGAAGAAGACGACGTCGTCGCCGGGCGCGGCGCCGGTCGTCCAACCGACGCCTTCGTAGAAGTGCCGTGAGCGCTCGAGATCGGTGACGCCGAGGGTGATGAGACTGACCCGCTGCTTCACACGTCCGAGTATCGCAGTCAGAATGGCGGCGTGGGCGACGTGGGAAGCATCATCGGGTTGGCCTTGTTCGCGGCGGTCAACCCGACGCTGCTGGCGGTGGTGACGATCATGATGCTGCTGCCGAACACGAAAAAGCTGATGTTCGGCTACCTGATGGGCGCCTACATCACCAGCATCACGCTGGGGATGGTGATCGTCTTCTCGCTCCACGACTCAGGCGCCGTCAGCTCGGCGAAGCGCACCCTGAGCCCGATCGAGGACTTCGTCATCGGCGCGATCCTGCTGCTGGCCGGGTATGTGCTCCGCAGTCGCGGCGAAGAACTGCGCGAGCGGCGCAAGCATCGAAAAGAACACAAGGAACAGAAGGCGGGCGGCGAGCCCAAGCAGTCGTGGCCGGAGCGGATGCTCGGCCGCGGCTCGGCTCGGGTCACTTTCGTCGTCGGTCTCCTGCTCAGCTTCCCAGGCGTCTCCTACCTGACTGCCCTCACCCGCATCGCCAAACTCGACTGGGCGCCGGCGCCGACCGCGGCCTTCGTGATCGTCGCCGCCCTGCTCCAGCAGCTGCTGCTGGAGCTGCCGCTGCTCGGCTACGCGTTTGCACCGGACTGGACCCAGGATGCGGTCAGGCGCTTCCGCACCTGGATCAGCCGCAGCGGCCTGCGGGCCGCCTCCTACGTGGCGCTGACGCTGGGTGCGCTGCTGATCCTGCGCGGCGTGATCACGCTGCTCTAGCGCGTCACCACTTCGGTCAGTCCATCCGTCGTTCGTCGACGATCTCGAAGACGCCATCGGTGCCGACCGAGTCGACGAAGGCCTCGGCGGCGGCCCGCCGCTCGTCGTAATCGTTGTCGTCTTTGTTGGCCATCATCTCCTCCAGCGTGCCGTCGAAAAAGCCGAAAGTGACGATCTCGTTCTCGTCGCGGACGCTGCGGAGCGCGTAGAACGCTTTCCAGCCGGCGGGCGGCTCCTGGTCCTCGGGCGGGACGAAGGCCTGTTTGAAGTCCTCCATCGCGCCGGGCTTGAGCTTGCGGACGGTCAGTGCGCAGAGCATCGAGCTCTCCTTTCCTCGTGGTGCGCCCGCACCGAGCCCCGGCGCAGGCTCCTGCAACGGACCTTACCTCTGAGCCAGGTACGCGTCGAGTCGTTTGCTTTCTTGCGTGTCCTCGTAGGTCTCGTACTCGCGCAGCTTGCCCCAAGCGATTCGGCCCCAGAGCACGTAGCGGTTGTCGTAGACCCGCCCGTCGTCGGGGTCGTCGAGGTGGATGTGGCCGCGGACGCAGATCGTCTGGCGCCAGGGAAAGCCCTTGAGGATCACCTCGTCGGGATAGATCTGCAGCCCGAGTTGGGCGAAGCGTTCGAGCCACTGTTCGTGCTCGCGCTTGTTGCTCGCGCCGGGGGCGAATGAGCTGTCGCCGGGGAAGGTGAACTTGATGTCGTCGGCCTCGAGCGCGAGCGTCGGCCCGAGATCGCCGGCGCGGATCGCCGCCATGTTGCGGGCGATCATCTTTCCTGCCAGCCACGAGAGCATCTGCGTCTGCGCCTCCTTGATCGTGGGGTTGCCTAACGATAGGGAGGCCCGGTGCGCCAGACTGGGCCGATGTCGTCATCGCCCTCGTTCGTGACCCGCTGGGGATCGACGGCGCCGGAGCGGGCAGCGTCCTATCCGTGCGATTCGCTGCTACCGGCGGCGGAGACGACGATGTGGCGCGCCGTCGACGTCGCCGCGCCTGCGCCGGCCGTCTTCCGCTGGCTCTGCCAGTTGCGCGCCGCCCCCTACAGCTACGACCTGATCGACAACTTCGGTCGCCGCAGCCCGCAGGAGCTGACGCCGGGCCTGGAGCGGCTGGAGGTGGGCCAGCGGGTGATGACGATTTTCCGCCTTGCCGAGTTCGAGCCCGGCCGCTCGCTTACCGTCGTCTCGCGCGGCCCGTTGTTCGGCGAGGTCGCCTGCACC
>Ga0307476_10000597_pt1 | contig 26644 bp, 23 predicted proteins | sample atmos_gasesECM2C_2_FD_203314 | JGI IMG/M metagenome (GOLD analysis project Ga0307476, IMG submission 203314) | Hardwood forest soil microbial communities from Morgan-Monroe State Forest, Indiana, United States - atmos_gasesECM2C_05 | ecosystem: Environmental > Terrestrial > Soil > Temperate...
CCGCTGACGGACGACGAGAAGAGGAGATTCACATGCCGAAAATGACGAAGTGCGCGATCTGCGGGGAGCGAGGTGGGCGGTTTGTTCTTCGCGGAGAGCGGTGGGTGCATGCCGGGAGATGTATGCCGGAAGCAAAACCGCAGAACGGAACGCACGCAAACTGGCCGATCGTGACAAGTCACTTGGGCGGCCCGAATCTGGGGCCGGTGGTGATTGAGAATTTGGCGCAACTCCGGCAGGCCGAGAAACAATACGGGTGTAGCTCGGAAGCCTACAACATGGACAGAAGCAATCGCCAAGAATAGGGGGAACCATGGCAAGCAGTCACAAGAAATGGCCACCGCATCGCGCAGCCGAGCACTCTCACGAAGACGCGCCTCCGCGCATGCAGAAATTTACCGGAAGTTGGGACAACGCCGATGCCGCAGGCTCGGCTCTCCCGGTAGATTGCACGCTGGTAACCGATGGGCGAAAAAATAGCGAGATTGGCGCATCGCTCACGGGGAACTATATGCGACCGGTCTACGATGAAGCGCACGACAGCGCGTATATTCACAACTCTCGGACGGATTCCCAGAAGCACGAGGAGTAGGCATGAACCGGACTTTCAAAGCGTTTGCAATTCAGGCGGGCGGAACCCCTCAGCCGCTGGTTGGAAGTTGGATCACGGCGAATGCCGTTCCCTCGGCTCCTGACCCGCAAGGCCAGACGATAACCACGTTGCCGGTAAACGATTCTTCAATGTTCCTTCAGGGCGACTATGCGGCTTTGCAGTCGGTGACGCACACCAACATCGAACTGGTGCAGGTGCAGAAGATCGTCAGCGGGACGTCGATCATCGTCCGCAACTCATTCCTGACTCGTACGGGCGGCGCATTCGGGACTGGAGACTTCATCAGTTTGGCGATCCCGGTCAACGGAGTGTTTGTGCAGAGCGTGCCTGGAGATGCCGGATTGCTCTACATCGGTACCGTGGGACTAGTCAAGGCCGGGCTGGTGCACGTCATTGCGACATTGCAGAACCTGACCGCGGGCTCGCAGCCGGTTTATTACACGGACTCCCGGTACTACACCGCAGACCCATGCAATGCTTCGGATCTGTGGATTGACGGCACAACTGCGGATACTTATCTGCCTTCATTCCCGGTGGCTTAGGAGGAAGCATGCGTCACGGATGGCTGATCTCATTAGTTACGATTCTCGCGACCGCGGCATGGGCGCAGAACACTGGCGGCGGGCAGGGTGGAAGCGCCGGCGGCGGCTCCGTAATCACTGTGAATGGCGGGTCGAATATCGGCTCCCCGACCAACATCCAAAGCGGTAACGGCATCACGCAGTCAAATCCGAGCGGCAACAATGTTGAAGCGGATTGGTACGCTGCGACTCAGACGATGTTCGCGCAGAAGTGGGATACCTGCGGAAATGGTGGGATTAGCGGCTCATTCTGGGGAAGTGTGTGGTTTGCAACTCTGACCTCGGCAACTGCGGCCCAAAGCGCAAGCCCGGCTTGGCCGAACTTCTGCGAACTCACTTTTACCGATACGGCGACAAACCCGAGTGGCGTCCTCCTGACCACAGGAGACACTCCTACTCTTGCGCATCTGCTATTACCGCCATTGAATGCCCATGCGGGTTGGGAAATTCAGATCAGATTCAGTTTGAGCACGACAGCCACACAGCGTATGTACATCGGCGTTGGCAGCGTACCTACCGCGGCGGCGCCCGGCAATAACTGGATGGGTTTACGCTACGACACTGGAGCCTCGGATACCACATTTGTCTTCGAGACGGCCACGACTTCCCCGAGCACGTTGGCCTATACAGGAGTCAGTATCGGTTATCACACGTTCCGGATGTGGTCTCCGGTAGTTGGCCAAATCAACATGACGATTGATGCCGGAAGCGCTTACTGCTTCACGACTTCAGCGACTTCTCCCGGATGCGCTGGTGGCAACTCAACCTCGGCCAATATCCCGAGCACGGCAGAAACCCCGTTTATTGAGTGGGAGAATCTGAGCGCGACGACGGCTGTGACGTTCCTCACGACGGGTGCGTACTTCCAAGCAACGGGGTTGGCTCGCTAATGAGGAAGGCGCTCCTACTCGCGGGGGTATTGCTATTAGCGCGATTCGGGCTGGCGCAAAACGTCAGCTTCAATGGCCAGGTCTTGTTTACCGGTGGGCTCGCTTATCCGACGATTCGGGTTTGCACCGAGCCTGCGAGCGGAACGCCATGCACGCCGCTAGCCTCAATCTTCTCTGACCCGGCACTCATGGTGCCCTTACCGAATCCGTTCACCGGGGGACTGACCGGGCAATACACTTTCTACGCAGCCACCTCGGGCACGTATCACATTCAGATTTCAGGAAATGGCATTCTGCCGTACGACTTGGCCTACGTCACGTTAGGCGGGACGGGCGGAGGCGGGGCGAGCATTCTCCTGCAAACCAACGGTGTGACCAACGGGCTACAGACAATACTCAACCTTGTTCCCGGAACTGGCATTTCGCTCGTGAATACGCCGGCTACGGGGAATGTCATCGTCACCAATTCGTCACCGATGGTCTTTCCCGGAGGCACGGGTATCCCGCAGATTGCCGGCGGAGCGTGGGGGCCGACGTACAACGTATCGAACACGATCCCGAATAACTTCCTGAGCACGTTCATCTCTGGGCAGAACGGCCTGAACACCGGAGCTTTCGCTAATATATCGCTCTACGCTCTGCTATCGGGCGCGACCTTCAGCGGAACCGTTTCAGTTCCTAACCTGACTGATACCGGAACGGCCTTGTTTCTGGGGATCCCTGCGCCCTCGAACCCACCAGCCGGGGATTGCCTGCAGTATTTCAATAGCACCACGCTGCAGATGACGTGGACGAACTCCAGTGGAACCAGTTGCGGGCCGAGTGGCGGCGGCGGGGGGATTGGTGGCGGTGGCACGACCGGATTCGTGCCGGTATTTGCCAGTTCTACAACTCTGGCCAACTCTTCAATCACCGATAATGGAACCACGGTCAGCACGACAGAGCGGCTTTTCGTGAATACGGCGAATCCGCTAGGAACTGAATCGTGGAGCGTTCCGGCGACCTGCTCTGGAAGCGGGTTGGCTTGGACCAACACTTCGGTAGCCTGCCAGGGCGTCATCGCCTACAACACGGCTCCGGTCGCGGCGAGCGGAATCGAAGTGGGTATTTTTGCCCAGTCACAGCCGAACGGCGCATTCAGCCTTTCAGGCGCTCCGTTCATCGCTGGAGTCTTTGGGCAGGGGTATCTTGACGCCACAGGCTCTCCTGCATGGGTTTCTGGCGTGGTTGGCTCGACGGTGATTACCGGGGGGACTTCGGGGACCATCCCGGTAGCTTCTGGCGTGGTCGCTGTCGCTCTCGCAAACTCAGCACAAACCGTGACGCTACTCGATGGCGTGGACGCGCAAACACAGAACACGCTTGCAACGGAGCCGCAAGGGGCGACTTACTACGCGCGCGCGCCTTCCTACAGTGCGATTGTCACAAACCATTACGGATTTTTGATGGCGGATCAGACAGTCGGAGGATCAAATAACCCGAATCCGCACGGCTTCTGGGAGCTGGGCAATGCTCCAAACCAGTTTGCTGCGACGGCTTTTACCGGAAACGTAACGTTCAACATCACCGGCGCGTCTACGCAGTGCGCTCAGTTGAGCACAGTCGGAGTCATTAGCGGAACCGGGTCACCCTGCTCGAGCTTAACGATTCAGACGCAAGGCACAAACAACGCCGTCCAGAGCACGCTGAACATGCAAGGCTCGACGACGAATGCGGTTGGTCTCACCGTGCAGCCGACGTACCACGCGGGCGGTGCGGAGCAATTTGAGATCACTGGTGGAACCTATACCGGCCAGTCGGCAACGACACTGGCCTTCGCTTCGGCTCCTACGGGTTGCGGCGCCGGGTCCGCGATCGAACAAATCACCACCGCAGGGAATCCGGTGACCTGCATCCCGGTAGGCGGACTTTCAGGACTGACGCAATACGGCCAGTTGTACGCCAACACCGCGACGACGGCTACCACGGTTGGGCCTGGGCTGATTGGGCAAATTGCCGTTAGCGACGGAACCAGTGGGCCGCCAACGATGCAAGGATCTGGAGTTGCCTCCCGCGCAATTACCATTGGCGGCACAGACACGATCCTTGCGGACAGCTCGACGACCCTTCAAGATCGCGGCAAAATCATTGTTCCCTGCAACGGATCGACGTTGACAGAGACTGTGCCGGATGCGGGAACGGCCGGGATGGGCGGGAACTTTGTTTTTGCGATTGATGTTTCTGACTCGATTGTCAGCAGCACGCCCTGCACGGCCTCGACGACGGTCACGATCAACAATACCTCGTCTTCGAAGTTCTACATTTCGAATGGCCTGACGACGCTCTCGGCTCAGACGACGTTCACTCTTGTCACCGGACAGTGGGCGCAGATCAGTTCTCCGGACAATGCGAACTGGCTGGTAAGGATCAGTGTCCCAACTTCTCTGACAACAAACTCAGGTGGCAACACGGTTGGAGACTTAGCGGCTTGGTCTACCGCGACGAATCTGGTTTCAGCGACCGAGCACAATGTGGCGTTCCCTCGCGTGTGCCCTGATACATCAGGCTCTGCTACAGCGCAGTCTTGCAGCACGACCGGAACTCCAGCACTCGCGACCAACGATGAAATTATTTATACGACGACGACGACAAACACCGGATCGCTGACCACGGCTGTCAACGGCGGATCGGCACTGACGTGGAAAAAGTGGTCTGCCGGGGCTTTGGTCAATCTGGCTGCGAACGACATCAAGGCTGGGGAGCCGCTACTCGGTCTTTATGACGGCACGAATCTGGTGATTCCTTCGGCGGGCAACGCGGGAAGCGGTGGCGGGTCATCGGCTCTGTCCAGTATCACTCCAGCCACGGGCGCGAACACGATTAACAACACCAACTTCCAGCAAAACTGGCAGTGGAAGCTGACGACCGCAACCGGATTGGGGTTGGCGATTACCGAACCCACGGCGTCAACCGGCGGCACGGCTGGCGTGCAGGCCCTGCTCAATGTGACCGGGCTTACCGGGTCAACGGCGAGTTTGGCGACATTCGTTCAAGGCACGGTCTCCGGGACGACGAACTACCCGGTAGTGAACATCACGACTGCATGGTCTAACAGCGCGATTACCGGCCCGGCCTTAGGGATCAACGTCACGAACACTTCTTCGGCGGCAGGCTCCTGCGCTCTCCAGATCAACGGCGGGGCCACGGGAGCGACGAAAGAACTTTGCGTCAGCCCTACTGGACAACTCCAAATCACGCCGGGATTGGCCTTGGGCGGCACAGCAAACTACCTCTACGCAATTGGCGTGGCGGCCGATAGCACGACTGGATATATCGCGGATTTCGATACTACGGGTGGCGGCGGCGGGGCAGAGCCGAACACCTTCCGCGCCGGTTCAGACGGTTTCAGCGTGATGCAGGTGTGCACCCAGGGATTGGGCGGTGGGGCTGCGGGCGAGGCGGTATTTGGTTCGACCACAACTTGCGGCAATATCTACACCACCGAGTTCGCGAAGAACGTGATGATGACTTCGACGAACGGCCACAACCTGCTTCGGCTCTCCGATCAAGCCACAGCAGAAACAGGGCCGATTATCGAAGCCAACGCGACCACCGCGGCCGGATCGGGATTCGATTTGTTGCAGTTCTGGACCGGAGTTACCGGAGTAGACACGTATCACACAGGCGGAACGAAAACCTTCGACATCAACGGCCAAGGCGAAATCTTTGCTGGGGCGAGCGCTCCGAATCCAACGCCGGGATCAGCGGGCGGCGGGATCGCAGTAGAAGGCACAGCGTTCACTGGAATCTCGAATGATGACGGCTGGTATGGAAACTCAGCCAATCACTGCTTCGATATTGTGAATGGAACTTCAGACGTAGGCTGCGCGGATGCAGTAGGGAATGCTCTGACCTTTACCGCGCTGAAGACGTTCAACGGGTTCTTGGTCACCGGAGAAGCCACGAAGACGGGAGCGTACACCGGAAATTCGACGCCGGATTCAGGCAGTTTGATTGTGATGAACTGCTCGTCGGCGTGCGCGTATACCTTCAATGGCTCGGCAGTGAACGGCTATACCGGCAGCGTGATGTCGGTGGGCAGCACGGTCGCAACCGTCTCGCTGAATAGCAAGAATTTCAATGGCGCGACCAGTATTCCGGTTCTGATCACCGGCCAGCCAATTTACTTCACGGCAGACAGCAGTGGGAATTTCTGGGGCAACGCGCCGTTGGTAGCCAGCACCAACGTTACATTCTCGCCGGCTAGCAATGGGCTATCCATCTCGGCAACCGGCGGCGGCGGGACGCCTTGCACCACGACGGCGAACTCTCTCCAGTATGACAATGCGGGAGCATTTGGTTGTACGACGCCGTTTACGTTTGCCAGCAGCACGATCACGGCGGCGGCAGCAGGGATTCTAGATTTGCACGCGGCCACCGGGACGGCAGCGTTATTGGTTCCAACAGCCGCAGGAGAAACGGCAACGGCGGCAGGTGCGATTGACTTCGACACAACGAACAAAAACTTCCACGGATTCGTGAATGGAGCCGATTCGATCTTTGCCAATTTCGCTTCAGCGCCGACGACAAACGTCATTCCGAAAGCCTCAATCTCCAGCGGGAATACGTTGCTAACGAACTCGACGATTACCGACAACGGAACGATTGTCAGCACCACAGAGGGTTTGCAACTCGGAGCCGCGAACTGCACGACGTTCGGTTCGGGCGGCGGGTTCTGCGCGGCAGAAGGCGGAAGTCCGACGAATGTTTCCGGCACGATGGCGCTGTACGCGAATTCGACCACACATGAAATCGGAGTGGCGACAAACGGCAGCACATCATTTGGAACTTTGGTGCGCGCGCAGCCGGGAGCGATTCGGTCAACCGGGTTGGTGGCCGCAGTGTCAACCGCAACGCTCTGTGCGGCCTCGGCTGGTGCATGTAACACGGCTGGCACCTACCACGTTCATATTGCTCTGTATCAAAGCGGAACGCCATGCACGACAAACACAACCGGCGGAGTGACGCCGACGCTGACTTGGACGGATGGCAATGGAACGACGCACAGCGCCGTGGGTATCCCGATGGAAACGAATTCCAGCTTGGTTGCGCTCACGGGAACGATGCAATTCAATCAGACTGGCAGCGGCATCGCGACGGTGTTTGGAAGCGGAGATATTAACATCGACACGAACGGGACCGTCATTCAGTATGCCCTAGGCTTTGCCCAGTGCAGCGTTTCAGGATCGGCAACGTATGCCGCAAGTTTGGTGACTACGAGGCTCCAGTAATGAAATTTCGCTATCTCCTCCCGCTTCTGCTCTGCTCTGTTCTCTGGAGCCAAGGCACCACTGTTTTTCCAAAAACGACAACTTTTCCGGGCACGACAACTTTCCCCGGCAAGTCTCTGCCGACGGTGACGAAGATCGGCCAACTGAACTTCTCGAATGCCGCGCCGTACACATTAACGGTTACTGGGAACGCAGCGGCAGGCGATACGATTTTGCTGATGTGCGGCGGCCAAGGGGCGAACGCTGGGACGCACTACACGTTCTCGGTCTCGGATTCAGTGTCCAATACTTGGACTTTTCCAACCGTAAGCACTAACACAAGCCTTCAATTTCTGGATACCAGCAACCAAGAAGCAATCACGGTTCCCTACGCAGCTACGATTGCGACCGGATACACGTCGGGAGTGACGACGGTGACAGTGAACAACAGCGCGGTTTCGGACGGGGCAACGGGCGGATGTGATCTGTTCGATATCACTGGGTTAGTGGCTACTCCGTTCGATAATGCGGTGGGGGCTACGGCGAATATCAGCACGACGCTCGCGACGGGAACGTATACGCCGTCGACGCAGCCGGAAGTTGTGTTGGCGATTTTCAGTGGTTCGACGAGTTTCTGGTCGGCCTATTTGAATATCATCGGCTCCGCAGCTACAGGGCTTGACCATCGAACCGGAGGCACGAACTCAGCTACCCAATCGGACATCGTAATCGAGTGGCGGCGCGTGACAGCTACGTCGGCAGGGACTGGAACCATGACCCAAGCCGCATCCACTGACGGCAACGGTTCGGTCATTATGGGCTTCAAGTCGAACTAGCTAGTAGTTGGCGTATGCAGAGAAGTTAGATTTACGACAGAGAGCGCGAAACGATTGAAAGGCCAACTGATGTGTGGGGTTGACGTACACGACGATTCGCGGGCCATTGCCCATGTTGGCAGCAACCTTACGCATCAACTCGGCTCCGAAGGGATTGTAGAAAAACACGACGCACGGGTCATCGGGGAAGCGAAACTCGGCAGCATCCATTTCGAGGACGGTGGCCGGGATCTGAAGGCAGCGAAGGTTGGATTCAGCGACTCGGCACATCTGCGCAGAGAACTCGACTCCAATCAGGCCGCTACGGAATCCAGATTCGTGCGCCAGGATCAAAGCCTTGCCCTTGCCGCAGCCCATGTCGATGAACTTCCAGCTCGGCAGCCCCTCTACGGCTTCCTTGAACCAAGTTTCATCTACGCCTTGATAGCGCGAGCATTCCTTGCGGCGAAACAGGCGATCAAACCAAAGGCTGGAAATCGTTGCGGTTTCGGTTCCATGCGTGGCGTCAAAGGTGTCCATAGCGTTCGATACATTACTACGGCGCTTGCAGGTTGTCTATGGCTATTTTCGGGGATGGCGCACGCCGGAACGTGCCCCGGTGGGGCAAACTACCTTAGCCTTGCGAATCCATCCGCGAACAGCAATGCAGGCAGCGTGACTCTCGCCAGCGGTAGCGCGACGAATTCCGCGATCACGAATTGCGTTTATAGCGATCCCGTCGCAGGCAGCGATTCCACAGGCACTGGTGCCGACGAATCGCATCCCCTGAAGTACGTCAAGGGAATGCCGAACTGCTCTGCGAACTGCGCTTCGGTGACCACTTCCGCTACGACCGCGTGGATCGTTAAGGGCGGTGGAGTGTATCACGTCAATGCGGGCTCTCCGATCATGGGAAGCTCGTGGACGGTCCCGGCGTTCGGATACGTCGGCGTTGACCCTACATGGTTCACAGGAAGCTCGTTCTCTCGGCCTGTGATCAATATCGACAATCCTCTCAGTACGTCCCTCGTGAGTTCCTGCACCTACGAAGGCACGAACACGACTATCGTCTCGGTCCCCAGCGGAACCGTATTCGATAACTTCGAGATTATTGGCATGTGCTCGACCGACGTAGGAGGGGCCGGTAACGGCGGTACGATGATCTCCAGCGGTGGCGGGTCGATCATTGAGCGGGTTTATCTGCACGGCTGGACCGAATCCACCAGTTCGACCGACGACCGGCTATTCGCCACCGGAGGCAGCGGGTCCAATCGCTACCTGTTCATCGACATCAACGGTGGCGACTCCTCGCTGGGCACAGTCTGCACGGCAACAAGCTGCCCCGGTGGTGTCGCAGCCTGCTGGAACGGCAGCCCTACCACGCCGGGCACCTGTGCTACCGGCTGGGCGATGGTGGACTGTGATGACGTTGAGTATTCGGTGGTCAAGCACGCCTCTCAGGGCTGCGAGGCGAATACTATCCACATCTGGCACGATAACGACACCGAATACATCTTTGAGCCAGCGTTCGGGACGCCCTGCTGCCGTCACGGGAATATCCTTGAACCACTATTAATGAACTCCACTGCCACGGCGCAGGTCTATAACAACGTTTTCTGCCACGTCAATGATGGCCAGAATACAAATCTTAACGGCACCACGATGTACATTTACAACAACGTGTGGTGCGATGATGGGCACTTCCCGCCGGATGCGAACGGCTTATTCATTGAGCCGTTCAGTAACAACAGTGCCCAGCTACTGACGGCGTTCATCTACAACAACACCTTCGATAGTACGGTAGGAGCGAGCGCTAGGGCTGGATCGACTACATCGAGTTCCGTTGTCACGTTTGCAAATAACCACATTATCGGGCGTACCTCTCCGATTGGAAACCTGTTCACTTGCAGCAATTCTCCCAATCCACCATGCACGATTACAGATAACGGTGGAGAAGTCTTCATGCCAACCGCGACCGCCACGACGCAGGGGTACGTGATCGGCAATTATTTCGCGCCAACGCTCGGAACAAACTCTACCGTCCATGCTGGCCTGAATGAGTCATCCTCTTGCGGCAGCGGATTCACCGCGGCGCTATGCTCAGGGATCGGTTCGGTTAGCGAGGGGTCCGGCTTTGGCGGCCTTGTCCCGGTCTACCCGCGCGTCACGGTCAACCCTCGCAGCACCACCTTTGACGCAGGCTCGTACCAGTTCAACGCCACCATCAATTTCACCCTGACCGTAACCGTCACAGGTTCTGGCTCCGTCTCTGATTCGCAAGGCGGCATTGTAGCCTGTACTGCTTCCGGGGGTACCTGCTCGGCTTCCTACGCTAGCGGGACGAACGACACTCTGACCGAGACTCCCGGCGGCGGCTTTACCTTCTCCACCTGGGGTGGCGGATGTTCGGGGAGTTCGAGCACTTGCAGTATCACCCTTTCGGCGAACACCAGCGTCACGGCTTTGTTCTTGGTCAAGCCGACGCTCACCGTAACCGTGACGGGAGTAGGCTCAGTTTCAGACTCTCAAGGCGGGATTGTGAACTGTACCGCTTCGGGTGGAACGTGTTCGGCTACCTACGTCAACGGCGTGTCGGACACGCTGACGGAAACCGCCTCGCTCCCTTACGTGAATGGCGGCTTCTCCGCTCCTTGTCCTGTAACGGTAGAACAGAACCTTCCATGCACCCTAACGCTCACAGCGAACACATCGCTGACGGCAAATTTCTTGCACGTGCAGTTGCCGACGACTTTGGTTAATAATCTCGAGTACATTGCCCAAACCTCGAACGTCATCCTGTTTCCGAACGCCTGGATTTGCAATGGCGCGACCACGTATCCCGCGACTGGAAACTACGCGAACTCGCAGGCGGGATTGAATCAGTCGGTTGCGGACGCCGCAACTTGCCGGTTCAACACCAACACGGGAACGACTATCGTCATCCCGGCCAGCACGCTTTACAGCGGGGCGAATGGAATCACTCTTCCGCAGGTTGCGGTCGGCTCAGTGAGCGACACCTCAACCAAATTTATCGTGCTGGTGAGCAACCACCCCACTCCGCTCGGGGTTATTCCGTGTTCTCACGGGATGCAAGACAACGTTCTGGAATCGCAGCAGCCTGGAGTTCGCAACGTTGGCTGCAGCGGCTCGAATGTGAGTTATCAGATCGGGCCAACGCTCACGACCGTGACTGGGGCTTTTACCCTGGCCAATGGCACGATTACCAACACTTCCGCGTATAACGACGTGGCTTCGATGTACACGATCCAATGCACAGCCTCGAACTGTAACGCGATTTCGACAGGCCCGGCGGATGCGAACGGAGTTGGGCCGCATCACTTCGCAATCCTCAATGCAGAATTACGGCCAATCGCAGGACTGGCGGGACCAGCGGCGCCGTTGCAGATTGGAACGGGAGCGGAAACATCGACAACCCAGATCCCTCAGCACATTCACATCGCCTACTCTTTCCTGCACGGCGACTGGACCGACGCCCCCATGACCGGATGCCCGTCATCGTGCACGGCGACGGCCGGACCAACCGGAACCAACAATCTGCCGAATCTGATTGCTCTCGATGCCTGCATTTACTGCTCGATCATGTACAACTACATGGACGAAGCACTTAGGCCGGGTTCGGAAGGCCACGGCATCTCGATTCTTCTGGCGCAGCAACTAAAAATCAAACACAACTGGATTGAAGGTCAGTCGATCGGATTGCTCGCGGGCGGAGAGGCAAACCAGATTCCCATCTCGGGCTTCATTGGCGCAACGGACGTGGAGGACTGCGGCAACCGTTATACCTACCCGTTCTCCTGGATGCTGGCTGGGAGCGCAGGCTTCAAGGCGAATGGCGGGACGAATAGCTACGTCCGCAAGAACGGCCACGAACTGAAGCAGGCGGAGCGATACTTATTCTGCGGCAACATCGTGGAGAACGTCGACGACACAGGAGCGCAAAACGGGACCGTATTCAGCGTCAAAGTCGACAACAACTCCGGCTCGGGATCGGTGAGCAATAACTGGCTGAAAACCGAGAACGTGACGGTAGTCGACAACATCTTTCGCGGCTCCTGCAATGGTCCAAGTCTTGGATACCGATCAAACTCCGCGGGCGGGGACGGCAATGGCGTTTCAGGACCGACGCAGTTGATTCTCTATCAGGACAACCTGCTCTATTGGTATGGCGTGACGATGCCGGGATGTTCTGGAGTTTCTCCGCAGTTCGGCGTCCGCTTCGCGCAAACCGGAACGTCTGCGGTATGGCCCACCGGTCAGGTAACGGCGACGCGAAATGCGGCTGGCACAATCGCGACGTTGACCTTGACTTCCTCGACAAACCCGGACCTCTCGGTCAGCGGTATGAATATCGGGGATCCAGTGAACGTCTCCGGCTGCACGGGGGATGCGACCTTCAACACCGGGAACACCAACCAAGGCCCGCCGGCGATCTCAGGAACGCTGGTCAACGGTTTGACCGTGGTCTACGCCAGCGTAGGGCCGGCCAATTCAACGGATACGACGTGCTCTTTCAATAACGGACAGGGCTGGCCGAACTACACGATCATCAATCACATCTCAGATTTTGCCACGAATGCGAGTTTCGCGAACGATCCGACAAGTTCTTCCAACGGAAGCGCTAACCCGTACGCACTAAGCCGGAACGTGATTGAGACGAACAGCGTAGTCGTAGGCGGAGGAGTGAACTCGACATTCGCAGAGGGAACGAGGACTCAAACCAAGGCGTTTGATGCGTTGTCGGAAATCTTTAACAACACGGTATTGGCTGGGAGAGATTCAGCGGTGACCTGTCCCGGCCACACCGTAGCCGGCCCTGGCGGAATGGCAGCCTGTTACACCGAGTACACCGCAGCCTATGTGGGCATCACGCCAGTAACCCTCTACGGAACGCCCACAGGCCCGTGCTCGACGACGGACCCCACGGTTGGACCCTGTGTAGGGGTTCTGGGAGCAATGAATACAGCGAGCTTCCCGCCTTACTTCCCGGACTGGAACCAATCGCGGCTCTGTCATGTCACGGACGGGGCGACGTGCAACAACAAAGCCAGCGTGTATTCCGCGGGACAGGCGAATCAGGCCACAGACGGAACGGATTTGGGGATCAATCCGACGACGATCAATTCGGCGCAAACTTCAATTCTGTACGTGTGCAAAACCCCTTGCGGAACCCCGTTTTTGGATGTGAATGCCGTAGTTCCGGCACCATATCCGCCAGCGTTCCTTGGTTATTCGATTGACTACGTACCGATCGCAGAGGATACTTTTCTGAGTTATTCCATGAAAGGGAACCATCAATGAAGACTACCGTAAAGTTCACCCTGTTGGCCTTGATGCTCGCGCTAGGCGTCAGCGCTTTGTCGCAGACGAAACCGGCTCCGGCAAAACCCGCAGCCAAGCAACCCAAAGCCGGACTGAATTACCGACTGGGTACCCACTCAGTAACCTTGCAGGGTTGCACCGATGCGACCGCTGGAGTCAGTTTCAACTTCTATCGTGGAACCTCTGCTGGCGCCGAGAGCACCACGCCGTTGAATGCTACGCCGCAGGCCACCTGCAGTTTTGTGGACACAACGGTGGTAGCGAACGCGGTGTATTACTACACGGCAAAGGCGTATCTGGCCACCGCAGCCCCTCCGGGACTTTCCGGTCCATCCAATGAAATCACCGTAACGATCCCGCCTGACGCGACTCCTCCAGCGCCTACCGGATTGGCTTTAGGCACGGTTGCTAAGAACGATGTGCCGCTGCAATGGGGAGCCCCGCCCGCAGACGGAGGCTATATCGTCGTGGCCTACGAAGTCATGCGTGGTACAGCCCCGACGCTTCCCAACCCTGCGATTGTGGCGATTCTTCCGAGTTCGACAATGGTGTGGGAAGACACTGGCGGCTGTACGAAATGCTATTACGCGGTACGGAGCATGACGATCAAGGAAGCAGCGAGCATCGTGCTGAGCCCGTTGAGCAACATTGTGGGGCCAGCGTGACACTCTCTCCCCGGCAGGAGCAGATTATTGGCTTGCTCCTAAAGGGGTGCAGTAACGCGGAAATCGCTACGGCTTTGAACATTGCCGAGCGCACGGTGAAGGCGCATTTCAGGCTGATCTTCGCGCGGTACGGGATTTTAGATGGGCAGCGTCTGATCAAGCGGGTTAAGTTGGCGACGATGGTGATGGAAAATCAAGGGAGGATGCAATGAACTGGCACACTGTGTGGCTGTGGTTCTGGTTTTTCTTGGGCATGGTCACGTATTGGCTCAAGCGGGCGTATTACGGGATCAACCCGCCCAATCCAGTTGCGACGGGATACGTCAACTACGTGCAGCGCGCATGGGTGCCGCTACTCGTTCGAGCCTTCCTCGAATCGTTGATCTTCTGGATCATGTTCACCCCAGGCATCGCGGACAAGGCGCTCGCGTATTTCGGCTGGACGACCTACGGTTGGGCGGTGTCGATGATCACACAAGTGGCTCCTGTCGCGGCGGTGTTTGGGCACACGCTGGATTCGGTAGTCGACATGGCGGTGAGTAAGATTCCGTTCGTGAACACAATCTTGCCGCAAATGCCAGGGCCTTTACCGCAACAGGCGGTCGTGCAGGCTCAAGTAGTAGAACAGGAAACCAAGGTGACGCAGTTGCAGACAACCACAACCACAGTTCCGGAGGAAAAGAGATAGCTGTTACCATCGCATATTTGTTGTGTTACTATCGTCTGTATGACGGTAGAAAAATTCTGGCAACGAGTGCACAAAACGAGTGATTGCTGGATTTGGACCATGTGCGTAGATAATCACGGATATGGCACGGCAAGGGTCGGAACCATGAAACTTATGAAGGCACACCAAGCGGCTTGGCTACTCTCTGGCAAGCCAGCGCTACTCAAGGGTCAAATCCTTCATCATGTTTGCCGCGTCAAAGCATGTGTCAATCCAAATCATCTCGAAATCACAACACGCCGAGAGCACGCCGATTCTGCTTGTGGAATGAATGCAGCTAAGACGCATTGTCCAAAGGGCCATCAATATACGGAGGAGAATATTTACCGGGATATTGGCCGATGGGGTCGGCCACAGAGGAAGTGCAGAACATGCATGAAGCTTAGGTCAAAAAAGAACCGTGTATCAGTTTGCGAAACGTGACAAGATTGGTTTTGCCGTGCAGATTGCGATTGAGAGGATAGAAAGGAGTTATGGATGGGCAGCCTAACACGACTGGTTGGGTATTTGGGCTGGCTTGTTGGATGCTATTACGCCTTATTGGTCGGATTGAGATTGTCGAAAAGCAGTTGGGCAAAATACTTTCCCGGCTTAAGAAGCTCGACGGAGAAGAGTGAACTGGAACTAGAGCAGGCGAGAGAGGTAAAGAATCGGTTGCTGGAACAAATTCAACACGACAGGCATAGAGGACGGCCGCCGGGATACGCGCGGCTGTTCGGCACATTCCTTTCAATCATCATCGTTAGCTGGACGCTTATGGGAGTCTTGGCAGTACAGAACCATGAGAAGATCAAGTCGCAGGCTGCGGAGATCCATGATCTACAAGAATTGCTGACCAAGTACGATATTGGAACCGTTCGAGAGCACCACGTTTCAGTCATCGCCTACCTCGGCAAGAACGAAGGCTATGATGAGTGGTCGATGCAGAGCGACGAGTTAGGGCGGTTCGTTTACCGAGCCTGCAACGATTTCAATAACGCTGCCATCATCCGACCGGGATTCACGGCTCGCCAAGCAGCATGGGAAGAACGCGGCGAGTGTAAGAGTATTCGCAGAGATGGATTGGGCTTCTTCTATAGGGACGAAAATCTGACGTATATGAGGGTACCGTAATGCCAGGTGGAGGCGGAAATGGCGGTAACGGACCCCCAGATAAATTCCCGATCTACGTGCAACTCAATGACCCGAACCCATACGTGAATCAGGGCCGACTACAAGGTGCCTACGAAACCTTCTACGAAACTTATGGCGTTTGGCCGAACCGTGATGTGAGCGGAGTTGATGGCTGGGTGTATCTGGGAGCCTACACCGATTACAAATGACCGATGGCGCAGTGCAGCTCATGGCCGGGGGCACGCTCGCGGTAGTTATCCTGCGACAAGTTTTCGACTTTGTAGTTAAGGCTAAGAATGGAAAAGGCGGTAACGGAACCAGCGGAGAAAAGCCTCCGGAGTACTGGATGAAGGCATTCGAGGACATCGTGGAAGAAGTGATGAACCGCCGCAACATCGTGCTCAAAGATATGATGCGGCGGGAGATTGGGGATGCGCTGAATCGAAAGTTCCGGACGAGGGGATTGTAAACCTGCCGTGAGACAATAGTGCCCGATGGCAACAATCGCGAGCTTGGCGTCGAGCGTCACGAATCGGCTACACAGCCGGTATTGTGAGTTGCTTAGGGATAGAATTAGCCCCAGCCATCCTTTGAAAGCGATATGTATCTTGAGCGTTTTTCTTTCTTCGCGGCAGTGGACTAAATCTCCCGGTTTTCATTCTAAAGTGCTCGGCTTCGTGGCAGTTCGGGCAGATCAATTCCAAGTTGTTTTCGTCAGGATTACGAGGGTTGTGGTCGCGATGGTGAGTTTGAAGTATCTCTGGAACTTCGTTGTAGCCGCATCGATTACATGTATTTCCAAATTTCTTTCTCGCAAACCTACGTTGCCATTTCAGAGTTCTGCCTACACCATCATCAGTACGGATTCTCCCTTGCTCACTCTCGTAGTAGCATTGGCGGGAGCAGAATCGCTGTGTATGAAGTTTGTAGCGCTTACCCCTGAATGCTTTGCTGCACTGTGGGCAAACGCAGTCCACGGTCTGCCGTTTTGTCCCAGGTTGATGGCGCTTTCCCCGTACCAGCGGGAGGCCGCGTGTATTCCAGCATGGCTTGGAACAATACGTTGGCAGTGCGCGATGATTTCGTGCGCGGACGCGAACTACATGCTGTCAGCCCTTGCAAATGATGTCGATGTGTTTTAGCATGGTGGAGTATAGCGTAAATGGCTAATATTTCCAGCCTTGCGGCCTCGGTGACTAATAGACTTGAGGAAAATACCGTGCCCGTTTTCTGGCAACTCCAACCGGAACTCTATCCGCTCATCGTTGAAGCCGAAAACCTCGCCATGCTGATCACTGGCGAGCCGCAATTCCAAGCCACGTCCACGCTGTATACCATCCCGGCCTCAACTTCCTTTGCACCACTCGCGCTGCCAGCCGGGGCATTGGCTTTGCTTCGGGTGGACAGTTTCCAGACGACGATCGACAAAACATATATCCAAGACTTGGACAACGCGCTACCGGGTTGGGAAGTGGCGACTGGTCCGGTGCCGAAGTACTTCTTCCCTTTTGGATTAGGACAGTTTGGTATCCATCCTAACCTGACGGCCCCAGCGCAGGTCACGCTTTCCTACGTGCAGTTCCCGGTCATCACCGCGCGGCCGTACACGGGAGCCGAGAACGTTCCGTTCCAGCAAGAGTATCTGGACGGGCTGACAGATTGGGCATCCGGAATGGCCTCGTTCAAAGAAGGCGGCAAAGAGTTCGAAGAGGCGATCCAGCGGCTTAACCGGGCACTCGGACAGTTTGAGCAATTGAGCGAATTTGGATACCGCAAAGGATCGTTACGGTTCTCGCGCGGCCTCGGCGCCACATCCAACATTGTTGAGACGAGGGTACGCTGATGGGAGCCATCCTCGCGACCGACATCATGCAGGACGTCGGATTTGCCTTGATAGAGATTTGCGTGAACACAACGCTGAACCTTTCTGGTGGATCCATCTTGCCGGGAGTCCGAGCAGTCGAGCCGGGAAGCATGGCCGGCATCTACGTGGGGGCGCAGATTGTTGTAGGAGCGAATGGAGCAGCCGCGCAGGAAGTGGTGACAGTTACCTCGGTGACGACATTCACCTTCACGGCAACGTTCGTGAATGCTCACCCAGGCAATGAACCGATCAGCGGCTGTACGTTTTCAAGCGGTGTCCCGACTTATCCAATGTTCACACAGGCCGAAGTCTTAGGCTACATGGCGGATTCTCAAAACGATTTCCTTCTGCAAGTGCGACCGATCTACGCTACAGCTCCTTTGGCGATTACGGTGGGCAAGAAGGTTTACCCGGCACCGGCAGATGCGATCCGGATTGAGCGAGCGTCGATCGTGAATACCGCGGCGAATCCTCCGAGCGCAGTGGAGTTATGGAACACGACACAGACCGATCTTGATTTAGAGAATGCGGGCTGGCCGGGCGACCAAGGGCCGAGTTCGTGGTATCAGGATCAACTCACCTACCAGACCATCGGTTTTGGGCCTCCGCCAAATGTGGGGAACACGGTGACGCTGGTGTACTCGCAGAAAGCTGTGGCACCGCTCGGTCTGCTGTCGACTTTCTTGGTTCCTGACCCGATGACGATAGCGATCAAATGGAGGACGCTAGCACTGTGTTTGAGCAAGGATGGGGAGATGCGCGATCCATCACGTGCGGCATTCGCACAGGCGATGTATGACCTTTTGGTAAAAATTTCTCAGAAGTTCATGTCCGGGAGTGACGCTCGCATGACGGCCAAGGAAGAGACGGTCGAGCCGTTGGCGGCGCAGAGGTTCTAAAATGGTGCTGGTGAGTTCTTCACACATCGACGCAGTAGATTGGGATGAGGGCGTGCTGACCGTTGTGTTTCATGACGGCGGCAAGTACGAATATTCAGACGTGCCTGAAGGGATTTACCGCGAGATGCTCGCCGCGCCTTCGGTTGGTCAGTTCTTTCGGCAGAACGTTAAGGGAGCGTTTGCGTACCAGAAAATCGCATGACAGACCAAGCCTACCGGACGATCCCGTACAAGTTCCGCCACGACGGAATTTCCGCGCGCTATACATACGACCGCCTTCCGCCCGGCAGATACCTGAATCTCGAGAACCTCGAGTCTCGTGAGGAAGGAACGCTCTCTACGCGCTACGGCCTTGCGGCAATCACGACGGACGGAGTGGAGGCGAACTTCCCGCTGGGCGCGCCGGTCACTTCCCTCGGGCGCATGCAGGGTCTCAGTTCGCCTTACAACTATGCGCAGGCTGGAGCAACTTTATTTCGCAAAGCCGGGGATGGGGTCGGGCAGTACAGCGGGATTTCGCAGGCCCTCAGCGGCAACCGGATGTCGATGTATCCGTACCGTCCGAACAATAGTTCGAATCCGTATATGTTCCTAGCGGACGACGACGTGCTCTTGAAGGATTCAGGAACTGGCACGAAGAGCGAAACGCTCACGATAACAACAATCACTCACGTTCCATTTGCTCCAGCCGCGACAGTTACGATTACTGGCGGTACAACGTTTGGGATGGCGGCTCTATCGACGGTCACCATAGCCGGGAATTCTAATGCTTTGTTCAACGGAACATTCAGCGTCTTTACCGTTCTCGGGCCGACACAGTTCGCGATCGCCTTCTCTTCGGTGCTCGCAGAGAACGGAACTGGGGGAACTGCCACGACCTCAGTGCCGAACGCATTCAACTGGGGGATAGCTCCGCCGAATACTCCTGCTCTGATTGCTCCGGAAGTTCCAGATGCGCTGGATATTGAGTTGTTCGACGTAAATGATCTGACAAGACTGACCATTGCCAACATGAGCGGAGCCGCGCAGTCGGCTCGGGTATACGCGCAAATATCTGAAGCAATTACCAACACGGGAGTGCAACTGGTTAGCCCGGTCGTATTCAGTTCAACCATGGTGCGGTCTTCTGGTGTCGTTACGGTGACCGCAACTGGGCACGGCTTTCAGACTGGCATGCGCGTTCAAGTGTTCGATACCAGCGACCCGACATTCACGGTCGCATCGGTAATCATCACGGTTACTGGAGTAAATACGTTCACATTTCCAAATGCAGGGGCTAACGCCTCTGGAATAACCGGCATGGTTAATCCAATCCCGAGTTTCATGGTCGGCATGTCGGTTACGACTCAGGACGTGAATGCCGAGACGGTGTACATCACCGAGGTATTAGCAGCCGGGTTTGTCGCCAACTTTACAAAGACGCATGCGATCAACTGCCCCATCTTCAGCAACTGCCTGACTGGTACCGTGGCGGCGAATACGCTGGCGACGATCTCCAATACCGGGCCGTTTAATCTATCGTTCACAAATATCCAAGACCAGCCGGACGCGAACCTTGTTCAGTTGTACATCCTGGCGAGCAACCCCCTAGCGATTCAGCAGATTAGCATTCTTTTCGATGTGGGGGATGGGACATTCACGCAGGACTACTATGCCGCGGCAGTGGCGACCTCGCCGGCGCAGACGGTAGCCAGCGGGACAATCCCGGCCGGAACCGCGCAGGTGCAAGCCGTGGCGGCTCGCGCGGCTGGTGGAGTGCAGGTGAGCACGGTCGGTGGGAACAACCCGAGCCTACTACCGACCGACTACCCGCTATTGCAGCAAATGCAGCCTTCTGTGTTGAATCCGGCCGGGACGAACCCGTGGACGCTAGTAGGGGTTCGCTTGGCGGACTTTGTGCCGAACGGGAATGCAGGTGGGCCGAATAATAATTGGACGAACGTGGTGGCGTGGCAGATTCAGATTCAGACCGCGCCGACGCTGACCACAAACGTTGGGTTTGATGATCTGGTATTTGTTGGCGGCTCAGACCTCGATAGCTTTGCAGGGCAGGCCTACGATTACCGTTCGACTTTCGTAAACATCAACACGGGTTGTGAGTCTGGGCCATCGCAGATCATGATCGCAACCGATCCAACCACCTTTGGCTTTTTCTTTGGGGCATCTCTGCCAATCCCGTTGGCGGTGCAGCGGCTGGGAATTCAGGTCACGCCGATACAACCGACCGACCCGCAGGTGACGCACATCAACATCTACAGACGCGGCGGCTCGCTGACGCAGGCGTGGTACTTCGTCACGCAGATTCCGGTCGGACAGACGACGTTCCTCGACACGATCGCGGACTCAATTATCGAAGTGAACAACGTTTTAACCGTCGATGCCGACGCTCCCGTAACCTCGCTGCTTCGGGTTCCATTAAATACGACGCTGAGCAAGAGTGGGGTTGGGGTGCAGAGTATCGGCCCGGGCTTCACGGTAGCGCAAATCCCGAACGGTGTGACGGTTTACCCTGGTCAGTTAGTGACAGTAGGATCCTCGGGGACACAAGAGCAAGCCTACATCATCGGAATCGGTGGAACGAATGTTGATATTTATCTGCAATTGAATCACGGCTCGGCTTCAGGAACGATCACCACGCCGATGACGGCGAGCACGCGCCCGCAAACGCCGATGAACCTGATGGCGATTGCGTTCGATAAGGCGTGGTTGGCCGGCGACCCGAACAATCCGCACGTTCTTTACTACTCTACGACCTTCCAGCCGGAGACCTTCCCGGTAGAGAACTCGCTTGAGATTGGAACTCCTGACGCGCCAATCATGGCGCTGATCGAGATGAGCGGCTTGCTTTTTGTCTTCACGACAAAGAGGGTCTATGAGATTCTCGGTGCCGGAAGCGCGGTTCCTACCGTCATTCCGACTGGCGTCAAGCATGGCATGGCCGCGCAGTTTGCGTGGTGCGTAGCCGAGGGAGTTATTTATTACCTCTCGTACGACGGCATTTACGTCTTTCAGGGTGGGCAGTCGGTGTACATGACCGAGCCGGTGGAGTGGATTTGGACTGGAAAGAACTTCGGGCCTGTGGAGGCAATCGACCTCACCCAGAAGGCGCAGATCGTCATGGCGTACTGGAACCATGAAATCTTTTGCCGGTATGTTGACCAAAGCGGCGGCTCTCATCGGCTGATTTCCCATGAAACGTACGGCTACCGCTGGCGGAATGACGACCAGTTCTCAGGAAACATCACGGCGATGTACTTCGCGGAAGACACGGGAGAACTGTTCGTCGGTAAAGACGATGGCATGGTGTATCAAGACCGGGTGAACGACTTCGATTCTGGCGGATGGAACAGTTCAGGACAGATTGAGAATCCAATTTTCTACACCTTGCAAACCGCGCAGATGGATCAGAGTGAAGTGGACCCGACGCTGGCCAAGCGCAACAAACTCTACAACGAGTTCACGATTGATTTTGATTCCCAAGGCCAGAACGTGAACATCTCGCTGCTCTTCAACGGCGGCGCGGGCTTCATCAACGGCACCACGATCCTACTTGGATCGTTTTCGCAAAACGGGCGTGGCCAGATTCAGATTCCGATCAACTTTGGAGATGGACAAGAAGCGCTGAACATTGGCGTGCTCTTGCAGGGGCAGGCGACTTCGGTAGTGACGTTCTACGAATACCAGTTCCGCGCGGCTCCCCAGGCTGAATTTAGACAGTCGTGGGACACGTGGTGGTTGGGCCAAGGGGCAGATGGGTGGAAAATGTCGAAACAGATATTTGCGGAGTACAGGTCTCCGGGCGGGCAAGTCAACGTGCAGGCATTTACAGACGGCAACATGGTGACTCCGGCGTTTACGTTCGTTCTTCCGCAGACTGCCGGTACTCACCGCGCGTCAACGATGGTCCGGCTCCCGGCGTGGAAGTACAAACTGCTCCGATTCATCGGCACTTCAGCCACCAATTTTCAGATGTACGACGACACGCAAATCGAAATGAAGCCTTTGGGCTCCGGAAAGTCGTACCAGCGTAGTAAAATCTCACCGTAATGCCGATCAACTTTAGACCGCTACAGAAGAAGCACCTAACCCCAGAGGGCTTCGCTGAATTCTCGGACATGTGGCGCGAAGCGATTCAGGCGATCAACTCCAACCAGGGAGTAAACGGCCCGGCGACGATGCTGAATGATTTAGACATGAAGGGCCACAACATCGTCAACTTGGGCACCCCGGCGAAAGGCAGCACCTCCAGTGCGCTCTCGCAGGCTACGGCTGATCCGATGTACTCAACCGCGACTCAGCAGGCCGCGATGGAAGCCGTAGGGAATAACATGCTGCAAACGACGCGGCGGCTGAACGACGGAAAGCAGCAGCATCGGGTTTCCTCCGACCTGAACACGCAAGGAAGCATCCCTCCGTCAAACGTTACTGGAACATTGGCATTCACCACGGTAGCGAGTTCGTCGATTACGTTTACGTGGACGAGTGTGATTGTGCAGTTGGCCGACCTCTCGTACATTGGCATAAAGAACGGAACGCTCACGGTTACCGGGCTGGCGAATACGTCGTACAGTTTCTTTCCGTACTACGACACGCGGCTCGGTATCCTGTCGTTCGTAGCGGATTCAGTGAATGGAGTTGGCGTACCGCCGCTGGCGTTTCCGGTGTCCTCGGCTGCGGCGATAACCGCTGCACTTCAGCGGCAGAATGCAGACCAAAGAGTCCCCTTGACGGCGAGTGCAGGGGCTGGGACGGTGACGATCAACGGCGGTTCGGGTGCTCTCAGTCTAAGGAGTCGCGTATGAAACTCTTCTACGTAGTCGATTCAGAAGTAGCACGGCAGTTGAGTGTCGGCTGGAGAAGTCTGAGCCTGGGCAACGATAAACTTTTGGTGTGTGTTGATTGGAAAGATGAGGCGCAGGAGTTTACGTGGTCGAGCAGGCCGGACGTTATATCGCTGCCGCATCCGGTTTATGAATCGTCGCAGCCGCTGACGGCAGAACATCTCCAGCACCTCACCGGGCGGTTCGCTCTAAACTCTGGCGATAACATCCACGCGATGATCAAGCAGGCGGCTCGTGAAGACCTTTGGATGCGCTGCTACGTGTTGTGATATATTGCAAGCGAAGTGATTAACCCTCGCACTTGGCCGTACAAGACGCTCACTGAAGTAATTATCCCGTACGACACAAAAAACCCTTTCTTTACGGAAGACTTCCTTGGGCGACTCTACTTTAGACTGAAGGCCGAAGGCACTCTGGAGTACGTGTGCAGCGGCATGAACGTCGACCACCTGAACGATTTCATCTCCTATCTCGGAAAAGTCCGCGGCTTGGTGATTTGCTGTTTGCAAGGTCCGAAGTATCCAGTCCCACATCCGGTAGGCTTTGGCTGGCTGAATGAAATCGGCGGAGTAGACGGCGCGCGCACGGGCAGCTTCACGTTCGGATATTTCAAAGAGTTTCGCGGCAACCGGGCACACATCGTGCTGAGCAATTTCATGCTGGCCTTCTGGTTCAAGCGCTTCAACATCAACCGGCTGTTTGCGACGACAAGGAACCCGCTGGCACTGAACTATTCAAAGAGGTTTGGATTCGAGTACCTGTGCGAGATACCCGAGTTCTTCAATATGGACGGGAAGTTGATGTCGGCGCACTTCATTTCGCTTTCACGCGATCGCTTTCTGCGTTATTATTCGGCTTGGCAGGCGCGGAGACCCCTAGCTCCCAGCTAAGAGGGTATTCGTATGGGCGGCGGCAAGGGCGCGAGCGGCGCCATCAACCAGCAGAATTCCATTACCCAGCAGGAACTCGCGCTTGAGCAGCAACAACAGGCGCAGTCGACTCAGTTGTACAACATGAGTCTGCCTGGTCTGCAAACGGCGGAAAATTACTACTCCCAACTAGCCACTGGCAACCCGCAAGCCATCCAGAGCGCAACGGCTCCAGCGACCGAAGGAATTGCCGCAAACTATAATCAGGCGATTAAAAACATGCAGCAGAACATGCCGCGCGGCGGCGCGCAGGATCTAGCCGTGCAGGAAGCCGGCATTTCCAAGGCAGGTGCGATCGGAGCCACACAAGCGCAAGCGTACGAAGGGGCGTTTCCGGCTTTGGCGAACCTTGGAGCCGGCGGGGTAGGACTTTCGGTGAATGAAATCTCGCAGGCGCTATCGGCGTTTTCGGGTGCCAGCAGTTCGAATCAGGCGGTAATTCAGGCGAAAACCGCAGGTAAGGGGCAGACGCTTGGATTGGTTGGCGGACTGGCGGGAGACATAGCTGGACTCGCTGGCCATGGAGGGCTGGGTAGCGGCGGAAGTGGTAGCGGCAAGGGGGGCGGGAGCGGCAGCGGAAGCGGAAGCGGGAGTGGGTATGGCTATAGCGGCGGCTCAGCGACGCCAAATACTCCAGATAGCCCTAACGATTACAGTGGCAGCAACAACCCTGGCATTGAGGGATACGGTGGCACTGGGGGAAGTTTTGGCAGTTAAATAATTTCCCGCATGGTGACGATCTTCCAAGAGCGAAGTTGCAGTTATGCTGACCGGACGCTGCAATGCTACAAGGCGATGATTGCGGCTTTACGATACGTCGCATGGCGAAACGGGTACGCACTGGCGGTGCACGGCAGCCTGAAGACCGACATTGATTTGGTGGCGATCCCATGGCGGGACGGAGCGGTTGCCGCGGACGAGTTAGCGGAAGAAGTTAGACTGACGGCAGAGCGAATCATTGGAACGGCTCGAATACGAGAGCGGGACAAGAATCCGGAGGCTAAGCCGAACGGCCGGCTGATTTGGTTGTTCTACCTGCAGCCGCAGGGCGTGGAAGGGCCGTATATTGATTTGTCAGTGATGCCGAGAATTGGGAACGAGTTATGAAATACCACTTCATTTCCGGCTTGCCGCGCTCAGGTTCAACCCTGCTCTCTGCGATCTTGCGGCAGAACCCGCGATTCCATGCCGGGATGACCAGTCCGGTAACCATGCTGGTAAACGCTCTTCTGCGGCAGATGAGTGCCCAAAACGAGTTCTCGTGTTGCTTCGGTGAAGACCGTCGACGGGACATTCTCCGATCCGTAGTGAGCGGCTATTACGCCGAATCGAAGGCCGAAGTCGTGTTTGACACTAACAGGACGTGGACTGGGAAGATGGCGTTGTTGTCGGAACTCTTTCCCGAGGCGAAGGTGATTTGCTGCGTGCGGGACGTGGGAATGATTCTTGAGAGCATTGAGCGGCTATTGCGCAGGAATCCGCTACAAACCTCGCGCCTGTTTGATTTCAAACCGGACACTTCGGTTTATTCGCGGAAGGACGTTCTGATGAACCCGGAGACCGGGATGATCGGCGTGCCCTGGGGGATGCTGCGAGAGGCGTGGTACGGGCCACTGGCGTCCTCGCTGGTAATCGTGGAGTACGATCGGCTGGTAGCGCAGCCGGGCGCCATGATGAGAGCCATTTATCAGGCAATCGGCGAACCGGAGTTTGCCCACAACTTTGAAGACGTGAACTATGACGAGCCGGAATTCGATGCCGCAATTGGCATGCCGGGATTGCATCGGGTGAGTGGGCCGGTGAGAGCGTCGACATATCCCGGGTCTGTTCCTCCGGACTTGCTGGCGCTATACGAGCCAGCGAACTTCTGGCGGGAATCGAAAGTGCAGTCGGAGGAATTCCATGGCTAACTCCTCGGGAAATCTTGGTTTCCAAATGACGCCGCCTCCTGCCCCGAACGTAGGCGTGCAGGCGCAGCCGTACACTCAGCAACCAGAACAGGTGCAGATGCCGCAGCAGTATTACGGTGGCAAGACCGGCTCCGTGGCGTTTATGGCGGACAAGATTCTTACCGGATTTTTGGCTGGAACGAAGGCTCGTCAGCAGCAGCAAGCTAAC
>Ga0307476_10000598_pt1 | contig 26611 bp, 21 predicted proteins | sample atmos_gasesECM2C_2_FD_203314 | JGI IMG/M metagenome (GOLD analysis project Ga0307476, IMG submission 203314) | Hardwood forest soil microbial communities from Morgan-Monroe State Forest, Indiana, United States - atmos_gasesECM2C_05 | ecosystem: Environmental > Terrestrial > Soil > Temperate...
GATTTCACCCACCGTCCCGCCTCCGTTTCGTTTTCTTTCGAGGATCAGAGTGAGCGCCGGACGAGCCGGAACATTCGCGTCGCTATGGAGCGGCAAAGCGCGACAAAGATAAACCCTTTGGGCGGAGCGGAACTCACTTACGAAGCTCGGTCGGTGCAAGGAATTACGGTCGACTAAAGAGGAATGGATTTTCTTCGTAAGCCAATCGCTCAAATTACCAAGTTTTTCGACCCGTTCGGGAAATGCAAGAATTTTAATGGCATCAAGATTGGCTGCGACCAGGTTCAGCGATTTGTCCACCAAGACGACGCCCGGTTGAGAGGCTACTCCATCCATAGGAATTCTCCTTTTTTTACAAGGCAGTCGCCCCACGCGATACCTTGTTGATACTTATCTGCATCTCGGATCCGCTCGCGGTTTTTTCTCTAACTACAGTCATTGGCCTTTCTACTTACCACCCTATTAGCAGTGCCTGAGCGATTCGAACGGGCCCGTTGTCACCAAAGCAGGGATGTGCCGCATGGGCGGCGACAAAAAGCCGCAAAACTGCGGGACACCAACAGGGGAGGAAAGACTAGCTCTGTTAGGGGATGGAAAAACGGAGCAACTGATTTTGGAGTAAGTATGGGTCCTTTGTCAAGCCACTCTTAACCTTTTCCGCATGCTGCTCGACGTGCTTCGGAACAGACAGGGTTCCGGGGGGAGAATTTCGGGCGCTCCGGCCTACCGTGTCCACTCTCTGACTCTGCTGAAATGAATCCCCATCTCGGGGGTCGTGGAGTGAGCACAATCTTAAATTGGGGCAGGAACTCCCATTCCCGGGTCGTTGAAGCTAATTTTCACCAACCGACCTGGCTGCAAAACGGAAGCGAGCGCAGCAAGACGGCATTTACGATGCTGAAATCGCGGTATTGGCGCCCGCCTAGAGCCAGCATCAGAACGGCCACCAGGGTAAAAGTAGGTTTCTCGCCCAGAATCCGCAAACCGTAACGGACATCCTGTACTAAAACTTCCATATGTGGGGCGGCTCCTTTGTCCTGGCCAACTGTTAAGACACGAGCTAAGCACGGTCTTGGTTTTGGACTTGCAAGTCGGTTGCTTAGGTAGCAGGTTACCTAATTTTGTAGTTAGCTAATCGACGACTAAAGATTCATGACGCCTTCGGCAATCGGGATCACATGACCGCCCACGTAGATTCCCTCTGTGCCTCTGTGGCCGGCGATCTTCACGTGCAGCAGACTCCGGCGTCCCATTTGGGTGCCCTGTTCGCTGATAAAGCGGGTGCCGGAAACGTCCCCGATTAAACCGTGTTTGATCATGAACGCCGCCAGCGACCCGGTTGAACTCCCAGTTGCAGGATCTTCCGGTACGCCATAATCGGGCGCGAACATGCGCGAATAAACGCCTTCGCTTGTTCGGGCAAAGACAAAAACACAAAACGGCTCGTCTGCACCGTTTCTGAGGTCTTTCATCTCCTGGAGGTCCAACCGGGCTCGATCAACCGCCTTTTCATTCGTGAGTGCAATGAACAAAGTCGGGTTGCCGGCGTTTAGAAGCTGTGGCGCCAGGTTGAGCAAATCCTCCTCCGCGAGTCCGAGGGCATGCGCGCAAAGGGAACGCTCATAAATTTTCCCCTCCGCAATCGGTGGTGTCCGTAGCCAAATCATCGGACGCTCACCGTTCTCCACCCAAATCTGGACCGGTCCGATCTTCTCCTCCAAAACAAAAGACTCGCAACCTTGCCGCACCAGGCCTTCATTCAGTAGCACGAAACTCGTGCCAATCGTTGGATGACCGGCAAAGAGCATCTCTTTCCTGGGAGTAAATATTCGTACACGCGCGGCATTAGCTCGATTGTCAGGAGGAAGAATGAAAGCTGTCTCGGCCAAGTTCATCTCTCGCGCAATGCTTTGCATCACCGTTTCATCAAGTTGAGATGCATCCATAAACACAGCCAGAGGGTTTCCCTCCAGGGCTTTCGTGGTAAAGACGTCTACGACTCGATAGTGAAGCAAGGGTCCCCCTCCGTACTTCTTCCAGTTGCAAGACATCTGAACGGCCGAATTGCTGTACGCGAATGCTTGTTAACCAACGCTCTCCTCGGATGTCTGTTAACTCGCGACCTCGGCAATGAGCTCAATTTCCACGCAGGCACCGAAAGGAATCTGAGCGGCACCGAAGGCAGAGCGCGCGTGGGCACCTGTGTCGCCAAAACTTGCGCTAGCAACTCAGAGGCGCCATCAGCCACCAGGTGCTGTTCGATGAACGACCGGGCGCTGTTCACGAGCACCATCAGTTTCACGATGCGTTTGATCTGGTTCAAATCGCCGACAGCGGCATGAAGCGTACCCAAGAGATCGATGGCCACAGCACGAGCGACTGCTTTGCCTTGTGCGGTAGTGAGCGTCGCCCCAAATTGGCCGACCCAGGGCTCACCGTTGATCTTGGCGATGCAGCCCGAAAAAAAGCAAGCTACCACTGCGTAGAAAAGGCACGAAAGCCGCGACCGGCGGCGCTAGTGCCGGGAGCGTAATGTTAAAAGCCTCGATCTTTTCGTATACCGACACGCGATTTCCTCCAGGCTAATTGACACTTAGCTAACTAACGAATTATACTGCCACAGATTATTTCTGTTGTAAAGCTTGGGCGACCGGTCGCGTAAACTAAATTGTTGATACCGTTTTGAGCGTAAATCCGTCTACTTGGAAATGAGGGCAAAATGAAAAAAACGATTCTGATGACTACCTTGCTGTTGCTCGCCTCGTCGGCAATGGCACAAACAAGTCCCACACCGACCAAGAGTCCTGTCAGCGACGCCCTGAGAGATATCCTGACCGGGCGGCAGAAAAACACCATCGCTGCGGTCGAAGCCATGCCCGCCAACAAATTTAGCTACAAACCCAGCGCCGACCAGATGACATTCGGTCACCTCGTTGTCCACATGGTCGAGGCGAATTACCTGCTGTGCGGCAAGACAACCGGCGTCGCGGCTCCCAAGGCGGAAGAGGCAAAAGATACGGATTCGAAGGAGAAACTCGAATCGGCTCTCAAGGCCTCGTTCGATTTCTGTTCAGACGCGCTGGCGAAAATGGACGACTCGAAACTAGCGGAGAGCACGGAGGGATTCGGCGGCAAGCAAGCCACACGCGCTTGGTTCAGCCTGATCCTGTCGGGCGCTTGGGCCGACCATTACGCCGCCGCCGCGACAGATCTACGACTGAATGGGATATTGCCGCCGACCGCGAAGAAATAAGAAGTGCGGAGCCAGCGGGAGGTTAGGGTTTTGCGGGGGGATAGGTGTGCCTCAGTTGGTTGGAGGTCTTTTTTTCACCGACCTTCAAGCAGGGTGCAGGACACCAACGATTGAGCGGTACATGCATCGGTGATCGCAAATCGTGGCTGGATGTTATGATGATTAGGACATTGCCTAATCGTATCCCAACCGTCGCAATTCGGGCCTTGGCCAACGAGCGCAGACTGCAGATTCTCGAATGGCTTAAGAACCCGACTAAGCATTTTCCTCCGCAAGTTGATGGTGACCTGGTAAAAGATGGGGTTTGCGGCTGCCGGATTGCGAGCAAACTCCGCGTGAGTCAACCGACCACCAGCGAGCATATGAAGATTCTGTGCCAGGCCGGGCTGACTCGCCCCAAGCGAATCAAGAAGTGGACCTTCTACAAGCGCGACGAAGCCAGAATTAAGCAAATCAAGAAAGCCATTCTAGAAAAAGTCTAGTCAGCATAAGCACCTGATGGTACAGACGTCCCTCGTCGCCGCTCGACGCTTGGACGTGCATCCCCGGGTGGGATTGCTGAGATTTGTTTTGCCTTCTTTCATGGTGGTCCTCGGCCTGCGAGCGGCTACTGATTTCGAAGTTCTCATGGCACTGCAGAAGCGAAAATCGAGCGAGAGCGAAACTGTTAAAGCGAACCAGATTGAGGTCGTGCACACGCGAGTGTTTGCGGCCAGCCCGAACGGCGGCAATCCCTGCCCGGTCATGCCCTGCGCGGATAGGCTGACCGATCGCCAGATGCACGATTTGGCGCGCAAGTTCGGGCTCGACACCGCCTTCGTTCTGCGCCCTCGGACGAAAAGTGCAGATATTCGGATCCGCTACTTCGTGCCCGATCACGAGATGGGGGTGTCCGGACACGCAACCATTGCCGCGATCACGGTCGCGCGGTTGGACGGCACTCTGAAGTCCGACCACGTTCGGGTTGAGACCATGACGGGGATATTCGAAGTCGAATCCGCCCGGCGCAGGGACGGAATCATCGTGACTCTGGAGCAGAACAAGCCAGTCTTTGGCCCCACCCTGGATCCCAATCCTGTAGCGCGTGCGCTGAATATCGACGCTAAGAGAATTCGACTGGCTGAGAGTCCAATTCAGTCGGTTTCAGTCTCGCGAGCAAAGCTTCTAGTACCTCTCGAAGACTCGAAGGTGCTTGATAACTTGAACCCGGATTATCAAGCGTTGTGGGAGCTTTCTGAAAAGCTTCAGGTAACCGGCTTTTATCCCTTCATTCGCCATACAGACAAAGAAAATGCGCAGGCGGAGGCTCGGCAGTTTCCATTGCGCGCCGGATTTCCCGAAGATGCAGCCACCGGAGTTGCGGCCGCTGCACTGGGCGCCTATCTGGCGACTTATGATCGCAAATGTCTGACTGGCCAACACGTGTTGCGCATCGCGCAGGGTTACGCCATGCAGGCTCCCAGCGCGATAGAGGCAATTGTCGAATGTGCCGCAGGCAAAGTCACTAGGACCGCAATTCGAGGAACGGCAGAAGTCGTTCGCCGCGAACGCATCGAGGACTAAGAGGGTCGTCAGTATGAGAAATTCGGACAGCGCGACCTCGAGATTCAGTCCTAGTTGAGCGGCGAAATGCGGGCGGCACGCGCGCGGCATCTACCCCCAACATGCGTTGACGGGCAACTGGCGCGTCCGTAAGATGAAACGACCGGACAGCCAGGACATTTCCTTGTGATCGGCCAAACCATCTCGCATTACCGGATTTTGGAGAAGCTCGGTGGCGGCGGCATGGGCGTCGTGTACAAGGCCGAAGACTCACGGCTGAACCGGTTTGTCGCCTTGAAATTCCTGCCTGACGACGTGGCCCGCGATCCTCAAACCCTGGCTCGTTTTCGACGGGAAGCTCAGGCGGCTTCTGCGCTGAATCATCCGAATATTTGCACGATTCACGATATTGGCGAGGAAGATGGCAAGGCATTTATCGCCATGGAATTTCTGGACGGGATCACACTGAAGTACCGTATTTCCGGCCGGCCTCTCGATCTTGAAGCCATCCTGTCGCTCAGCATTGAAATCGCCGATGCTCTCGACGCAGCTCACGCTCAAGGGATTGTGCATCGTGATATCAAACCTGCCAACATCTTCGTGACCAAGCGAGGCCACGCCAAGGTTCTCGATTTCGGACTCGCGAAGGTCGGGCCCGGAGTCGGTTCCTCGAGCAGCGTTACGCTGACGAATGTGGCGACTGCGCCCGATGATCCTCATCTCACCAGCCCGGGCACTGCACTGGGTACGGTGTCCTATATGTCGCCCGAACAGGCGCGGGCAAAAGAGTTAGACGCGCGCAGTGACCTGTTTTCCTTCGGCGCGGTTATCTACGAAATGGCGACGGGCGCGGGGCCGTTCCGTGGCGAAAGCACGGCGGTGATCTTCAAATCCATTCTTGACGGCACGCCCACGGCAGCGGTTCGGCTGAACCCGGACGTACCGGTTGAGCTGGAACGGATCATCAATAAAGCTCTGGAGAAGGATCGCAATTTGCGCTATCAGCATGCCGCCGACATGCGAACCGATTTGCAGCGCCTGAAACGAGATACCGAATCTCATTCGGCGGCAGCTGTGTCCAGCAGTAGTGGCCGCATCAGCAGCGCCGATTCTGACGTTGCAAGACGAAAAAGACTTGGCGGGTACATTCTTGCGGCGGCGCTCGTCGGCGTCGCCGTGATTGCCGGCGGACTCTACTTCCGTACGCGCTGGGCGCGGCCCAGCACCAGCCCGCTTACGGAGAAAGACACAATCGTGCTGGCAGATTTCACCAACTCCACCGGCGACCCGGTCTTCGACGGCACTCTCAAGCAGGCGCTCGCCGTCGATCTGGAGCAATCTCCTTTTCTCAACATTCTTTCCGACAGCAAAGTTGGCGAGACGCTAAAGCTGATGGGCCGCACGGCGGCGGAGCGTATCACTGGGGAGGTCGCGAACGAACTCTGTCTCCGCACTGGCAGCCAAGTCGTAGTTTCGGGTGCGATCGCAAATTTCGGTAATCAATATGTCGTCACGCTCGATGCCGATGCCTGCAACAACGGCGATAGCCTCGCCAAGGAACGCGCCGAGGCCGCCAGCAAGGAAGGCGTGCTCAAGGCGCTTGATACTTCAGCTACCGCTCTGCGTGCGCGGCTCGGCGAATCCCTGGCTTCGGTGCAAAAATTCGATGTGCCCGTGGAAGCCACGACGCCTTCACTCGATGCCCTGAAGGCCTACAGCATGGCGATCACGACTGGCCGCACCAAGGGCGATTCCGAAGCCGTTCCATTCATGAAGCACGCCATTGAACTTGACCCAAACTTCGCTATGGCCTACGTTGGCCTGGGTATCGAATACGCGAATCTTGGACAACCCGGTGTCGCGGCGGATTATGCGCGGAAGGCCTACAACTTACGGGACCGCGTGAGCGACCGCGAGAGGTTTCGCATTTCCGCTTTCTACTTTCAATATGTCACCGGAGAAATGGACAAGGCGATTGAATCTTACGAATTGTGGGCGAAGAGTTATCCGCGCGAGATGGTGCCTCGCGGGAATCTTGGCAGCCTCTACGCTTCTGTGGGTCAATACGACAAGGCCATTGCGGAAACCGAAGCGGCGCAGCGCCTTGAACCCAGCATCACCGACTATGCCAACCTAGCCAGCAATTACATCTCTGTCAATCGCATCAAGGACGCGCGGTTGACGCTCGAGGAGGCGCAGCGCAACCACTTTGATGGCTTGTTCATTCGCAGCGATTTGTATTCCCTCGCATTCCTCGCCGGGGACAACGCCGAGATGGAACGGCAAGTCGCATGGGCGGCGGGGCGGCCAGGCGAGGAAGACCAGATGCTGAACACGGACGCCGATACTCAGGCCTATTACGGACGCATGACGAAGGCGCGCGATCTCGCACGCCAGGCCGCCGATTCTGCGGTGCGCGCGGATGCCAACGAAACCGCCGCGCAATGGCTCGCCTTTCAGGCTGTCCGCGAGGTCGAAGTGGGCAATGCGAGCGCTGCGCGCCAAGCCGCTGCCCGCGCGTTGGCGCTCGACCCCGGCCGCGATGTCAAGGTTCTTTCGGCGCTGGCTTTAGCCCGCACGGGAGAATCTTCGCAATCGAGAACCATTATGGCGGAGCTGAAGAAATCGGAACCCAGCAATACTTTTCTCAAGATCTACTGGTTCCCGGTGCTCGAAGCATCCATGGCGATTGCGCAACATGCTCCAGACCGGGCGGTCATCGCGCTCGAGCCGGCTCTGCCTTACGAACTCGGGAATCCGCCTCCCGAAGCCATTGGCACCCTGCATCCCGCGTACCTTCGCGGTCTGGCGTATCTGGACGAGAAGAATGGTACGGCGGCGGCTTCCGAGTTCCGGAAGTTTATCGATCATCCTGGAATCGTGCAGAATTTTCTGTTGGGCTCGCTCGCTCACCTGCAGATTGCCCGCGCCTATGCCATTTCTGGCGACCGGACCAAAGCCAACGCGGCCTACAAGGATTTCCTCACGCTTTGGAAAGATGCCGACTCCGATGTACCGATCCTGAAACAAGCCAAAGCAGAGTACGCGAAGCTGCAATAACTCGGCGCTTAGCCAATCATCAAACGACTTTTGATAAGCCGACTTGTGGCTCGGATCTTTAGTGAGTCTTTTTTGTGTTGTATAGCTTCCAAGCTTGATCAATTACGTAGTCGTGAATGGCATCCGCGTCTTGCGTCGTCATCTTCAAATGCGGGAACGCGAATTTAGGAGGGTCGGCGAAGCCAGGCATTCCTTTATCCCAATGCGTGCCTGCCAGGACAATGGCGTGCCAAGCGTGATGAACGTCAGGCGGAGCGTAGCGCAGGTCCGGCACCGCGCCGTTGAGCACCCATGCACCGCTTCCGTCGACATCCGGGGAGTGGCAACCATCGCACACGAACTTGCGGTAGAGTGATTTTCCCTGCCGTATTGTTTCCTGGGTGCCGGTCTGTTGCGGAGGCTGCGGCACTGCGGGCACGATATCGGCCGGCACTGGGAATGGCGTTGTTGCTCCCAGCTTGAACGCCAGCAGCCGCGTCGTTCCCCGCTTCGACTGCGGAGTCGCCATGGTCCAGGCGGGCGCGAATAATCTCGAACCCGAACCCCATCCTACCGGCGTCAGGATGTATTGCTCGCCGTTCAGCGCGAAAGTCACGGGCACCGATTCAATTGCTGAGCCGGTTTGAATCGACCAAACTTTTTTTCCGCTGTCAGCAGCATAAGCCGCAAATTCACCCGTCCCTTGACCCTGGAAAACCAGGTTCCCCGCAGTCGAAAGAACACCGCCGTTTGTTGCAATGGGTTCCTCGACAATCCAGCGCGCAGATTGATTCACCGGATCCCACGCGATGAGCTTTCCCTGTGTGCCTCGCATCCATTCCCCGGTTTCCACCGCCGTTTTAGATCCCGACTCACGGTCCGTCGCTGGCACATAAACCAGTCCGGTAAGTGGACTCAAGCTCATGGGCCACCAGTTATGAACCGTCCATTGCCTTCCACCGCCCTGCGATACCGGCACTTCCACCGCCCTCCCGGTTTGCAGATCGATCGAGGTAGCCCAGGCGACTTTCACCAGGGGTTTTGCCGATAGCAATTTACCGGTCTTGGCGTCGAGCACATAGAAGAAGCCGTTCTTCGGTACGGTCATCGCAACATGGCGTGGCTCGCCGTCAACAACCAGATCGCCGATAACGATGTGATTGTTTTCGGTCTGCAAGCCGGGAGCGCTGGTTTGAAAGTGCCAAACATATTCTCCGGTGTCGGCGTTCACGGCGATGATGCATCCCGCAAAAAGCCGGTCTCCGGTGACCTTGATCGATTCCAACTCACCATAGTCGACGCCCGCGCCGGCCGTCCCAAAGATAACGAGGTTCGTCGCCGGGTCGTAAGTGATGGCGTTCCAAACATCGCCTCCGCCAATCCTCCATGAGTCTTTGCCGATCCACGTCTTCGCCGCCATCTCCAGCGCTTTGGTTTCAAACCCCTTCGTTGGATTTCCTGGGACCGTCCAGAAACGCCACGCTTCCTTGCCAGTTTCGGCATCGTAGGCGGCCAGCGATCCGCGCACTCCGTCGTCGGAACCGTTGTAGCCCATGAATACTTTTCCCTTGGCCACATGAGGCGCACCCGTGATTCCGGTTTGATGAGGATCGCAAACCGTAGCTTCCCATACTTGTTTTCCGGACGCCGCATCGATCGCAATCAGCCGGCAATCGCCGGTGCCTACATACACCTTTCCCTCCCAGACGGCGACGCCAGCGTTGGTCCGCGCCGAATACGAACCGTTGATGGCCTGATCCAATCGTACCTTGGGATCGAACAGCCAAAGCAATTTGCCCGAAGCGGCGTCGACGGCATAAACCTTGGACAGCGGAGCGCTCACATAGATCACTCCGTCCACCACAATCGGCTCCGCCACCACGCCCATCGCGCTGTCGATGTCCAGTGACCATGCTAGCCCAAGGCCATTCGCGTTCTTATCTGTGATCTGCTTGAGTGGGCTGAAATGCTGCGCCTCAAAGGTGCGACCATTCAGCAACCAGTTGTTCCCCTCGGCCGCTTCCATCCTTAGTCTCGCCTCGGTAACATCGCCCGCCTTGGCCGGACTGTCTGCCGAGGAGCGAAACGCAATCGTACTCGCGACTGCGAGAAATACCGTAGTGAAACAAATCGCGCGTCTATTCATAGCAACCCCCCGAAGCGGATGAGCACCTGACGGGCGGGAACCCGATCTCTCGCCGGGCCGCCAAATCGTTCTCTTCTCCACGAACGGAAGTGTACCTCAGGTTGGGACAGCCAATCGACTTTCCTGCGTTTTTCGGGATTGCAAGACTCTCATTTGATAGATTGAAGACCGGGTTGCAGCCAGGAGAATACGAAATCTGCGATCCCGGGGAACACCGTCGTCAGCAATCCCAACAACGGGGCGATGCCAAAGCTCAAGATCTTAAACCAGAAATCGACACCCAACTCTCCTGGCGTGGTATTGGTGATGTGACTCAGCGTCGCATCCCTATGCATTTGCGCATACACGTAAAAAATGATCCCTCCCAGCAATATAAACAGGGCTAGTATGGTGCCGCTGAGACCCTGCCGCGGATCAAACGGGTAGCTGGAAATCGCGATTGCGGTCGCAACGAACAGCCATAGAATGCTCATGACCATCGAGCGCATCCGTCCAAGAATATTTTGCACGAAGCCCATGTAGGGGAGGCAGACAAACTCCTCGGCATCGCGGATGTACTGTTTTTCCGAAAGCGGCGGCGCGGTGCTCTGGTCATTCGCGTTGTCGCCGCGCTGCGCTCCGTCCACTAAAATCAATGAATTCTTCTCTGCTCTCCATTCCGGCAGAAGTAAACGCACCAGTAGGATGCCGGCGGTTTCTGCTGTCGACTTTTGAAAAATCTTGAGCGATTCCAAATTGCCTTCATCGCAATCCTCGGGCTTCCCTGCACCATCGCACCCCCTATAGTTCTTCGCATACCATTTAGCGAACTCCGCCCCGTGCTGGCGCGTCTCTGTGAGCGCGCAGATGCAGTCCTTTTCGGCTGCAGCGATTTGTTCACTCTCACAGGTGACGAACCTCTCCAGAGCAGAGATGCAGTCCTGCACCCCGGCCATCGCGCTCGGATCCGCCATCACGGTTCCCACCCTTTGCGCGACGATGCAGTCACGGGCAGCGTCCAACGTGGCATGCAAACTCGCTGTGGTTGACTTGCGCAACTGCTTCAAGGCATCCAGACAACTCTGGGCCAATGCGAGCCGGTCGCTTTGGCTGGTTTTGTCAACTTGCTTGAGTTTCGCCAGGACCGCGACACAGGAGCGAGCAGCAATGCAACAGCGGGCCGCATCCGATGCCTTGGCATCGAGCGCTGTGAGCGTGTGCCCCAGGCTTTCGAGCTGTCGGGAGAGCAATTTATAGCGGACGTCCAGAACGTTCCCACTCATTCCCCACACGCTGCCCCAGGAAAATCCACGCAGAGCCGCCAGGGTTCGCCGCAGCCGCGTGCGATCCAAAAACATCAGCAACTGCCTTAACTTAGCCCACGTTCTTAATAGTTGGAACGCGTCCGCGAGGATCAAGCTGAAACAAATGATCAGATACAAGAAAAAAACAATCGCATAGCGTTCCACTCCCAGAGTTCGAATCGGCAGGGCCTGATAGAGGTGAAGCGGACTTCTGGACACAGCGAGGACGATCACAACCAAGCCTGCTGCGAGAATCACTCCGAACGTTAAAATGTGACCTGCCAGAGGCATGGCGGCATGCTCGGTGGGCTTTGCAGCCTCTTCCTGGCTAAACATCCGCAAGAGGTCCTTCGCCTGTGGGTCCGGAAGCTGCAGGTCGGCCAACGACGGAAGCACGCAGCGATCCTTCCCGAATAGAGCGAGGCCGTGCAAGGAGTGCCAGAACCATGCGTACATTCCCAGAGTCAGCACCAGGAACGGTACCGCGCCCGACACTCCGCTCAAAATGTGCATGCTGCGGTAGTAAGTAAAGAAGCGGTTTGCGGACACCAACAAATTCTGAAGCGGCAGCGCATAGGCGAAAAAGAAGAGGATGAGCCCGAGCCCCGAGCCAGCACACGCCAGAACGATTAGCGTGGAACAGCTTTTCACAGACTCTAACACCCTTCTGCCGCTGGCCAACTTGTCCATCCGCAGAATATTTGCGACGCTCGCAATGAGTGCGAATAGGCATTCAAGAGAAATGATCAGGAGCACCACCCGCGGATGAGAGAGTGCCGCGGAGGAGCCATCAAACGCTCCGCATCCCCAACCTACAAATAGCGGTAGCATCGCTGCGAACCACCCTCCCAGGAATACGAGCACTCGATGGCGCCACTGGCCCGGATTCGCAAAATGGGTGCGAAACGACGGCTTCGCCGTAAACGAAGCCTTCCAACAGCACCACAGGTGGAAGCCAACGAAACCCGCAAGAAAGATCAGCCAGAGCTTTAGGCTGAGCGGCATTTCCGGACCGTCTTTACCCTCGATCGGGTCTCGGTCGGGCCGTTTGTGATCAATGGTCTTCTCATTGATAGCCGCGATCGCCCAGTACCCGTCTCGTCCAAGCACCGTCAGCCAGGTGGCCGGTCGCCAGTATGTCTCACAGTTGCTGTCGGTCTCATCGTGCGCACATCGTTCAGGAATCATCCACGAAGGCATGCCGTAATCGGGGATCGGCACGGGCGGCTTGCAACCCGGTCGCAAACGCGGCAGCGAGCCAGCGATCGTCGTGGTCAGGGGGTCGAATTGCTTCTTATCAAGCTGCAGCCTGCATTTATCCTCAGCAGAGTCAAGGTTCGGATCGCTTAGAGCCTGCGTGTGAAGCAATAATCGGAACGCAATATACGTCCCTTCGGAAGAATCCGAGTTAAACAGTCGTTGGCTGGGCGATGAATCGGCGCCCTTGACCCATTCTCGCTCTCGTTCCAGAAGTGGGTAGGTGCTCAGGCTCATCGTACCGCCCATTCCGGTTAGACCGGGGTCGCGTTCGAAAAGCCGGTCTGAATTGTCGGTCACGATGCGGGCGTCCGGAAAGGCGCGCCGCAAATAATGGGCGAGAAAAAGCTGATCAATCGAGTTGGTGCTCCGGAGGACTACATATTGGATGTGACGCACTCGCATTGCATTCACCAAACCCAACAGATACGCCTCTTGTGATAGTGGGGTCTGGTTCCCTGCATAGGATTGAATGGTGTCATGATTTTGTCCTTCGGTGTCGGCGAGATCGCTGGGCAAACGATCGTGCCCGACGTCGGACGACTGTTGCGCAGCTGTCGTATTGAAAATTGAGTTGCTTTGATAGGCGGATCGCAACGCCGACATATCCCTGGGATAGTACAACCATAAGGCTCCAGCGCATTCCGTCTTTACCGCGGTACTGTCGTCGTGATCACCTTTACTTCTTTGGTCGCCATTTCCCCCGTAGGCGGTTTCATCCTCCGAAATGATGGCAATCGCGCGGGACCCATTGCCTTGGCGTTCTACAAATTCGCAATATCGTTCCAGACCCACCTCATCGCGTTCCAGAAAACCGTGGAAATCAATGTTCAACTCACTGAGTTTCGAACCCTCCTGTTGGTGATTGAAATTTATGATTGCTTCAGCGCTGTTGGCGGTGCCGCTATAAATCGGCAGCGGAGCGGTCGTAGAGGCGCGAAGGCCCCTCACGTAGTTTCCAGGCTCGCCATCTCCAAGCAACTTCGCGAGGGAAGGAAAAGATCCTGAAAAGGTCGGTCCAAGAATCGCGATCCGCGCTGGTTTATTGCTATCTAGTCCCTTCAGGGTTTTGATCCATGCCAGAGCATTCGCGAACTGCTCGGTATGGATTCCTCTGGTCGGATCTTCACCGACAACAAATACAATCAAACCTTCTCGATAAGGCGCCGAAGGATCGCTTGCCGGGCTTTTGGAGGGGCTGTTTCGAAAGACCAGAATCCCCGGTTGGTCCTCCGTCAGTTGCTTGCGGTAGGACGCTCGATCTTCGTCCGCCAGCCGCTCATACGTCTGCTCCTTGTCGTCCCATGGGAGCCATGAAGCTTCATAGGAATAGCCTTCGTCCTGTGCTGCCTGTTGAATGACCTCCGCCAGGCGGTCGAACATCAGCGCCAAGTGAGTGTGAATCGGATCTGGAAGTGTCGCGATGACAAACCTGGGGTTCACCGGTGCTTTGAGCGTGGCATTGACGGTCTTTGGCTGACAAAAATCCGGTCTGGGCTCTTTATCTTTATCGATGGTGAAGAACAGCTCCAGAACTTCAGCGAGGTCGTCGCAAGCACGCTTTTTCTCCGCAGCATCCGTTTCGGTTGCCTTCGCCTCAGCGTGCTTGGTGGTAAGTCGATATGCCCCCGTCCCATTGTCTCTACCGGACGTCGCTCCAGGTCGCAGTGAGACACCTACTGCGCCCGCAATCGCGAGAGCACCAACGATCCCCCAGCTGGCGTTATTTGTCATTCTGCAACCATGCCCTGCTCAAAACAGCGTGCCTAAGCATCCGCATCGGGGTCGGTGTTCGTCCCCGCGCGGTCCAAGAACGAATCGCGAGAACAGCGGATGAAACCACGCGCCCGCAGGTTCAGAGCGAGATTAGCGCACGGCGGCAAAATCGCCATGCGCGGAAAACGACACGAACGTAGCGCGCGCTCGGCCATAGGCCACCCAAAAATGTTCTAGGGAAGTCGGCGAGTAGAAGCCCCCTCGGATGTGACACCCAGAACGGGTGTTCACTCGTCCAATCGCCGAAGTGCGAATTTAAATACACTCCCGGAACAATGTCAACAACTGAGTTGCTGCGTTGTACAGCCCCTTCCCGAGTTTGCGAGATCGGCCGATAGGCGCTCAGCAACGCGTTCAGTACAAATTGAAAGTCTTCGTTCGGGACATCAATAGCCCCTCTCACAGAAACCTTGTTTGCTCCCGAGGAGAGCAACGACCCGTGAACTGCGCCTTCTCAATGGTGTTCTGGGGTGCAGTATCGTTTCAAAAGAATCTCTGCACCCATAGAGGAGAAAAAAAGGAAATTTCTCTTGACATGAGACCGAGCACCCTGTATTTGTGGTTCGCTGTTCTTCCCTCCACGCAAGTAAGTTGTCCAAAATCGAGACAAGTGAACGCCTGTGCCGAAGACCCTGCGACGCTAGGTTTGAATTTTGTTGTCTTGTGACAGAGGGCCGCGGCAAGTACGACTAGAGACCCGTGACGAATATAAACGGCAAAGCGTACGCCATGAACGCCATCACACCGATGAAGCCGTGGAAGACGCCCCTGCTCAGACTGTTCTTCTTCGTCCTGGGTGCGATCAAACCGCTGCAAGCCGATTTGAAGAACCTTTCGTTTATTCACTTCGCCCGCTGGGTGATTGTCGGGCGGAATCGGTTTCCCCGTCTTTCCGATAAACAACCGCGCGAAGAACTGCGCTATGACTACTTGATCTTCTTCAGCAATTTCAATGGCACATGGAATCAGTACATCGACGCTTTCTCGGCCGTATTATCGCGAGGCTTGAACCTCATTTGGCGATGGAGCGAGAAGTTCCCTGGCTCCACGCCAGTGACACCCTTCAAAGGCTATATCGGACGGGTGCAATTCGACACCGATTATTACTACAACTGCTATCCCAAGGCGGCCACAAATGATGTGAAGGCTGCGCTGCGTGTGCAAGACGCGCTGAACGATTTCGCGAAGACCAGTCAATCGCTATCGCCCGTTGAGTTCGAAAACGCCTATTTGGAATTTTTGGCTAGAGTGCAGCCGGACCTCGGTTCGACGGGCATCGCTCCGGTAGGAACATAATGGCGAATGAGAGCGGACAAGTCTACGGGCTCACGATCCTCTCGCCCATCGTCGAGGACCAGAGGCTCGACATCGACCACACCACCCAGTTGCGCTGGTACCTCTCCACGTTGCCCAGGGACAACACCAGTCCCTTCGCAAAGGTATCCAGCACCTACTTGGCGCGCCTGGTAGTTTTGGACGACGTGGTTTTCGTTGGCAAACCAGCATGCGAAGAGCACTTGAAATCCCGGTACCTCATCTTCGAGACAAACTTCGACGGCGATCTGGATACATATCTCAGGCGCATGGCCAGCGAAGCCGGGGAATTTGTTGACGCGGTATGGAAACATTGCGTCGGATACCCCGGCGCAGGCAATTCCGATGCCTTCGTGGCCTACATGAAAAAATGTCAGCTCCAGACTACCTTCTTCTTCGCGGACGTAAATGACCGCACGGTGAAGGATACGTTGCGAGCGCTACAAACACAGTCGGCGTTGACTCACTTTATCGAGAGGAACCAAGGCAAGCCTCCAGCGGAAATTCAGAAGCTGTTCGGCGTTTTCCTGGAACGCTTGAAGTCCGCTCCTGCGCCGCTGCCAGGAGGCCGCGCAGATGAGAAATCCGCAACCGAGGATCGGCCTCATGATTAGGACAGACAACACCAAGCTCGACGTCTCCGACATCCAGGGCTTCGCCCTAAAAGGTTACAACTTCCCTCACGCCCGTTTTTTGTTGCTCCAGCTTTTGCACTGCAAGGATGCTCAGAGCTTTCTCCTCAAACTGCTTCCCGACATTACTACCGGAGAAAGGTGGGATGAAAAGCCTTTAACGACACTCAACATCGCCTTCGCTCAGCAGGGCCTGGTCAAGCTCGAATTGCCGCTGGCGACATTGCTCAGCTTTCCTTTGGAATTTCAGCAGGGCATGAAGGCACGACGCGAGATCCTGTATGACACCGGCAAGAATGACCCCGCGAACTGGGATCCAGTTTGGCAGGATGAACGCGTACACGTCTGGCTCGCCGTGTATGCGCAGGGTTTGCTCGCTTTAGAAGACACTTGCGCGCGTATTTTGCAGACAATGGATCACACCCACGGCGCTAAACTGCTTCAAGCGCAGGATGCCTGCTCTATCTACCTCAACAACCAGCCCACATCCTACGAACACTTTGGTTATCGAGACGGATTCGGAAACCCTGATTTCAAGGGTGCAGAACGCGACTGCGTACCCGGCCAGGGAAAATTGGCGACAGATGGAAGCTGGGAGGCCCTCGCTACTGGCGAATTTCTTCTGGGATATGCCGACGAAGCCGGCGAACTTCCGGTTGCACCCATCCCTCACCTTCTGGCGCGGAATGGCACGTTTATGGTCTATCGCAAAATGCATCAGAACGTGGCCGCTTTCCGCAATTATCTTGAAGACAAAGGAAGGTCGTACCCCGGTGGCAAAGAAAAGCTCGCCGCGAAATTCGTCGGCCGCTGGCGAGATGGAACTCCCGTCGAACTTTCGCCCGAACGCGAGGACAAATCTATTGTCGCAGATGACAACCGCAACACCAACTTCATTTACGGCAACGATCTAGGCGGCCTGCGTTGCCCCATCGGCGCGCATATACGGCGGGCGAATCCCCGCGATGCGTTTGGCTTCAACGGCCAGTTGATTAACCGGCGGCGCATCATGCGCCGCGGCCTGCCTTATGGCCAGTATGTCCCGGATGGGCAACCCGTCAACGATCAAGATGAGCGCGGCATCATCTTCATGGCTCTCAACGCCAGCTTATTTCGTCAGTTTGAATTCGTACAACAACAATGGATCGAGTACGGGAATGATGCTCATCAAGGGAATGACAAGGACTTACTCACTGGAAATCATGCCGGCAAGAGCAGGTTCGTGGTCCAAGGCACGGCCGATGCCAAGAACCCGGCTTTCATCTGCGCGCAATTGCCCAACTTTGTCGAACTGCGCGGCGGCGACTACTTCTTCATGCCCAGCCTAACCGCTCTTCAGATGATAGCGAGCGGAACCGTTGACCCAAGATAAGCGGAGTTGCCAATGTTTGAAAATCTCAAGAACACTCTGCAGCGCATCGACGCGGAGTGCAGCCAAGTCACGCAGGAGGTGCTGAACACCGTCGATCGCGAACTCGTCAAGGTTCAAGGCGAGGCGATGTCTTTCTTAGACGGGCTCAAGGCCCAAGCCGTTCAGCACCCAGAACCGATCTTTGCCCTTCTGCGCCGAATCAAGCCCATTCTTTTGATCAAGAATTTTGCCTTGGTCACGCGCTTTGACGATGTGCAGGAAGTGCTGGCCCGTGATGACGTATTTCAAGTCCTGTATGGCGAAAAGATGCGGGTAGTCACGGGCGGCCAGGACTTCTTTCTTGGCATGCAGAACTCGCCGGAGTACACGCGCGACGTCTCGCACATGCGCAGCGTGGTGCGCCGCGAGGATATTCCCGGCAAGATCGTTCCCTTCGTCCAGAAAACGGCGAGCGACGTGGTCGCTGCTGTAGGTTCTCAGTTGGACGTGGTCAAGCAGCTGAGCCAGACCGTTCCCGCCCGATTGATTGGCGACTACTTCGGCTGTACTCCCGCTTCGGAGGCAGAACTCGCGCAGTGGGCAACCGTAATCTTTCAGTATCTTTTCACGGACCTAGATAACGATCCCGCCTTAGGGAAGGCAGCGGCAGATGCCGCATCCAAGACACGCAGTTGGCTGGACAAAACAATTGCAGAGCGCAAGGGAAAGCCTTTTGCCAAGGATGATGTGCTCGCTCGCTGTCTTGCCCTGCAGAGTGCAGGCTTGCCGGCTATGGATGATGTCAGCATCCGGAACAACCTCTTGGGATTGCTCGTAGGCGCCATCCCCACCACTTCCAAATGCAGTGCGCAGGCCTTGGATCAACTTTTGGATCGACCTGAGCAGTTGAAGGCAGCTCAAGCCGCCGCGGCTTCCGATGACGATCCACTGATGGCGAAGTACGTCTTCGAGGCTCTGCGATTTAATCCCAACAATCCCGGAGTGTTTCGCAGCACTGCGGAAGATTATCTTTTAGCCAAAGGTTCGCTGCACGCAACCCTCATTCGCAAAGGCATGTTCGTTGTGGCTCTAACTCAATCGGCGATGTTCGACGAGCGAATGGTTGAGCAGCCGAATGATTTCCATATTGACCGGCCAGCATACCTGGACATGCATTTTGGTTACGGTCTTCACACCTGCTTCGGACAATACATCAACCGGGTCCAGATTCCCGGCATCCTAAAGCCGGTTCTGCGGCGCCCCGGATTGCATCGCTCCGGCGCTTTGCAATATAGCGGACCGTTTCCTTCAAGCTTGCTCGTGTCCTTCGACTGACCTAACGTGAAGCGTACCTTGAGCTCAGAGAGTACGAACTCCATTTAGCGCGGCCACCATCATTAACACCGAGAGAAGCACGTTGCCTTCCGAGAAACTCCGCGGTCCAAAACGCTTTTTAACCAGGCCGGAAGAGCTATGAAGCGATCAGGGGCGCGTAAGCCACGCCGCGGAAATCGAGTATCACCTGGCCGATTGGGATTCTGGATCCGCCGTCGCTCACGTGCGTCGCGTTGGCCACGGCGGTGGTTGTGGGGCGCTCCAATAGGGAGTGGGGACAGCTTTTCAAATCCGACCACTCCAGCCGGGCGCCCCCAAGCGGGATGCGGCCTTTTTCGAGTTTGCCGACGGTGAGAAAAAACCGGGGAATTGGATCGGAGCCGTATCCGTACACCGCCGATTGATCGCCGATGAGTGCCGCTCCGTGCTTGATGTCATCGGAGTCCGTTACGTTCACAAGAATGCCAGGGCCAGCAGGGTTGTGGGGAGGAACGCTTGCCACTCCTGCGTAGTTCGGCAGAAAGTCACCAAAATGCACGGAGGCGTATCCAATGACGCGGCCCAAATTGATCCGGTTGCCGTTGAGCTCGATCCAGCCGGATATCTCCATCCGCAAATAATCCATCGCCGTCATATGAGCCAGCACCAGTCCGCATTCTCCAGTTCCCTTACCTGGAACCAGAACCTTAAAGTTCAGCAGGAACGAGACCGCATTGATGGATTGGCCAGAGACGGTGGCAGACGCTGCTAGCCAGTTCTCGCCGCGTCCAAGAACGGGCTTATCCTGAGGCATGGTGGGAGGAGTATCGGTGGCAAACGGCGCCCACTTGGAGGAGGGACCTTCCAGAAGCAGTGAAGCAAGATCGCCTCCGGGAGGAAGGGCAAAGACTCGCAAAGCTCTGCGCCCCATATCGTCGCTTCGCACCACATCGACGCCAATCAGTTTTCCGTCGGGCAGGTGGAACCAGTGGAAGCTGCAGGTATACGGTAACTTGTGGGGACCGGAGTCCGGAGCCAGAAAGTTGTAGCGGTTCTCAAACAGTTTTGCAAGGAAACCAGCCGCGATTGACATGAGAGCACCCCTCCGACAAGAAACGACGGGTTTTTCCGCGTCAGAACTAACGCGTGGACCGCCGCTATCCGGGCACAAATTTGTTTTGACAAGCTTTCATGTTTTCCACTATCGTAAGTTCGTGATTTATCCGGCTCATCACCACCATCACCATGCGCATGGCGCGTCGGCGGCGGTGTTTGCTGAGCTAGCGTAACACCCGACGAGATTCGAGCCCGCTGATGCGATTCTAGCTCAGCGGGCTTTTTGTTTTTAGTGGTTTTGTTTTTAAAGCGGCTTTCTTTTTAAGTAAGGACAGGAATATGAACCGCGAAATCGATTTTGAAAAGATGCAGGGCCTGGCGCCGGCCATTGTGCAGGATGCGGCCTCTGGCGAAGTGCTGATGCTCGGCTTTATGAATCGCGAGGCTTGCGAGCGCACGCTCGCTACGGGCTATGTGACATTTTTCAGCCGCACTCGCAAGCAGCTCTGGACCAAGGGAGAGACCTCGGGCAACCGGCTCAAGGTGCTGGCTGCGACCACGGACTGCGATCACGATACACTCTTGCTCCAGGTCGAAGTCGAAGGAGCGGGGTTAGTTTGTCATGAGGGCACACGCTCCTGCTTCACGAAACCATTGGTGGCAGCCGGCTCAAAGAAAGAAATTGCGGTGCGGTCATGAATATCCGCCTGGGCATTCCGAAGGGCAGTTTGCAGGAAGCCACGCTGCAACTGTTCGCTCGGGCCGGTCTCCCCATCTTCACCAATGGCCGCTCTTACTTCGCAAGCACTCGGGACCCGGAAGTCGACTGCATGCTGATTCGGGCGCAGGAGATGGCGCGCTACGTCGAGCACGGCGTTCTTGATGCCGGGCTGACGGGTCTTGATTGGGTGGTCGAGAGTGGACTCGAGGTGATCACTGTTTCCGACCTCATTTACGCAAAACAGAGCCGGGGCAAGGTGCGCTGGGTGCTTGCGATTCCCGAGGATTCGCCATGCCAGCGAGCCGAAGATCTGTGCGACCGGATCATCGCAACTGAACTCGTCAATGTCACCCGGAAGTATTTCGAGAACAAGAATGTTGCCGTGAAGGTTGAGTTCTCCTGGGGCGCCACCGAAGTGAAACCGCCGATGCTGGCGGATGCCATCGTGGAAGTCACGGAGACCGGCAGTTCGCTGCGAGCGAATCATCTGCGCATCATTGATACCGTGCTCGAATCCAACACACAGATTATCGCGAACAAAACAGCCTGGTGTGATCTCGAGAAGCGCCGCAAGATTGAAAATCTCGCGCTCATGTTGCGCGGCGCGATGGATGCCCAGAACCGCGTAGGGCTGATGCTGAACGTCCGCAAACAGGATTTGGCCGCGGTGCTCGCAGTTCTCCCTGCTCTCAAGAAACCCACAATCTCCACCCTCAGTGATGAAGACTGGGTCGCGGTGAACACGGTGATCGAAGAATCGACGGCTTGGCAGGTCATCCCGCGTTTGAAAGAAGCCAATGGACAGGGGATCGTCGAGTATCCGCTGAATAAGGTGGTCTTGTGATGCGCATTCTTTCTGGAAAGGCAGCCATGGCGAGCGTGCGCAAGATGGCGAGCCGTGGATCGCGATATGCCGAGGTCGAACCGGTGGCGCGGCGTATTATCGCCGACGTCCGGCGACAGGGCGATCGCACTCTTCGCAAGTATGGCGAACGATGGGACGGCCTTCGGAAGCAAGAACCACTTCGAGTGCATGAAGATGAGATTCGGGCAGCGTGGAAGTCTGCGACGCCTGAATTGAAGGCCTCCTTGCGCGCGGCGGCAGCGAATATCCGACGCTTCTGCGAATGGCAAAAGCCGGTGGAGTGGATGCGCACGCGCAAGGGAATTACCGTTGGGCAGATCGTGCGGCCGCTGGATTCGGTGGGCTGTTACGTCCCCGGCGGACGCTACCCGCTGGTCTCGACGCTGCTGATGAGCGTTATCCCCGCACAGGTGGCGGGCGTGCAGAATATCCGCGTTGTCTCCCCGCAACCCCGGGCGGAGGTTCTCGCGGCGGCAGGAATGCTTGGGGTGCGCGAAGTCTATCGCATTGGGGGCGCGCAGGCAATCGCAGCGCTGGCCTACGGAACCCAAAGCATTCCGCGCGTGGATAAGATTGTCGGTCCGGGAAATCTTTACGTTACCGCGGCCAAGAAGCTGGTTTCGTTTGACTGTGCGATTGATTTCCTTGCCGGTCCAACCGAAGTCGTCATCGTGAGTGATGCTGGGAAGCCGGAGTTTATCGCTGCCGACCTGGTTGCCCAGGCCGAGCACGATCCGGAAGCACTTGCAGTTTTCATTACCACTGGTGACAAACTTGCTCGCCAGGTAGCACGCGCTGTGGAGAATCTAAGCCGGGGGAATGCGGTAGCACGCCAGGCGATGCGCCGCAACAGCGTCATTCTCGTATCCGGCTCGCGGCGTCAGAGCTTCGAGTGGGCAAATGAGCTGGCGGCGGAACACCTCACGGTCGACGCCAAAAGTGTAGCGCTGGTTCGTAATGCTGGATCAGTCTTCGTAGGAAAATATTCGCCCCAGGCGGCAGGTGACTACGCTTCAGGCCCCAATCATGTCCTGCCCACGGGAGGCGCTGCCCGCTTTCGAGGCGGGCTCAGCGTTCTCGATTTTGTGAAGCTGATCAGCGTACAGCGGCTTTCGCGGCCTGGTCTGCGCGGGATTGCGTCCGTCGTCGTTTCTTTGGCGAATGCAGAAGGTCTACGTGCGCATGCGGAGTCTGTCCGCGTGAGGGTGGGCCATGCTTGAAGCGCGTGAATCGGTACGCGACCTGCCAACTTATCATCCGCCCCTCGGCGGGCGCGTGGGTCTGCGCCTGGACTTCAATGAAAATACTGTGGGCTGCTCGCCGCGGGTTCTGGCGCGACTGCGCGAAATCACGGCGGAAGAAATCGCGCGCTATCCCGAGCGCGGACCCATCGAAGCGGTAGTGGCGGATTATCTTGGCATCAAGCCCGAAGAGTTGCTGTTGACCAATGGCGTGGATGAAGCCATCCACCTGCTGTGCGAGACGTTTCTGCAGCCGGGCGACGAAGCCCTGGTCGTAGTGCCTACGTTCGCCATGTACGAGATTTCGGCAGCGGCGACAGGCGCGCGCGTTATCACGGTACCGGCAGGCACAGACTTCAAATTCCCTGCTGCTCACTTGCTTTCCCAGGTCACGCCCCGCACTCGTCTGATTGCGATTGCCAATCCCAACAATCCGACGGGAAGCGTGGCGGCGCCGGCAAGCTTGCTCGAAATCGCCAGCCGCGTCCCTCAAGCCGCGATTCTGGTGGATGAAGCTTACTTCGAGTTTTACGGGGAAACGCAATTGGCGCAGTGGCATGAGCTCCCGAATCTATTCGTGGCCAGAACGTTTTCCAAGGCATACGGGTTGGCCGGACTCCGAGTTGGCGCACTCACCGGAAACGCGAAGCACGTTGCGATGGTGAGCAAAATCAGTTCCCCTTACAACGTGAACGGCGTGGCGCTCGCCTGCTTGCCGACAGCGCTGGCCGACCAGAACTACATCAGCGAGTACGTCGTCCAAGTTCGCTGCGGACGGGACGAACTCCAGCAGGAGTTTAGCAAACGGGGGATTCAGTACTGGCCGAGTCAGGCCAATTTCGTGCTGGCAAGTTTCGGTCAGATGAAGACGCCATTAATCCAATCCATGCGGGCGCGCGGGATTCTGGTACGCGACCGTTCGCGCGACTACGATTGCGACGGTTGCGTGCGCATCACGCTCGGAACTACTGAGCACACTGCTCGATTGCTACGAGCGCTTCGGCAGACGCTGGCGGAGATCGGAGCGAAAGAGGTAAGCGCAAAATGAGGCGAGCCTCGATTAAACGCACCACCAAGGAGACCGACATTCGGGCTGCGCTGTTGATTGAAGGCCGCGGCCGGTACGAAGTTTCAACCGGAATCCGTTTCTTCGATCACATGCTGGAACTTTTTGCTCATCATGGCGGCTTCGATCTGGAGCTCACGGTCAAGGGTGACCTCGATGTTGACCAGCATCACACTGTTGAAGATGTCGGCATCGTACTGGGCCAGCTTTTCGACAAGGCGCTGGGAGCCAAGCGCGGCATTCTGCGCGCCGGCTATTTCGTGATGCCGATGGATGAAACGTTGGGACTCGCGGCGGTGGATTTTTGTGGGCGAACATCCACTACGGTGGACGCGAAGGTTCGCGTCCGGCTGGTGGGTGATCTGCAAGCAGAGTTGGTGCACGATTTCTTCGACGGCTTCGCCCGAGGCGCTCGCGCCAGCGTGCACGCTCGTGTGCTGTATGGCCGTTCCAGCCATCACAAGATTGAATCGTTATTCAAGGCATTTGCGCGTGCCCTGCGCGCTGCCTGCTGGCGTGACCGCCGCATGTCACGCTTGCTCCCGAGCACGAAAGGGTTGCTCTAATGATCGCCGTGGTCGACTATCGCGCCGGAAATCTTACCTCGGTAAAAAAGGCGCTGGATCATCTCTGCGCGGACGCGATTGTCACTGGCGACCCCGAGGTGGTGGCGCACGCGGACAAGATCATTCTGCCCGGGGTGGGCCACTTCTCGGCCACCGCTATCCTGGAGGAAACTGGTCTACGGTCCGCTATTCTGCGAAGAGTTGCAGAAAGAGTGCCGTTCCTCGGCGTCTGCGTGGGCATGCAGTGGATGTTCGAATCCAGCGCGGAAGCGCCCGGCACCCAAGGTTTGGGATTGTTCTCAGGTGCATGTGGACGGTTTCCCGAGAGCGTGAAGTCGCCGCATGTCGGATGGAATTCTTTGACCTGTGACCCCGGCTCGCGGCTGCTTCGCGGCATCCCTTCAGGATCTTTCGTCTACTTTACCCACTCGTATTCTGCGCCGGTAGTGAAAGCAACCACGGCACGATGTGAGTATGGCGGAGAATTCTCCGCCGCCATCGAACAAGACAATCTCTTCGGAGTGCAATTTCATCCCGAAAAATCGGGCGATTTAGGCTTGCAACTTCTGGAGAATTTCTGCGGCCTCTGATGCTGACCAAACGAATCATCGCATGCCTGGACGTCACCGCTGGACGTGTCGTAAAAGGCGTGCAGTTCGAACAACTCCGCGACGCCGGCGATCCTGCTGAACTAGCCGCTGCTCACAGCCGGGCAGGGGCCGATGAAGTCGTGTTGCTCGACATCTCCGCGACCCATGAGAAGCGAGCAACCCTCGCGGATACGGTTCGAAGAACCGCGGGGCAGTTGTTCATTCCATTCACGGTCGGCGGTGGTATTGGCTCCCTAGACGACGCGATCGCTGTCTTCGAAGCGGGCGCTGATAAGATCAGCATCAACTCCGCGGCGCTTGCTGATCCATCTTTGATCACGCGCATTGCCGAGCGCTATGGTTCACAAGCCGTCATCGTCGCCATCGACGCCAAACGCATAAACGGAGGGGCACGCTTCGAGGCTTACGTCAACGGGGGCAGGAAAGCCACTGGACGCGACGCTGTGGCATGGGCGCTGGAGGCGGAGCAGCGAGGTGCCGGCGAAATCCTACTCACCTCCATGGATCGCGATGGCACCGGCGCCGGCTTCGATTGCGAGTTGACGCGTGCATGTTCTGAAGCGTTGCACATTCCCGTGATCGCGTCGGGAGGCGGTGGCGATACGCAAACCTTTGTTGACGTCTTTCAGCGCGGTCGAGCCGACGCAGCCCTCGCGGCCTCCATCTTTCACTTTGGCCTGCATCGTCTTGCCGACCTCAAACGAGAACTTCATGGCGCGGGCATTCCGGTGCGATGGCCATGCTGATACCTTCCATTGATCTGATGGGTGGAAAAATCGTCCAGCTTGTGCAGGGAGAGCGAAAGACGCTCGAATTCGAGGACTTCGAGGAGTGGATCGCGCGGTTTTCCGCATTCCCCCTGATTCAACTCATCGATTTGGATTCCGCTTTGGGCACCGGTCACAACCACGACCTGGTGCGCGAGTTTGCACGACGCCTTCCGTGCCAGGTCGGGGGAGGAGTGCGATCCATCGAAATGGCGCAGCAAATGTTGGCGATCGGCGCTAAGCGCGTGATTCTCGGATCCTCGCTTATCCGCGACGGCGCGCCCGACCTTGTATTTGCGAAAGAGATTGCGCGCACCGTCGGGCCGGAGCGGCTGGTGTTTGCCATTGATTCGAAACACGGACGGGTCGCCATCAAAGGCTGGCGCGAACTCACAGGCATTGCCCCTCTCGAAATGATTACGGCTCTGGAACCGTGGTGCGCAGCGTTCCTTTACACGCATATTGATACCGAGGGTCTGATGCAGGGCATTCCGCTCGATATCGTGCGCCAACTTCGAGTTTCGACCAGCAAGCAACTGATCGTGGCTGGAGGTATTGCGAGTTCGGAGGAAATCGATCAACTGGATGCTCTCGGAATCGATGCGGTTGTCGGAATGGCAATCTACACGGGAAGGCTGAAGCTGGGCTCCCAGCCAACGGCGGACCGTGGTTGAGATTCCGAGCGAATTACGCGGTTGCATTTTCGGCAGGCTGAGGAAATCCTATCGAAATCGGTACCCAGGCTTGAGTTCACAACGATAGGCTCTGGCTTGGTCGGTATCAACTCGAACGTGGCAATCAGCCCAGCTTA
>Ga0307476_10000599_pt1 | contig 26606 bp, 37 predicted proteins | sample atmos_gasesECM2C_2_FD_203314 | JGI IMG/M metagenome (GOLD analysis project Ga0307476, IMG submission 203314) | Hardwood forest soil microbial communities from Morgan-Monroe State Forest, Indiana, United States - atmos_gasesECM2C_05 | ecosystem: Environmental > Terrestrial > Soil > Temperate...
TTTCGACGCGCCGATAGACGCCGGCCTTGTTCAACGGCTCGTCGGCGACGAACTCGTCCGCCGCCGCGCGGTCGTCGAGTTGCATGAAGAACGACGTGCCCAGCGGGTCGCGGCCGTCGTCGGACACGAAGTGACCGTAGCCGATGACGCGCTCGCCGAATTTTTTAACGTAGCTCTTTTGCTCCGTCAGCAACGCGCGCCGGGTCGCTGCCGTCGCCGGCTTGTCCCAGCAATAGATCGCCCACTGCGCCGGCTTGGTGCGGTAGTAATCCTTGAGCGCCTCGCCCTGCAATCCGTGGCGCGGATCGCCCGGCAAGTATCCGCTCGGGTTGCCGTCTGACATTTTTGCCCCCAAAAAATCGCGCCGTCCACGGCGACGGGTAATCCAGAGCCGCGTTTCCGTTGGCTGAACCGCCGCATCAGGCATGCTAAGCTTGAAACAGCCACATGCGAACAGCGATCTGGATCGGAATCCTCATCGGCTCGACCATCGGCGGCCTGATCCCGTCGCTCTGGGGCGGCGATCTTTTGTCTTATTCGGGGCTGCTGCTGAGCGGCGCCGGCGCTTTTGCCGGGCTGTGGGTCGGCTATAAGATGTCGACCTGACGAGAAATTTCACCGTCGGCAAACGGGGCGGGCCGGCGCGGCTTTGGCGAATTGCGCCGGCCGAAAGCCGTCAGGCGACGGCCTTGAACGTGATCAAGGTATCGAAGCGATTGTCGCAAGCGTCGCACTGCCAGACATGGCGGATTTCGACGCCGCTGCCGCGCTCGGCGAATTCCGGATATTCCGGCAGCGTCAACAATTCGCCGCAACGCGGGCAGGCCGGCCGCCCGCAATAGCGTTCGTGCAGATAACGCATGGGCATGGCGAGCTGGAGCGTCATGACTATCCCTCCGTGCGAATGGGAACCTTGTAGCGGCCCTCTGTGTCATCCTCGCGGTGGCGGCTTCAATAAACCGTGACAGTTACAGGCCGCATTTGACTGAATTTTTGGCATTTGGCGACAAAGTCGTGACAAAGCGGGGCTGTGCCGGCCAAGTCCGCCAACAAGCCCGCCAACACGTCCGCCAATCAGCGCTGCGCGACGCACGCCTTCTTACCCGCCATCCGCTTTATTTGATTTTTATCTGTGCCGGGTCGTTCACAATGATCTCGGCCCTGCCTTGGTAGAGACGTATGACCCCAGTCACGTCAATGGTCTTGCCATTAAGTTTGTCGACATCAGGAAATTTACCGGCGTCGTCTTTGAAGATAATCGCGGCAAACGTGTTGTTCGGATAATGGCCGCCCATGTCGATGAACGTCATGCCCCTGGACGCGGCGTGATCGACTTCGCTGACGGTGCCTTCGACGGTCACGTTTTGACCGATGTGATTTGCTGCCTCGTTTGGCGCAATAGGTTCGGCGTGGGCGGCCGCAGCGGCCAGCATCAGCCCCGGCACGAAAGCAAAAACGAGCGCTCGCATGATTCGTCTCCGCAACGGCGCAGATCATAGCAAGCGCACTTGGGGCGGGCTACGCTCGCTTTTTGCCGCGCGGATTTGATGGGTTTCGCTGTACTCGAGCGGTCCTACGGCCTGGCGCTCCGCTCCATCCGTCCTGCGCGGGGCGGTTTGTCACCCATGTTGGTTTGTCAGCTTTGGCGTGCCGTGCTACCCGCAACACGCTTATGGAAGTTGCACCATGCCCGACGCCCTGAAACTCCTCACCACGCGACGCTCCTTCAAGGCGGGCGAGCTCGCCGGTCCCGGTCCGTCCGCGGCCGAGATCGACGCGCTCCTGACCGTCGCCTCGCGGGTGCCCGATCATGGCAAGCTCACCCCTTGGCGCTTCATCGTGTTCGAAGGCGAGGCGCGGCGTTCGGCCGGCGCGGCGATAGCCGCCGCGTTCAATGCCAAATACCCGGACGCGAAGCCTGAACACGTCGCCGCCGAGCGCGAGCGTCTCATGCGCGCGCCGCTCGTCATCGCCGTGGTGAGCCGTGCCGCGCCGCATGTGAAAATTCCGGAATGGGAGCAGGTGCTCTCCGCTGGCGCCGCCGCCATGAACCTTGTGCTCGCTGCGCACGCGCTCGGTTACGGGGCGAGTTGGATCACGGAATGGTACGCCTACGATCGCGGCGTGCTCGATGCGCTGGGCCTCAAGCCGCACGAGCGCATTGCAGGCTTTGTTCATATCGGCCGGCCGCCGGGCCCGCCCGAAGATCGGCCGCGGCCGCCGCTCGGCGAGATCGCCACCCGTTTTACCGCCTAGCAATGGCCGCCCGTCAGCCCCCCGCCGGCGGCGCCGATTCAGCTCTGGCGGCCCTCTTTAGCCTGCCCGTCGAGCCAATCCGACAGGCTTCCCGTGCTCTTCTTCGTCCTGGCCTTGCGTTTCGGCGCGGCCGGAGCCGGCGGCGGTGCGGCGGCGTCCCTGGCCAAACGGAGCGCTTTGAGCCGCTCGGTCTTCAAACGCAACGCCGCGGCTGTCGATTCGTACTCGATTGTCGCCTTTTTGGCGTCGTTGGCGCGCTGTAATTTGGCGAATTGCGCGTTTGCCTCGTGCTTGTTGGGTTTCTCGGCCATTTCGCCATCCTTTTCCGTGAATGATCGCAGTCTGCATTGACATAGCAGCCCGCAAGCGCAAATGGCGAGGATTCATCCGGTTAAGCCCGCAGGATGGGTTGAACTCCTGCGCAACCCATCATTTTGCCTGCTCGGATTTGCTGGGTTTCGCTCTACTGGCTGTGGCGCGCGGCCTGGCGGTTCCTCAGCCAATCCGACAACGACACCGCCGGGCGCTTTTTCTCAGCGTTTTTCTTGCTGTTTTTCTTGCCGTTTCTCTTGCCAGCCTTCTTTACCGGGACAGCCGGCGCCGCCTGTTCGGCCGCGTCTCGTGCCAGGCGAAGCTCCTTCAGCCGCGCGCTCTTGACCGCAACCGCGGCCGCGACGGCTTCGGATTCCGTCATGATGGTCTTGCCGACATCGACGCCCGGCAGTTTGCTGAAATGAGCGTCAGCGCGCCGCTTTATCAAACTGTCCAACATAATGATCTCCTTCGAGACGATCTCCTTCGAGCAATAGGGAGGCATGTAACGATGACGCAACGAGCGCTGAGCCGCAGCGCCACTGCTATTGCGCAGGCTTGTGGTTTACATGTCGCCGCGCATTTTCCTACCGGACCGAGACTTAAGACTGGTCGAAATTGACCACATTCGAAATTGAATCGCGCAGAAACCCGGCCGCGGACGGCCGGGTTTCCGATTGGGGTCCGCAAACGGAGTGCCGCGGACGCGCTTTAGCGCTGCGAGCCGACGCCCATGCCGCTGCCGGCGCCGACGCGCGGGCCGGGACCGCCGCGTTCGGTGTCGTTGCTGGGCCATGCAGGTCCCGAGCTGTAGTAGCCGTATCCGGGTCCGGTGCCGTAAAGGCCGTAAGCCGGTGCTGTGCCGTAATAGCTATAGCCGGGTGCCGCATCGTAATAGCCGTAGCCGGGGGCTGCGTAGCCATAGAAGTCCTGGGCCAATGCACCCGAAGTCGCCGTCAGCACGAACGCGGCTGCGAGGATGATTTTCTTCATAGTCCGATCTCCGTTGTCGCTCATGCACGACAACCGGCTGGCGGCGAGATTGTTTCATTCAAAAGTCGTTGCGCGGCTCGCGGCGCGGAACCATGGTTTCTATGCTAACCTTTGTTTCACCAAAAGGATCAGACAGATGCCCGGCCTTCTGCAAAACCACATCGCGGCCGTCACCGGCTCAGGTTCCGGGATCGGCCGCGCCATTGCGCTCGGTTATGCGCGCGAAGGCGCGACGCTCGCGGTGCTCGACATCAACGGCGAGGCGGCGGCGAAGACGGCGGCGGACATTCGCAGCGCCGGCGGCAAGGCGCAGCATTTTGCCCTCGACGTCGCCGACCGGATGGCGTGCCGGGACATCGCGGCAAAGGTCGCAAGTGACGTCGGCGCGGTCACGATCTTGGTCAACAATGCCGGCATCAACCGGCGCAACGCCTTTGCCGGCGATGCGGATGCTGTGATCAAGGATTGGCAGGACATCATGGCGATCAATCTCAACGGCGTGTTCAACGTCACGCACGCGTTTCTCGGGCCGCTCCGCGCCGGCAAGGGTCGCATCGTGAATATCGCGTCCATTCAATCGTTCATGCATGTGCGCACGCCGAACTCGCCGGCCTACACCACCTCCAAGCACGGCGTGCTCGGTTTTACCCGCGCGCTCGCCGCAGAGCTCGGCAAGGACGGCGTGCGCGTCAACGCCATCGGCCCGGGCTTCATCGAGACGCCGCTGAACGAAAAGGTGCGTGCCACCAATCCGGAGCTGGTCAAGATCTTCCTCGACCACACTCCGCTCGGCCGTACCGGCAAGCCGGAGGATATCGTCGGCCCGGCGATCTTCCTCGCCTCCGACCTCGCGGCCTATGTCACCGGCTCGATCGTCATGGCCGACGGTGGCTATCGCACCATCTGAATACGCGCCGCGCCGGCGCGCTAATTCGCCTTCAGCTGGTCGGCGGTCTTCAGGATGATCTCGGGCCGGTTCTGATAGAGCACCACCGAACCGCTGATCGCCACGGTCTTGCCCTTGAGATCGCTGGCGTTCGGGAACTTGGCGCGGTCGGACGCGAAGATCACGGCCGCGAAATCATTGTCGGGATAAGCGCCGCCGATATCGATGAAGGTCACGCCGGCGCGGCCGGTATGGACGTCGCTGACGGCGGCTTGGACCGTCACCGTCTGTCCGACATGCGCCTTGACCTCGGCCGGCGCGACCGTCTGCGCGCGCACCGGCAGCGCCGCCACGATAAAACCCAAAGCCAAAATGAGCGTTCGCATCGCTGTTTCTCCCTGCCTCAACGCTATAGACAGGTGGAACATAACATGAACATTCACCCAAGGCAACTGCGGCCTGTAGGGTAGTTTTGACAACCCGCCGACAGCCCGCGGAGACGCCATGATCACGCTCTATTCCTATCCCGAACTGTTCGGCGTTGCCGACAACAACGGTTATGGACTGAAGGTGTTTGCCTTCCTGCGGCTCGCCGGCGTGCCGTTCACACATGAGCATATCTTCGATGCGTCGCAGGCGCCGCGCGGGCAATTGCCCTATATGGTCGACGACGGCGAAACCATCGGCGACAGCGAGACCGTCATCGCCCACGTCGTCGCCAAATACCGCCCGGCGATCGACGCCGCGCTGACCGCGGCGCAACGCGACACAGATCTTCTGGTCACGCGCATGCTCGACGATCTCTATTGGGTGATGTCGTATTCGCGCTGGAAGGACGAGCGCTACTGGCCGGCGTTCCGCGATGCGTTGCTGCGCGAGCATCCGAGCCTGAGCGAAGGCGGCCTCCTGAAAGCGCGCGAGTTCAATTTCCAGCGCTATCACTTCCAGGGCATCGGCCGCTACGCGCCCGAGGCCGCTTACGCGCGCGGCCTCGCCGATTTGGCGGTGCTGGCGCATCTCGTTCCCGCGGCGGGTTACGTGCACGGGCCGAAGCCGACCGGCATCGACGCCGGCATCTACGGCTTCATCGCCAATATCTTGTTCTTCGACATCGAAACGCCGCTGAAGCAATTCGTCGTGGCGCACGGCAATCTGGTGCGCCATTGCCGCGCCATCCACGATGCCGTCATGGCGAAGTAAGCTACTTGCCCGCCGCCTTGCGCAACGCCGCGTTGATGCGGTCCTGCCAGCCCGGGCCGTCCTCCTGGAAAAAATCGAGGACGTCGCGGTCGATACGCAGCGACACCATTTCCTTGGCGCCGGGCGGCGACGGCGGCGCCTTCGGCGGCGCTTCGACGGGTTTTGTGGTCGCCGCCTTGAACGCCTTCTCGGCGGCGGTGCGCGGATCGTATGTCGGGCGCCGGCTCATGGGCGGTTTATAGCACGTCCGGTTCCGCAAAGAAGGCGGTGTGCCGGTCGCGTCGCCGGCCATCCGCCGCGCGACTGTGATCGTTTTGCATCATCAAAACTTAAATCGTCGCGGCATCGCAGTGCCACGTTGCCGCCGCGTCAATGCCGTCATTGCCCGTCATGTCGCCATCTCCCGTCAGCAGACAAGGATCGTTGCATGAAGTTCCATCTCTTACCGGTTGTCGTCGTTCTCGCCGCTATCGCCACCCCGCTGACCGCCGCGCAAGCGCAAGGCATTGCCGATGGCGCCGCACACGGTGCTTACGTCGGCAACAATGCCGCCGGCCCGATCGGTGCCGTTGTCGGCGGCGCGGTTGGCGGCGTCATCGGCGGCGTTGAAGGCGGCGTCGCCGGCGTTTTCGGCGTTCACCCCGTCGCGGCCTCCTATCCGGGCGCCGAGCCGACCGCGTATCACCGTCATTATTTGCGGCGGCATTCCTATCGCCACGGCTATCGCACGCACGCGGCCAGCTAAGCACGAAACGACCGGCTACTTTCCCGCAGCATCGCTGATCGCCCTCAACAACGCCAAGAGCGCGCGGTTGAGGGGGGTGGCGATGCCGTGGCGCTCGCCGGCCGAGACGATGGCGCCGGTCAGCGCCTCGTGCTCGAACGGGCGGCCGGCGAGGCGGTCGAAATACATCGACGTGCCGAGCTCGCCGGAAAAGGTGAACAGCGTCTCAAGCGTCCGCTTGGCTTCGTCGTCGGCGAGCTGCGCCCCTTCGGCGCGGCCGACCGCGATCGCCTCTTCGAGCACCGCGAGGCAGAGCGTTTGGATGTCGGGGCGCCTCAGCACCGCCTGCCGCTGCAGCGTCAGCGCGGTCACGGGGCTCGCGACGGCGTTGACCAAAAGTTTGCGCCACGCCAGCGTGATGAAATCGCCGCCCAAATGCACACGCAACGGCGTGCCATCGAACAATTGCGCGAAGGCGCGACCGGCATCATTGTCGGCGACGACGAAATCGTGATCGGCGCCGTGTCGCAGCCGCACCCGGTCGGCGGCCAGCCGCTCGCCGTTGTAATAGACGATCACCGGCAGCACGGTCGCGCCATGGGCGAGCGGCGCGACCCGGGCGACGTGATCGATGCCGTTCTGCAACACGGCTACGCGCGTTGCCGCCGTGCACAGCCGCTTCAGCCACGGCGCCGTCGACGCCGTCGCGTGGGTCTTGGTGCACAGCAGCACCCAGTCGGCAGGTTTAGCTTGCGCCGGATCGGTGAGTGTGGCGAGCGGCAGCTCGACCGTGCCGTCCGGGGCGTCAAGCGTCAACCGGTCGAGCGGTGCGCGCACGCAGGCGACGACGTCGTAGCGCCCGGTGGCAATCAGGCAGCCGGCCGCAACACCGCCGATGGCGCCCAGCCCGATCACGGCGACGTTCAATCGTCCGGCTTGCTGAAGAGATGCCGATGCCACGCCGGCATGGTCGGGCAGAACGGCGAATTGTCAAATGGCCGCTGCCAATGCTGCAGAAACAATCGCCTTCGCCTCAATAAGAGCGGCGATAGTGGCGGGCGTGATGCCAATAGCCGTGTTCGCCCGGGCAGTGCGAGGCTACGGCGCCACTATAGGGTTCGCCGTAGCAGTCGGACCTGGAGGGACCGTTGGGGCCGAGATTGCGTTGGCTTTGTGCCGCCGCGATCGACGTCGCGCCGATAAGCAGAGCCAACGCCACAATGATTTTTGTCGCGCGCATAGTGCGATCTCCCTAGACCCCAACAACCGCAATGACGCGATGAAGTTCCCTTGTGCGCGGCCGCTCAGTACAGCCGCTGCCACTGCCATTGCGGCCGCTGCGGGTATGGCGGGTATGGCGGATTTTGCGGGTATGGCTGGTACTGCGATCCCGGTCCGCCTTCAGGGGTGCCCGGACACCTGGACGCTACCGTGCCGGTAGAGAACGAGCCGTAGCAGCCGTAACTGGAGGGGCCGTTGGCGCCGTAGTTGCGCTGGCTCTGCGCCGCCGCGCTTGCGGTCGCGCCGACCAGTAGAGCGAGCACGATCACGATCGTTTTCCCGGTCATGTGACGTCTCCGTAAGCCGCAAACGCCGCGTCATTGCCCGAAGCACAAATCGGGTGGCTGGCCGCGCCAGCGTAGCACAGATTGCGTGCGACACAGAGGAGTGCCGATCATGCACTTTCGTATCAAGGGTCTGCCGACCGAGCCATTCGCTCCGCTGTTTGCTATGCCGGACTGGGCGCTCGAGAAACGCGGCGCGGTGCGGCGAATTGCCGACAAGGCGGGCTACCCCTGCCGCATCAGCCTCACCGACGCCAAAGCAGGCGATGAATTGATCCTGGTTAATTACGAGCACCATGCGGTCGCCTCGCCTTACCGGATGCGCTTCGCCGTCTACGTACGCAAAGGCGAAGAGACATTCGACGCGGTCGACACGATCCCCGACCAGTTGCGCAACCGAACGCTTGCGGTACGTGGCTTCGATGCTGGTGGGATAATGACCGGCTGGGAACTCGTCGAAGGCGCGCAGGTCGAAGGGGCGATCGAGAAACTGTTCACCGATCCGCGCGCAGCCTATCTGCACGTGCATTTCGCCGCGCCCGGCTGCTATGCGGCGCGGGTCGAGCGCGCCTGAGCGCCGTTGGCGTGAAGCGCGCCGCAGGCTAGGGTCGGTGCGGTCGTCAAGCGAGCCGCACCATGCCCGACTATCTCGAAATCGATCCAGCGACCGCTGAGAAGCGCCAGATCTATCGCATGCTGGTCGGCTCGGTGGTGCCGCGGCCGATCGGCTGGGCCTCGACCGTGAGCCAGGCCGGCGTCACCAACTTGGCGCCGTTTTCCTTCTTCACCGTGGTTTGCGTCGTCCCGCCGATGATCTCGCTGACCATCGCGCGCAACCCCGACGGCAGCGAGAAGCACACGCTGAAGAACGTGCGCGACACCGGCGAGTTCTGCTTCAACGCGGTGACGCATCCGGTGTGGAAGCAGATGGTGGATTCGGCCAACGGATTCCCGGAAGGGGACTCCGAATTCACCGAAACCGGACTGACGCCGATCCCGTGCGTGAAGATCAAGGCGCCGCGCGTCAAGGAGGTGCCGATTCATTTCGAGTGCAAGCTCGAACGCGTGCTCGAGCTCGGCCCCAACCGGCATCCGCTGGTGATCGGCGAGGTGATCTACATGCACGTCGATCCGGCCTGCATGACCGGCAAATATATCGACATGCGCAAGCTCGACCCGATCGGCCGCCTCAACGGCTTCTTCTACGCGACGCTCGGCGAGATTTTCGAGCGCGAATTCTTCGACGGCCAGCCGCGGTAACACGATCGCCGCATCAGTCCGGGTCGCAGCCTTTGTCCCGCGCGCAATGATAGTGCGGCGGACACAGGCCGCGGTTCTTGCCGCAGTCGTGATAACCCGGCTTCATGCAGCCGCCGTTCGGCGCGCAGGCCATTCCCGGCTTGCAGCAGCCGCGGCCCGGACCGCACCATGTGCCGCTGCTGCAATGCTGCACTTGGGCTTGAGCTGGGGCTTGCGCGGCAAACGTGAGCGCCAATGCGAATGCGGATACCGCGAATACCGTGCGCGCGACCATCGTGTCCTGCCAATGAGCCGCGTTGCTATTTGCGCTTGCCGAACACGTCGAGCCGCAGCGGCAGCACGGCGCCGAACCAAGCGGCATGCGCCGAGTGGTCGGTGTAGTCGTCGCCGGTCTCCGGATGCAGCAGCACGGTCAATCCGTCGCGATTGAGCATCAGCCACGGCACGAAACCTGCCAGCATGTCGACCGGAAACGCGATCTGAAACATCGATTGCGGATGCGGTCCGACCGGTTCATCGTGCCAGCGGCCGAGTTTGGCTTGCGGAAATGCCGCGGCAACGTGCTCGCGCAGGAGCTCCGCCTTGCCGCGCGTTGTCGCCGGATCGTAATAGATGTGGGCGTGATAATCCTTGATCGCGCCCGGATCGCGGCTCGGCGGTTTTGGCGCGCTCGATCTGTCTGGCATCGTCGTCAGCCTCGGTTGGTTACGCTTGCCGCGGCCGAGCATAAAGGCTCGCCAGCAGCACGGCGAGGATGCCGGTGAGGAAAATGCCGTCGAATGTCCCGGCGCCGCCGATCGAGGCGACCGGGGCTCCGAGTCCGCGCACCTTGTCGAGATTGGTGATGTCGGCGCCGATCAGGGTGCCGAGCCCGCCGCCGATATAGGCGAGCGGCGCCGCCTCCTGGCGCGACAGCAGCACCGCGACGATCGCAGTGATCACCGCCGGCATGAACACCGGCACGGCAATGCCGAGACCGGGAACGGGATTGGCAAGCCAGTGAATAATCAGCGCGACGACCGCTGCCGCGATCAGGCCCTTGGTCCACAGGTGATGGGTGAAGAGCAGGTAGATCGACATCACGGTCGGAATGACCGCGCCGCCGATATTGACCGCGATCACCGTACCCGGCCAGTTCTGCACCACCGGGACCGCGTATTGCATGCCGAAGAAATTGACGGTTTGGTCGGACATCACCTGCTCCGGCGGCAGCACCGCTACGGGGATGTTGAAATAGCTGCCGATCAGCGAGCCGATCAGGAGCCGCATGGCGGCGCCGGAGCTGATGCCGAGGCTCAGATAGGCGTAGCGTAGCGCCCCCAACTGCAGCAGCAGAAAGACAATGCCGAATATGCCGACCAGGATGGAAAAGAAGCCGGGGGTCAGCGGCAGGTAGTGGAATTGGCTCATTTCCATGAGTTAACACTCCAAAACGTCCAGCCGCCGTTAAGTATAGCCGCCTTGCCGTTCCAACGCGCGAGTCTATAATCCGGCGCTTCCTTCGCGCAGGGGATTTTTGGTGGCGTCGCTGGGAGCGAAATCCGTAGCCATTATCATGGGCAGCCAGTCCGACTGGCAGACCATGAAGCATGCCGCCGATACGCTCGATGCTTTGGGCGTGCCCTATGAGACGCGCATCGTCTCGGCGCATCGCACGCCCGAGCGGCTCTATGCCTTCGCCAAGGGCGCGAAAGCGGCCGGTTTCAAAGTGATCATCGCCGGCGCCGGCGGCGCCGCGCATCTGCCGGGCATGACCGCGTCGCTGACCAGCCTGCCGGTGTTCGGCGTGCCGGTAGAGTCGAAGGCGCTGTCCGGCCAGGACTCGCTTTATTCCATCGTGCAGATGCCGCCCGGCATCCCGGTCGGCACGCTCGCCATCGGGCCGGCCGGCGCGGTCAATGCGGCGCTGCTTGCGGCCAGCGTGTTGGCACTGAGCGATCCGTCGCTCGGCAATCGGCTCGAAGCCTGGCGGCAGCGCCAGACCGACGGCGTCGCCGAGCAGCCGAAGGACGGCGCGTGAGCGAAGCGGCGCCGGTGCTGCAACCCGAAGCCACGATCGGGATCCTGGGCGGCGGTCAGCTCGGCCGCATGCTGGCGCTGGCCGCGGCGCGGCTCGGCTTCAAGTGCCACGTCTTCGCGCCGTCGCCGGACTCGCCCGCTTTCGACGTCGTGCATCGCGTCACCACCGCCGATTACACCGACACCGAAGCGCTCGATCGCTTCGCCGGCGATGTCGACGTCGTGACTTACGAATTCGAGAATGTCCCGGCGGAGACCGCGACCTTTCTTGCCGCGCGCGTTCCGGTGCTGCCCGATCCGCAGGTGCTGGCGACCACGCAGGACCGGCTCGTGGAAAAGAATTTTGTCACCGGGCTCGGCTTCCGCACCGCCGCGTTTGCCGACGTCGGCGCGCCCGAGGCGCTCGCAGCGGCGATCGAACGCATCGGCCAGCCGGCGATCCTGAAAACGCGCCGCTTCGGCTATGACGGCAAGGGCCACGCAACCATCAAGAACGGCACCGACCCGGTAGCGGCTTGGCGCGAGGTCGGCGGCCAGCCCTGCATCCTCGAAGCCTTCGTGCCGTTCGAGCGTGAGGTGTCGGTGGTGGCGGCGCGCGCCCACGACGGTGCTGTGGAAAGTTTCGACGTCACCGAGAACGAACACCGCGACCACATTTTAAAAACGTCACGGGTGCCGGCGGCGATCTGCGAAGCCGCGGCCGGGGAGGCGCGCCGCATCGCCGAGACCATTGCGCAAAAATTCAACTATGTGGGCGTGCTGGCGGTCGAGATGTTCGTGCTGCGCGACGGCGAGATTCTGGTCAACGAGATCGCGCCGCGAGTGCATAATTCCGGCCATTGGACGCTCGACGGCGCCTCGGTATCGCAGTTCGAGCAGCACATCCGCGCGGTGGCCGGCTGGGCGCTCGGCAAGCCGGTTCGCCACGGCCGCGTCGAGATGACGAACCTCATCGGCAGCGAGGTCGAGGATTATCGGCGCTGGCTCGCGGTTCCCGGAGCGGCGGTGCATCTTTACGGCAAGTCTGCGGTGCGGCCCGGCCGCAAGATGGGGCATGTGACGCGCGTTTTTACCGACTGAAGCTTGTTCGCAACGGAAGGCTCTCATAGGATTTTGCACATGGGCCTCGGCAACGTTTTCCTCAACGACCTGATCGAATTGAAGCAGAATGGGGCGCTTGACGGCGCGACGCGCGTCGTGGAAATCGGCGCGCAGCAGATTTCCGACTCCTTGATAATCGCGCCGGGACTGCCGGAGGCCTACCAGCTGTTCGGCTGCACCTCGCCTCCAGTCATGACGCCGGTCGGCGCGGAGAATTTCACCATGTCGGCGCCGTCATCGGCGCCGTTCTGGTCGGCGCTCGGATTTGAGCGCAGCGCCATCGACGTCGAGGGCGATGCCATCCGCATCGACCTCAACCGCGGCAAGGTTCCGCGGCGGCTGCGCGGCGCCTTCGACCTGGTGGTGAATGCCGGTACCACCGAGCACGTCGCCAATCAGATGAATGCGTTTCGCATCATCCATCATTTGGTCCGGGTCGGCGGCATCATGTACCACGAACTGCCTGCCGGCGGCCTGATCGATCACGGGCTCGTCGGCTACCAGCCGAAATTTTTCAACATGCTGGCGAACTTCAACGGCTACGAGGCGCTGTATATCCGTTTCACCGCCTGGGGGCCGGCCAAGATCCCTGATTATCTGAGAAAAATGAATCCACACGGCGGCGACACCGTCATCGATTGCAGCATTCGGGTGGCGCTGCGCAAGCTGCATCCGCTGCCGTTCGTTTGTCCGTTCGACGTCGGCGACGGCGCGCCGCAGCCTTGGCTGACCATCCTGCACAGGGCTCTCAAAAAACTGTCGCTGCGCAAGTCGCGCCCGGGCGCCGATTCATTTCGTCCAGGCGCGTCCGGGTGACATAGCCAGCCACCGCCGGTTCGAAACCGCGCTCCGAGCCCGGTCTTTCCGGCACGGGACATTGCCAAAACCGGCCGGACTTATGGACTTTTCGGCGCTGTTCTGCTACATGCCGCGGCAAGGTGGCGCAGCGGTTACGCTCACGCCTCCGTGCAATCCCGCGAACCTAACTGCAACAAAAGGAGCACGCGTGCAGGTTCTCGTCCGTGACAACAATGTCGACCAAGCCCTCAAGGCGCTGAAGAAAAAGATGCAGCGCGAGGGTATTTTCCGCGAGATGAAACTCCGCGGCCACTACGAGAAACCATCGGAAAAGAAGGCAAGGGAGAAAGCGGAGGCGGTCCGCCGCGCCCGCAAGCTTGCGCGCAAACGGTTGCAGCGCGAGGGGCTCTTGCCGATGAAGCCGAAGCCGACCGGCCTCGGCGGTCCCGGCGGTCCCGGCGGCGCAGGCGGCGCAGGCGCCGGCAGGTCCGGCCCGCCGCGCGCGCCCCGTTTCGGCTGAGGTTCGGCCGCGATTTCGACGATGGCGCGGGGGTTTGCGGCCCCCGCGTCTGTTTTTGCCGTCGGGCGGTGGTATCGTCTTGCCAGGCTCGGCCAAACTGACTGGGCCAACCTGGATTGGCCAACCTGATTTGGCCAAGGGCCTTCGGATGACAGGATCGACCACCGCCAACGCCGAAGCCGGGAGGGTTGGGGCGGGCGTTATCGCGCTCGCCTTCGCAGCCTTCGCCTTGGCGGGTTGCTCCACGCTTGGCAATGCGCCCGCCGCCGAAAATAACGATCCGGCCTACGCCACGGCGGCGCCCAACCTGACGTCGCTCAGCGAGGTCATCGAAAAGCATCCCAACGACCCGCAGGCCTACAACATGCGCGGCTCGGTGTTCGGTGAAGCGGGCCGCAACGAACAGGCGCTGGCCGACTTCGACAAGGCGATAAGCCTCGATGCGAATTACACCCAGGCCTATGCCAATCGCGGCTTGGTCTACCGCAAGACCAACAAGCTCGATCTTGCGCTGGCCGATTACGACAAGGCGCTATCGCTCGATGGCGGCTACGCGACGGCCTATGTGGGCCGCGGCATGGTCGAGAGCCTGCAGGGTCGCAGCGCCCAGGCTTTGGCCGATTTCAACAAGGCGATCGCGCTCAAGCCCGACAATGCGGAGTCCTATTACAGCCGCGGCCTGCTCTATCAGAGCCAGCGCCAGCACCAGTTCGCCATCGACGATTTCTCCACCGCGCTCGGGCTCACCACGCAGCGCACCGACCTGTTCATCGCACGCGGCTTGAGCTACCTCGCGGTCGGCGACAACAAGTCCGCCGCCGGCGATCTTGATGAAGCGGTGCAGGCCGACCCGACGAGCGCCAAAGCCTGGGCCAGCCGCGGCCTCGCCTACGAGCGGCTCGGGCAAAAGGAGAAGGCCGCGGGCTCTTATGCGAAAGCGCTCAACATCAACGGCAAATATCAACCGGCGCAGACCGGTTTTGCCCGGGTCGGCGGCAGGGCAGGGCAGACCTATCAGACGTTTTGATCGGTAACCTGGGTTGAGCGGAACGAAACCCGGAATTTGCGGTAAGGCTGCCCCGGATATCGCTCCGCTCTATCCGGGCTACGAATTCGAGGAGGCAGCGATGACCATCACCCTCAACCACGCCATCGTGCCGGCGCGGGACAAAGTCGCGGCGGCCAAATTCTTCGCCAATATTTTTGGACTGAAGCGTGGGCGCAGCGGCTATTTCGCGCCGGTACGGGTCAACAGGACGCTGACGCTGTTGTTCGATGACGACTCCAAATTCGAGAGCCATCATTACGCGTTTCATGTCAGCAAGGCCGAATTCGACGCCATCCTCGGCCGCATCAAAAAGGCCAAGATCAGCTTCGGCAGCGCACCGTGGAGTCTCGACGACGGCAAGCTCAACGACTGGAACGGCGGCCGCGGCGTCTATTTCCGCGATCCCAACGGTCACGTGCTCGAGCTGATGACCGTGCCGCAGTAGCATTTTGATTGAGCATGATCCTTTCGGAAAACCGGTTTCCATTTTTCCAGATCATGCTCTACGGATCCAAATCCCCCGCGAGAAAACGGCCCACGGCAACCAGCGCGCCGTTGTTGTCGAGGTCTTCGTGGCCGCCGTCGAGGAAACGCACGATGTGCTTCGGTTTGTTGGCGAGAGCGAACAGTTGCTCTCCCATGGCATAAGGCACGGTCTGGTCTTTGGCGCCGTGCAGGATCAACAACGGCGCCGTGACCTTGCCGATGCGCTCATCGGAGCGGAATTGATCGGTCATCAACAGTTTGACCGGCATGTACCAATAGTGCTTGGCGCCGACCGCGGCGGCGGACGTGAATGGCGCTTCCAGAATCACGCGGCCGACCGGTTTTTCCGCCGCCAGCGCCACCGCGACGCCGGAGCCGAGCGACTCGCCCCAGACCACGATTTGCTGGGTTGAATAGCGCGCAGCGGCGAAAGCGTAACCGGCCTCGGCATCGGCGATGAGGCCGCGCTCGCTCGGGCTGCCGCTCGAGCCGCCATAGCCGCGATATTCCACCGCGACGACGCCGATGCCGTCGGTGATCAGCCGGCTGAAGCGCTCGACGCGATAACGCAGCGCGCCGCCGTTGCCGTGTAAATACAGAATGACCGGCTTGCCGTCGCGCGGCGGCACGTGCCAGGCGAAGATGTGCTCGCCGTCGGACGTGGTCAGCGTGACCTCTTCGGCCTGCGGCAGCCCGGCCGCGGCCGGCGTGGTGTGGATGGTTTCCGGAAAATACATCAGCGAGCGTTGCGTGAAATAAAGCATCGCCAGCACGCCGGCATAGACGCATAGCAGGCTGACGAGAATTCCGGCCAGCGCCGTCATCGCGCGCTTGCCCGCTCGGGTGCGCGACAATGTTTCCCACGTTGCCTCCCACGCCCAGGCGACGATCTCGCGCGAGACCGCAAGCGCCAGCCAAGCGAACCGCCGCACTTTTGCGACGACTCTTTGCACCGCGCCTGTGCGTTCGCCAACGGCGTCCTCCTCAACTGCCGCGCGCGAGTGCACGCTGACGTCTGTCGTGGTCTCCATAGGCATTGTCGCATCAAGCGTACGGCGTGACTGCCAACCGATCCTGCGCATAAACAGATTAAAGCCAAAAAACAAACCGGCCGGCTGTTGCCAGCCGGCCGGAATAATTCTGCGCCGTTGTGCGGTCAGGACCGGACCGGCCTACTGACAGACGTGCTTACTGACAGACCTGCACGGACCGCATCCGGTAGCCCACGCCTTCAACCCAGACCCGGCGATGCGCCCAAAAGCAGCCGGGCGCCAGCTGCGCATAACCGGGGCCGGGCGGCGGGCCGTATGCGGCCGGCGGCGGCGGATAATATCCGGGCGGCGGATAGTATCCGGGCGGCGGGTAATAGCCCGGCGGTGGGCTGTTGGCGATGGCGCTGCCGATGATAGCGCCCGCGGCGACGCCGCCGAGGACACCGAAGCCGACGCCGCAGCCCCAGCAGCCGGCGTTGGCCGGAGCCGGCGCCGCCAGCGAAGCAAGGCCGATGGCCGCCGCGGCGGCAAGGCCAAGGCGCGACTTATGCCCAATGAGCGACTTAAGCATGTGTTCTCCTCAAGCGATCGGACGGGTGCCGATCTCGAATGTTGTCAGGGGGAGTCCCCGTGAAACCCCCGGTTTTTGCGGCACCACTTCCGCACCCTTTTGCCATTTTGACGGTACTCTTTGGCGGAAGTTAGGTGTGCCGGCTTGGTCCGCTAGTGTACGCACCGGCAGTCAAGCCGGCGCCGCCAAGTTCAAAAGGTTGGAGCGCGCCGTCACACGCAGGCGCGTACCCAGCCGTATCCGTTCCACACCCGCCGCCATACGCAAGGACCGCCGTAAGGTGGCACGGCGTAGTAGCCATAGGGGTATGGGTAGGCATATGGCGCCGCCAAAGCACCGCCGATCAGGGCGCCTGCAGCGAGTCCGCCGATGACCGGGCCGGGACCCCAACCCCATCCACCGTGCCAACCGCCATGCCACTGCGCCCGCGCGGTGCCCGCCGTTGCCACTGCCGCCGCGGCGATAGCCGTTGCCGCAACCAGAGCCGTCAAAATCTTCCACATGATATTCACCTCGACAGCGTGGGTTCTTCGCAGAACACCAATCGCCCCCAGCTCGCTCAGGTTCCCATTTTTTGGTGAATGCGGACTGAACGGATATGCCTGAATATCGCCATCATTGAAAAGCGAACGGCGGACTAAATCGGGAATGTCTCTCACTTATGCCATCGGCGATATTCACGGCTGTTTGGATAAGCTGCGCAGCCTCTTGTTGCGTTGCGAAATGCACGCCGACGGCCGACCGCCGGCGTTCGTGTTTGTCGGCGACTACATCGATCGCGGACCGCAATCGTGCGGCGTCATCGATTGTTTGATCGATCTGAAGGCGCAGCACGGCGAAAGAGTTGTGGCTTTGATGGGAAACCACGAAGCGATGGCGCTCGCGGCAATCGACGGCAGCGGCCCGGCGCGGATTTGGTTGGCGCAAGGCGGAGTGGCGACGCTTAAGAGCTACGGCATCGCGGAGCCGCGCGAGTTGCCGCGCGCGCATGTCGATTGGCTGCGCGCGCGGCCCTTGAGCCACGACGACGGCAGGCGCTTTTTCGTCCATGCCGGAGTCAATCCGGGCGCGCCACTTAAGGCGCAGGACGACTACGACCTGTTGTGGATCAGAGAGCCGTTCTTGTCGCATCGCGGCGATTATGGCCGCCTGATCGTGCACGGCCATACGCCGCTGCCGGACGGCGCGCCCGATCTGCGCGGCAATCGGCTGAACCTCGACACCGGCGCCGTGTTCGGCGGACCGCTGACGGCGGCGGTATTCGATGATGCGCAGACGGAGCCGATCGGGTTTCTGCAGGCAGAGTGAGAAGTGCGACATTCCGTCGCACGCCCGTTTCGCCTTGTACGATGCGCGAATTGCGCGGTCCAGCGGCGGGCGCTGTGCCGGCCCGCAGCACGCGCTATCCTCGTTTTGCGATTCGCGCTTCGGGAATTTCACCGCAAATGAAACGCAGGGCGGCAAAGTCGGAGCGCAAGCCGTCGCGGCGGTCGCAACCAAGATCTTCCCGCCCGCAAACCGGCAGGCACGCCGGCGCCGAAACGCCAAAAGCATCGCGGGCGCCGTCGCGCGCCATCGTCATGCGGCTTGCCGCCGAGGTCGACGCGCTGGCGGCGCAACTGCGGGATTCGCGCGCCCGCATTATGGATCTCGAGGCGAGGGTCGACGTCGATCCGCTTACCGATGTGCTCAACCGCCGCGGTTTCGAGCGCGAGCTCAGGCGCTCGCTGGCTTACGTCAAGCGCTACGGCACCAGCGCGGCGCTGGTCTACATCGATCTCGACGGCTTCAAGCCGGTCAACGACCGCCACGGCCACGGCGCCGGCGATGTAGTGCTCAAGGCGATCGCGGCGGCGCTGGTTCGCAACGTGCGCGCCTCCGACGTGGTGGCGCGCCTCGGCGGCGACGAATTCGCCGTGCTGTTGTGGAACGTCAACGGCACCAATGCCGCCGCCAAGGCCGGCGCCCTCGAAGCCGCGGTCTATGGAACGCCGGTGCGCTGGAGCTCCTCGACGCTGGTCGTCGGCGCCTCCGCCGGCGTTGTGCTCCTCGGCGCGCTCGACACCCCCGCCGACGTCATCGCCCGCGCCGACGCGGCGATGTATGCGCGCAAGAACGAGCGGAAAGGCGTTGCCTCGCTGCCCCTGCGCCGGGAGAAGGAGCAGGTCACGCAATGATATCCGGCGTGAGCTGGTCTTCGATGAAGGTGATGCGGTCGCGCAACTGCAGCTTGCGCTTCTTCAGGCGCTGGACCTGGATGACGTCGGCGCCCGGCGCCTCCTGCAGCGCCGCAATCGCGGCGTCGAGATCGCGATGCTCCTGCTGCAGGCGCGCCAGCTGCGCCCGAAGCTCGCGTTCTTCCTCTTTCGTCATCGCCGCCTTGGTCGCGCCGTGGTGGCGCTTGGTCCGCCCTTGGGCGCCGTTTAGGCCGGTAAGTGGTTCTGGATTATCGCGTTTTGGTTAACGCCCGACAAGCCCGCATGATACTTTGGCATAGGGGGACAGTGCACAAAGGGGATTTTCTCACGCCCCGAAAAGGAGTATGGTTTGGAATGTTGGGCTGGCGTAGGTGGATCTGATTAAGCCAAGGATCTGACGCGCAAGGAGACAGGCCACATGGCGATTGAAGCGCATCTCGCGGAACTCGAAAGACGGCACCAAGCACTCGAAACCGAAATTAGCGAAGCTCTCACTCACCCATCGACAGACGACCTGGAAATCGCGCAATTGAAGCGCAAGAAATTGTACGTAAAGGACGAGATCGTGCGGTTACGGCACGACGAACTCGTCCACTAAGCGGCTAAACACAGCGGTTGATTTGTCCGCCCGTCCCCGCGCAAGCAGGGACGCCGGGGTGTCATATTTTCTATCCTGGCACCCGGCCGAAATCCCGCCGGCCTCGGAACGCGCAGCGTTCTTCACACCCCCTTCGCCGTCTCGCGCAGCTTGAATTTCTGGATCTTGCCGGTGCTCGTCTTCGGCACGGTCTCGAACACGATGTAGCGCGGGCATTTGTAGGCGGCGAGGTGTTTTCGGCACCACGCGATCAGCTCTTCGGCGGTCGCGGTGCCGTCGGGTTTGAGCTCGACGAAGGCGCACGGCGTCTCGCCCCATTTGTCGTCGGGCTTGGCGACCACGGCCACCACCTGCACCGCCGGATGCTTGTACAGCGCGTCCTCGACTTCGATCGAGGAGATGTTCTCGCCGCCAGAGATGATGATGTCCTTGGAGCGATCCTTGAGTTGGACGTAGCCATCGGGATGGATGACGCCGAGGTCGCCGGAGTGAAACCAGCCGCCGGCGAAGGCTGCTGCGGTCGACGCCTTGTTTTTCAGATAACCCTTCATCACCACATTGCCGCGGAACATCACTTCGCCCAGCGTCTCGCCGTCGCGCGGCACAGCGTGCAAGGTCTCAGGATCGCGCACGTCGAGCGCATCGAGCACCGGATAGCTCACGCCTTGGCGCGCTTTCTTCGCCGCCTGCTCGGAGGCCGGCAGCGCGTCCCACTCGCGATGCCAGTCGTTGACGCTCGCCGGGCCATAGGTCTCGGTCAGGCCGTAGACGTGGGTGACGTTGAAGCCGGCCGACTTCATCGCCGCCAGCACCGATTCCGGCGGCGGGGCTGCTGCGGTGACGAACTCGACGACATGGGGCAGAGGCTTGCGTTCCTTTTCTGTCGCGTTGAGCAAGGTCGACATCACGATCGGCGCGCCGCACAGATGCGTCACCTTGTGGGTGGCGATGGCGTCAAAAATCGGCGCCGCGCGAACTGCCCGTAAGCAGACGTGAGTACCCGCAACCACCGACAAGGTCCAGGGAAAGCACCAGCCGTTGCAGTGGAACATCGGCAAGGTCCACAGATAGACCGGATGCTTGGCCATGGCGCAAGTGATGACATTTGCCATGGCCAGCAGATAGGCGCCGCGATGATGATAGACGACGCCCTTGGGATCGCCCGTTGTTCCCGACGTGTAATTCAGAGAAATAGCGTCCCATTCGTCGTTCGGCATCAGCCAGGCGTAGTCGGCGTCACCTTGGCTGACGAACTCTTCGTATTCGAGGTTGCCGAGCCGTTCGCCGGGACCTGAGAATTCCGGGTCGTCGTAATCGATCACCATGGGTTTTGCCTTGCAGGCCGCCAGCGCCTCCTTGACCACCTTGGAAAATTCGCGATCGGTTATCAGCACCTTGGCCTCGCCGTGATCCAGCGTAAACGCGATGATGGCGGCGTCGAGCCGGGTGTTGATGGTATTGAGCACCGCGCCGGCCATGGCGACGCCGTAATGCGCTTCGAGCATCGCCGGCGTATTGGCCAGCACCGCCGCCACCGTATCGCCGCGCTTGATGCCGCGCTTGGCGAGCGCCGAGGCAAGTTTTTTCGCGCGGGCGAAAAACTCGCCATAAGTCCACGCGCGCTTGCCGTGGATGATCGCGGACTGGTCGGGATAGACCGCGGCGGCGCGCGCCAGGAACGACAGCGGCGTCAGCGGCTGAAAATTCGCGGCGTTGCGGTCGAGACCGGTGTCATAGGGTGTCGGCATGGCTTCCCCCTCGTAACCGGCCCTTGGCCGGCTTTTTCTTTTGGTTTCTTATAGCGTAGCGAAAGCGGGCGGTTTTGATCAATGTCATGGCGGCGTCGCGGCGTTGCTTGCAAAGGTCGCTATGGGGCTGAGAATACGGTGAGAAATCCATCTCTCCCGGCAAGCAGGGAGGGCGAGGAGACAGCCATGGACGCCCGTTCGAGCCGCTATCACGAGGTCTACGCGCGCTGGCAGCGCGACCCGCAAGGCTTTTGGGGCGAAGCGGCGGATGCCATCGACTGGATCGAAAAGCCCAAAACCGTGTTCGATCCGAATGCGGGCGTCTACGGCCGCTGGTTTTCCGGCGGCGTCTGCAACACCTGCTTCAATGCGGTCGACCGCCACGTCCATGCCGGGCGCGGCGAGCAGGCGGCGATCATCTACGACTCGCCGCTCGCCGGGCAAAAACGCGCCATCACCTATCACCGCCTGCTGACCGAGACCCAGGTGCTCGGCGGCATGCTGCGCGATCTCGGCGTGCAAAAGGGCGACCGGGTCATTCTCTACATGCCGATGGTGCCGGAGGCGGTGTTCGCCATGCTGGCCTGCGCGCGCATCGGCGCCGTTCATTCGGTGGTGTTCGGCGGTTTTGCGGCGCGCGAATTGGCGACGCGGATCGACGATGCCAAGCCGAAAGTGATCCTCTCGGCGAGCTGCGGCATCGAGCCGGGCCGCATCGTCGCCTACAAGCCGCTGCTCGACGAGGCGATCAATCTCGCCCAGCACAAGCCCGATGCCTGCCTGATCCTGCAACGCCCGCAGGCGGAAGCGAAACTGATCGACGGCCGCGACCGCGACTGGGCGGCGATGCGCGATCATGCGCTGATCCACGCGCGCTCGGCGTTCGACTGCGTGCCAGTCGCGGCGACCGATCCGCTCTACATTCTCTATACGTCGGGCACCACCGGCCGGCCCAAGGGCGTAATGCGCGACAACGGCGGCCACATGGTCGCGCTGCAATGGTCGATGCAAAATCTCTACGGCATCGCGCCGGGCGAGGTGTGGTGGACGGCGTCGGATATCGGCTGGGTGGTCGGCCACTCTTACATCGTCTACGCGCCGCTGTTCCACGGCTGCACCACGATCCTCTACGAGGGCAAGCCGGTCGGCACGCCCGACGCCGGCGCGTTCTGGCGCGTCATCGCCGAGCACGGCGCCGTCGCCATGTTCACGGCGCCAACCGCGTTCCGTGCCATCAAGAAGGAAGACCCGCAGGGCAAACTATTCGCGCAGCACGATCTGAAAAAATTCCGCACCCTGTTCCTCGCTGGCGAGCGCGCCGATCCGCCGACCCTGGAATGGGCGGAAGCGCTTCTGAAAATCCCGGTGATCGATCACTGGTGGCAGACCGAGACCGGCTGGTGCATCGCCGGCAACCCGGTCGGCCTCGGCATGCTGCCGATCAAACACGGCTCGCCCACGGTGGCGATGCCCGGCTACGACATCCGTATCGTCGACGAGGGCTGCCACGAGGTCGTGGCCAACACGATGGGGTCGATCGTGGTCAAGCTGCCGCTGCCGCCGGCCTGCCTGCCGACCTTGTGGCAGGCCGACGCGCGCATGCGCGAAAGCTATCTCGACGAATTTCCCGGCTACTACAAAACCGCCGACGCCGGCTTCAAGGATGACGACGGCTACATCTTCGTCATGGGCCGCACCGACGACATCATCAATGTCGCCGGCCACCGGCTCTCGACCGGCGGCATGGAAGAAGTGCTGGCCTCGCATCCCGACGTCGCCGAGTGCGCCGTGCTCGGCATCAAGGACGAGCTCAAGGGCGAAGTGCCATGCGGCTTCATCGTGCTCAAATCCGGCGTCAACCGGCCGCCTACGGAGATCGAGAAGGAATGCGTGGCGCTCATTCGCGACAAGATCGGACCCGTGGCCGCGTTCAAGCTCGCCATCACCGTGGCGCGGCTGCCGAAAACGCGCTCAGGCAAGATTTTGCGCGGGACCATCAAGAAGATCGCTGATGGCGATTCCTGGCAGATGCCGGCGACGATCGATGACCCGGCGGTTTTGGATGAGATCGGCGGGGCGTTGAAAGGGAAGGGCGTGGGGCTATAGAAACAGAGGAAAGATCGCAGTGATCCTGCTGCATTCGCCACCAGAAAACGGCTGCTAGGGAATCGCATTCCTGATGATGGCGTTAATTCTAACAAGCGTTCCAACGGCCGCGTAAAGAAGTTGATAGCCCTGCTGAAGAGGCTTAGCGGCGGGGTCAATATTGGCTAACGCGAAGTCGTCATTCAATTCACTCGATGTGAGATGCGCGTCACCAACGCGCAAATTGTATATCCCAATTAGTGGGCCCATAACCTCGCGAGCTTCGTCAGACGAAACTAGGGTCGCGAGAACGCGTTCGAGGGACTTCAAGGATCCTCGCTGCTTTTCACCATTCTCTAAAGGTACGATTGCATGCAGAGGAGCGACCTCTATGGAGTCTGCAGTTAGTCGGGCGATATCTTTTGCGAGGGCTAACAGGGAAGGAAGGTCCGTTGCTCGAAAACGTGTAACCTTGCGAATGATTTCCTGCGTGTCCTGGTGTTTGCGCAAAAGTGACGAGCCCCATTTGCGTTCGAAATCCCCGTCTAAGTCCCGAAGTGCGGGCCCCAGGTATTCTTCTGGAGCGAGAGTATCAGCAGGTCGAGCCGACATTTGAGCGGCTAGTAACTCTGCGCTGACTTTTCCATCGGGAGCTATATTAAATCCCATCCATATCCGCTGTTGCCATTCAGGCAGGCGCGCCACGTCGTATGCGTAGACGGTAATCAAGCCTTTTTCATTTATTCCGAAGTGAACCTTATATCCTGGCGAACACTCAACCGAACCTGTGTCTCTCGTGTACCAATCGAGCGATCCACCGCGTCTATTTGACAATGTTAAAATGATACCGTGCTCAAACCATAGCCACCTTCCAATATCTTCATCGTCCAATTCTTCAGATGTCTGTCTAGTTCCGGCGGCATCGACTATAAAAGAACATGTCGGGGCGACTTTATCTCCACGAACGCGTGGACTTGAATTGGCGGGGCGAATCAACTCATCGCGCCAAAACTGCCCTTCTATATGAAAAAGCATTCTCCCTTTTCGCTCTGTCGTCCAAGATCGATAATCGGTATTGGAGTCGTTGGGGTCACCAAACGTCGGCACATCGACCTCAGGATCCACGTCTGTCCGCCAAACATGAAATACAGCTGCCTTGCTGCCATAAAGTCCTCCACCTTCATGAATGGCGGCGACATGCCCCTCAAATCGGCCGCCGTCGCAGTTCTCCTGGAGTCGGCCGTCGGGCCAATCAATGTGCGAAGAATCCGATGAAACCTGCCGACGCTTCCGATAAGTTGTTAACTTCAATATCATTCCGCGCGCTGCAAGATAGTCGCGGAGAAATTCGGCACGAATCTCAATCAGCGCCTCTCTTCCCTCTTGATCTCTAATTAGACGCGCTACCTCGATGTAGTTTTCATTTGGGCAAAGCCATGAATCATTCTCGCGAAGCAAGTGCAATGCCATCACCAAGTCCTGATTCAAATGGAGGACATGCGCCGCCGCGCCATCGAAACCTTGTTCTAGAACGAGTTCTATACCGAAATCTTCCTCGTCTCGATCTTGGTATACATCGGCGGGTTTGTAGCTGTTCTTGAATGCATATGGACCTTGACTGCGAATAGGGCCAATGTCGCTCCAACTCAGCTTTTCGGCTTCCTTTTCTTTGATAACAGGGAAGGCGACGGAGCCTACGCCAAAAAACTCCTCTTCATGTCCAAGGTAACCGTATTTTCCGGCCAATTGGGTAGTCGTACCTCGCAGGGGGATCCAGACAGAATCTGCGATGCGACGTCCACGGACGTCACGCATTTCGAACCAATTCTGTCGCTTGGGTTTGAGAGTCATCTTTGATAGCCACGAATATAACGAAAATTGGCCCGTGCCACTTAGTTTTCAATAGGTCGGCGCCATAACAGTCGGCGCTGGCGGCACTGGGCTCAACGTCATACTTTACCGAGATGACACGATCGGTCAGGCAATTGGCGGTGTGCGCATTGCTGGCCTTGAGCTGGTCTGCAGACGCACAGTCGCCCGTAAGCCCGCTCACTGACCAGAGCCAGGCTACACCTTCGGTGCCGCTAGCGAAGCCCGAAGAATTCGCCGCTCCCCACACTCCCCCGACCGCCGACGACATCTGCCGCGCCGTCGAGGAGGACGCCGCGGCGAACGGGCTTCCGGTCGAATTCTTCGCCCGCGTGATCTGGCAGGAGAGCCGCTTCAATGCGCAGGCGGTGAGCCCCAAGGGCGCGCAGGGTATTGCGCAGTTCATGCCGCAGACGGCGGATTGGCGCGGCTTGGCTGATCCATTCGATCCGATCGAGGCGCTGAAGAATTCGGCGAGCTATCTGCACGATTTGCAGACCAAGTTCGGCAATCTGGGGCTCGCTGCGGCAGGTTACAATGCCGGGCCGGGGCGTGTGAGTGCGTGGCTCGCTGGCCGCCGCACGCTGCCGAGCGAGACGCGCAATTACGTGGCGATCATCACTGGCTGGACGGCGGATGAATGGGCCTCGCCCTCGCCGCCGCAGACCGCGGAGACCACGATCCCGCAGGGCGTGCCGTGCACGCGGCTGGCGAACTTGATCCTGGCGCCGAAGGAACAGGCGCAACGCATCGCGTCCTACGTGCCGCGCTGGGGCATGCAGCTCACCGCCAATTGGTCGGAGAGCAAAGCCTGGGCCGTCTATCGCATGATCCAGAAGCAGTACGCCGCGCTGATCGGCGACCGCGAGCCGATCGTGGTGCGCGCCCGCGGCATCGGACTTGGCAGCGCCGTGCGCTACAATATCCGCATCGCCGACGACAGTCGCGCGTATCTGGAAAAATTCTGCAACAAGCTCGTCGCCGCCGGCGGGGCCTGCGTGGTGCTGCGCAATGATCGGGGGTGAATATCCCGAGCCGTCATTCCGGATTGCCGCAGAGCGGCAAGTCCGGAATCCATAATCACGATTGGTGCGGAACTGTATCGGCGGTGATTATGGATTCCGGGCTCGTGGGCCAACGCCCGCGCCCCGGAATGACGTCACTCGCTCTTCCCGCCGAGCTGCTTGAGCTTGGCGAACACGGCGTTGACATCGAGCTCGTCGGATTTTTTCGCCGGAGCCGGCGCGGCTGGCTCGGGCTCTTCCTTCGGCGCGGTGGTGACCGAAGCGGGCAACAGCGTCGCGCCCTGGGCCTCGATCGGCACCGGCTTCTCCTTCGCCGCCTTCTGCACTTCGATGTCGAGGTCGATCTGCGAGC
>Ga0307476_10000600_pt1 | contig 26563 bp, 27 predicted proteins | sample atmos_gasesECM2C_2_FD_203314 | JGI IMG/M metagenome (GOLD analysis project Ga0307476, IMG submission 203314) | Hardwood forest soil microbial communities from Morgan-Monroe State Forest, Indiana, United States - atmos_gasesECM2C_05 | ecosystem: Environmental > Terrestrial > Soil > Temperate...
GATCTGTATCGGGGAGACAGGATTTGAACCTGCGACCGCTCGGCCCCCAGCCGAGTGCGCTACCAGACTGCGCCACTCCCCGTGGGGTGTGCCGACATTCTGACGAAATCGGGCGACGGCGGCTAGGCTCCCCTTGCGCGCGGCGGTAGCTCAACGGTAGAGCCTCAGCCTTCCAAGCTGATGACGCGAGTTCGATTCTCGTCCGCCGCTTTGGGGAAGGTCTAAAGGGAGGCCGATGACAACCGAAGGAGAGGCATGGCTCTTCGGATCAACTCGCCGGCCAGAGGTCTGCTTGCGCTGCTCGGCCTGGTGGCCGTGCTCGCTCTCGCCGGCTGCGGCGCCTCGGGCGACGGCACGTCAGCGGCGGGCAGCCCTCCAGCCGCGGGAGACTCGCCGACGCCGGCCAAGGCGGCGGTCGAAACCGAAACGGGCCCCGACGACTGGCCGTTCTTCGGCCGGGTGCCGCAGCGGACGCACTACCTGCCGGAACCGGAAAAGCCGCTCGAACCGCCGTTCAAGCAGGTCTGGTCGTTCAACACGCACGCGCTGATCGAGTTCCCGCCGGCGATCGCCAACGGGGTCGCCTACGTCGTCAACAAGTACGGCAACCCGGCGGCGATCCGGCTCAGCGACCGCAAGGTGATCTGGGAGCGGAAGACGAAGGAAAACCTGCACGGGGCGCCGCTGACCGTCACCGGCCCCGCCTACCACGAAGGGCACGTCTACTACGCCAGCCTTGGCGGCTACCTGATCTCGGTCGACGCCGGCGACGGCCACGTCGACTGGATCCACGACACCCACTCCCACCTCGAATCCTCGCCGCTGGTCGTCGGCGACACCCTCTACGTCGGTACCGACAAGGCCGAGCTGCTCGCCGTCGACATCGCCGACGGCCACGTCCGCTGGACCTTCTCCGCCCCCGGCGCGATCAAAGCCAGCCCCTCCTACGACCACGGCCGCATCTACGTCGCCGATTACCAGAGCTCCGTCTACGCGGTCGACGCCAGGACCGGCAAGCCGATCTGGCGCACCAACACCAGCAAGGTGGCCCCGTTCGGCAAGGGCGGCTTCTTCTCCTCGCCGGCGATCTCCTTCGGCCGCGTCTACGTCGGCCGCGACGACGGCACGATCTACGCCTTCGACGAAAAGACCGGCAAGGTCGACTGGTCCTTCCCGACCGGCGCCTCCGTCTACGGCTCCCCCGCCCCGGCCGCCGTCGCCGGCACCAAGCCGACCGTCTACGTCGGCTCCGAAAACGGGATCTTCTACGCCCTCGACGCGATGACCGGCAAGCCGCGCTGGAAGTACGACGTCGGCGGCCCGGTGCCGGGCTCGGCGACGGTGATCGGCCACACGGTCTTCACCTCCAGCTTCAAGACCCGGAAAACCGTCGGCATCGACGTCCGCGACCACCGCAAGGTCTTCTTCCTGCGCCAGGCCGGCTACACGCCGATGATCTCCGACGGCCTCAACCTCTATCTGGTCGGCTACTACACGGTGACCGCGCTGCAGTCGACCGGCAACTAGACCTTCCTGCACTGCTCGCGCTGGCGCAGCTCGCGACGCAGCGCCTTGCCGGTCAGCGTCTTCGGGATCTCCGCGACGAAGACGACGCGGCGTGGGGCCTTGTACACGGCGAGGCGCTCGCGACAGTGGGCGATCACCTCGTCCTCCCCAGCGACCGCGCCGGCGCGGAGGACGACGTAGGCGACCGGCACTTCACCGCGGTAGGAGTCGGGTGCGCCGATGACGGATGCTTCGGCCAGCGCCGGGTGGGTGAAAAGCACGTCCTCGACCTCGCGCGGCCAGACCTTGTAGCCGGAGACGTTGATCATGTCCTTGATCCGGTCGACGAGGTAGAACCAGCCGTCCGCGTCGCGCTTGCCGACGTCGCCGGTGTGCAGCCAGCCGTCCTCGATCGCCGCCGCCGTCTCCTCCGGTCGCTGCCAGTAGCCGGGGGTGACGCCCGGTCCGCGGGTGAGGATCTCCCCCTCCTCCCCGGCCGCCGTCTCGCCGCCGCCGTCGACCGCGACCACCCGCGACTCGGTGTCGGCGATCGGCTTGCCGACCGAGAGGGCGCCGGTCTCCGGGTCGACCGGGGCGCGGGTCCCGAACGGAACCAGGTGCGACGGCGCCGCCGTCTCGGTCAGGCCGTAGGTGTTGTGCATGTAGGCGCCGGTCGCCGCCTCCCAGCGCTCGACGACGCTGGCATAGACGGGGGCGCCACCGCTACCGACCTTGGTCAGCGAGGAGAGGTCGCGCCCGCCGATCTCCGGGTGGTCGAGCATCGCAATGAACGCGGTCAGCGGCCCGATCACGTAGCTGCCGCGCCAGCGCTCGATCAGCCGCAGGATCTCGCCGGCGTCGAAGCGGTAGAGCAGCAGCAATGGCGTGCGGCTGGCGCGGGCGGTCGACATGTGGCAGACGAGGCCGGTGATGTGAAAGAGCGGCGCCATCGCGACGGTGACGTCGCCGGGGCCGAGCGAGCCCCAGTCCCGCATCGCCTCGGCGTTGTGGATCACGGCGCGGTGGGTGTTGATCGCGCCCTTCGGCAGCCCGGTCGTGCCCGAGGTGTAGGTGATCAGTGCCGGCGCGTCGGGCGAGACCTCAGCCGCCTCTCCCCCGCCCTCGACCTCGGTCAGCTCCGCGAACGAAAGCGCGCCGGGACACTCGATCCGCTCGTGGCCGGCCAGCGCCGCCGGCACCTTGTCGAGCAGGTCGAGCTCGGAGACGGTGATCACGTGCTCGACCGCGGTCCCATCGCGCGCCGCCGCCACCACTCCGTAGAGCGACTCGAGACAGACGACGATCCGCGCCCCGGAGTCGGTCAGCTGATGGCGCAGCTCGCGCTCCTTGTTCATCGGGTTGACCGCGGTGACGACGCCACCGCAGCGCCAGACGGCGTGGACCGCGATCGGGAACTGCGGCACGTTTTGCAGCATCAGCGCCACCCGGTCACCGGCCCGCAGACCGAGCTCGCCGCGCAGCGCCGCCGCCAGCGCCCGCGCCCGCGCCGCCGCCTCGCCGACCCCGATCGCCGTGTCGAAATAGAGGAACGCCCGATCCCCGGCCCGCTCCCGCACCGCGCGATCGAACAGCTCGTCACCCCTCAAAGCGCCCACCCCCCATCGAGGTTGCCTTTTGCCTGTGCATGGCAGGCAAAACGCAACCTCGGCGAGTCAGTAGTCGAGGTCGACGGGCTCGATGCCCTGGGAGGCGCAGTAGTCGTGGTAGGTCTTGGTGTGGTTGAGGACGTCGTCGAAGCCGACCACGTTGTCTTCCTCGTCGACGTAGAGCAGCGCGCCCTCGAGCTGGAACAGGGTGATCGTCCCTTCCTCACCGCTCATCAGCGTATGGACGTCGCCGGGCGGCTCCCAGACCATCATCCCCGGCCGCGCGACCCAGTCCTTCTCGGCGTAGTACCAGCTGCCCTCGAGCACGTACCCGATCACGCCGTTGACGTGGTAATGGCGGTTGACCTGGCCGCCGCCGACGACTTTGGTCAGGTTCGCCCACATCCCCGTCCTGCGGTTGAGCCGCAGCGGTTTGACCCAGATCGTGTCGGTGTACGGGACCCAGGGAATGTCGTCGGGGTTGATCACCCGCTCGTCGAGGGTCAGCGCCTTCAGCGGGCGCAGCCCGAGCTGGTCTTCGCCGGAGGCGGTCTCGGCCATGGGCTGAACCTAGCCCAGCGGTCCCCGGCGCCAGTGACCCTCTCGGGGACCGATTGGAGAAGCCACAGCCGGACCCGCTTGTAGCGTGGTCCGCCGGTGAGGGCTTGAACGAGCGACCGCGCGACAGCGAGCGAAACGCAGTCCTTTCCGGGCTGCTGGCGGTGCTCTCGCTGCTGGCCGGCATCGGCGTCGCCGCGATCGGCGTGATCGCGGCGCCGATCGCCACCGTCGCCGTCCTCGCCCTCGCGATCTACCGGCTGAGGATCTTCGGCGAGGACGCGCCCGCCTTCCCGCGGCCGCGGCGCTCCACCGCCTACCTCGGCGAGCTCGGCCGCTTCGCCGTCGAGTTCCTCAAGTGGTCGGCGCCGCAGGTCCCGTTCCTCGTCCCGTTCCTCGTCTTCGTCGCCGTCACCTGGCCGCTGCCGCGCGAGTCGGCCTCGCTCAGCTTCCAGGAACAGGCGTCGCAGATCCTGCCGGTGCTGCTGATCGGGTACGTGATCGAGGTCGGCGCGATCCGCTGGCGCGCCCGCCCCGTCAACTGGATCCTCAGCCTGATGACGGTCGCGATCCTGCTCGCCGGAGAGGTCTACGCGCTGGTCGACCTGGCGACCGACAGCCCCGACCACGCCGACATCATCGCCGGCTCGATGGCGGCCGGGGTGGCGGCGATCCTGATCGCCGCGATCCAGGGCTCGATCGAGGCGTCGAAACAAGAGTAGGTGGCCGCTCGCGACATTGGCCCCGCCTGAGGGTGGTCAATGTCGCGAGCGCGACACGGCGATCTCGCGGCCAGCGGCGCGCAGGGCCTCGACGGTACCGGCCTCGCGGATCGCGCGGATCGGGAGCTCGCCGATCGACGCCCGGTCGAGCTCGTCGCGACCGACGAGGACGTAGAGGTCGCGCCCGGCGCGGGCGCAGGCCTTGGCGATCTGGCCGACGATCTTGCCTTCCAGGCTCTGGGAGTCGATCCGGCCCTCGCCGCTGATCGCAGCGTCTGCCTCCCCCAGCCGACGCTCGAAGCCAAGCAGCTGAAGCACGTAGTCGGCGCCCGGCCGTAGCTCGGCGTCGAACGTGGCCCAGAGCCCGCCCGAGAGACCGCCGGCGCAGCCCGTCATCGGCACCCCGCGCGGATCGCGCGGGAGCTCGGCCGCGAGCGCTTGCAGGCGCATATCGAGGCGGGCGACCGCCGCCTCGTCGGCGCCCTTCTGCGGCGCGAACACGCGCGCGGCGTCCTCGAACTTCGTCTCGACGTCGCAGAGGATCTCGATCCGTGCCCCGCGGAGGCCGCCGCGCTCACGCAGCGCCCGGGTCGCGCCGGCGCCGCCGTCGGTAGTGGCGCTGCCGCCGGCGGCGAGAATCACGGTCCCCGCCCCGGCCTCGATCGCGGCGGCGATCAGCTCACCGGTCCCGTAGGTGCTGGCGGCCTCGGCGTCGCGCTCCTCCGGCTCCACGAGCGGCAGGCCCGAGGCTGCGGCGGTGTCGACGACCGCCACCTGGCCGCCGTCGAGGAGGACGAACGAGGCCTCTAGCGGGCGGCCGAGCGGATCGTGGGCGGCCGCTTCGCGGACGCTTCCCCCGAGCGCGGACCGAACCGCCTCCGCCGTTCCCTCCCCACCGTCGGCGACCGGGCAGAGGTCGGCCTCGGCGCCAGCCTCGGCCAACCCGGCGGCGATCGCGCGCGCCACGTCTGGGGCATCGATCGTGCCCTTGAAGGAGTCCGGTGCGACGAGGAAGCGGAGCGGTCGGCCGGCGGCGCCGCTCACGCTACTGCTGCTCCTGCTCGTACTCGCGCTGGCGCAGCTCTACCCGGCGGATCTTGCCGGTCAGGGTCTTCGGCAGTTCGTCGGTGAACTCGATCCGGCGCGGGTAGGCGTAGGCGGAGAGGCGGTCGCGGACGAACGCCTTGATCTCCTCCGCCAGTTCGTCACTGGGCTCGCTCCCCGCGGCGAGGACGACGAAGGCCTTGACGACCGAGCCGCGGCGCTCGTCGGGCGAGGCGACGACCGCGGCCTCGGCGACCGCGGCGTGCTCGAGGCAGACCGACTCGACCTCGAAGGGCCCGATCCGGTAGCCGGCGGCGATGATCACGTCGTCGGCCCGGCCCTCGTACCAGACGTAGCCGTCCTCATCCGTCCGCGCCGCGTCCTTGCTGTGGAACCACTCGCCGCCGAAGGTCTCCTCGGAGGCCTGCGGCTGGCGCCAGTACCCGAGCGGGTAATGCGGGTTGGAGCGCGCCCGCAGGCAGATCTCGCCACGCTCGCCCTGCGCGACCGGGTTCTCGTCCTCGTCGAGGATCGCGACGTCCCAGCCCGGCATCGGCTTGCCCATCGAGCCCTCGCGCACCTCCATCCAGGGGAAGTTGCCGCACAGCGGGTAGGACTCGGTCAACCCGTAGAAGTCGAGCACCGTGATCCCGTACTGGTCACGGAACCAGCGGATCGCCTCCGGATTCAACGGCTCCCCCGCCGAGCAGACGATCCGGAAGCTCTGCGGATAGCGCTCGCCGGCGTCCTCGATCGCCATCATCGAGCGGATCGCAGTCGGCGTCGCGAAGACGTTGGCGGCCCGGTGGCGGGAGAGGAAGTCGAGCTGCTTTCCGGGGTCGAAGCCGCCCTGGCGCTGGTAGACGAGCTGCGTTGCGCCAAGCCGCCACGGCCCCAGCAGCGGGCAAATGCCCGCCGCCCAGGCCCACTCGCCCATGCCGTGGAAGCGCTCACCGGCCTCGACTTCGTGGCAGAACTCGAACTCGTTGTGGCCGAGGAGATAGCGGTGGGCGTGGACGATGCCCTTGGCGAGCCCGGTCGTGCCGGACGTGTAATAGAGCTGGGCCGGGTCCTCAGCGGCGGTGTCGACCGTCTCCCACGCGTCGCTCTCGGCGGCGAGCAGGGACGGCTCCAGGACCAGCAGCCGCGGTCCCTCGATGCCGTCGAAGCGGGCGGCGTTGGCGGCGTCGGTGACCAGCAGCCGCGGCTCGGAGTCGTTGACCCGGTGGGCGATTCCCTCGTCGCCGTAGAGGACCGACATCGAGAGCAGGATCGCGCCGAGCTTCCAGGTGGCGAAGAAGAGCGCCGCGGTCTCCGGCGTCGGCGGCAGCACGATCGCGACCCGGTCGCCGCGCTCGACGCCGAGGCCGGCGAGCAGGTTCGCAGCCTGGTTGGCGAGCGCCTGCAGCTCCCCCCAGTGGATCTCGCGAACGGCGCCTTCGAAGTGCTCATGGACCATCGCCAGGTCGTCCGGCGACCGCGCGTCGCAAACGTCGGCAGCGATGTTGTACCGCTCGGGGACCTGCCACCGGTACTCACGGCGCAGGGCCTCGTAACGCTCGCTCGACTCGCTCATCCCTCCCCGAAGGGTACGTCGCCGCCGGAGCAGGGCACAATCAGCTCTACCCGTGGCCGACGACCCTCATCGCCTGCAGCGCTTCGTCGCCGCCCAGGACCAGGACGGGACCTACGAGCGGGCGCTGGCCGAGCTGCGGGCCGGACGCAAGGCCAGCCACTGGATCTGGTTCGTCTTCCCCCAGATCGCCGGCCTCGGCCGCAGCCCGATGGCCCAGGAGTACGCGATCGCCTCGCTCGCGGAGGCGCGGGCGTACCTCGACCACCCGCTTCTCGGGTCGCGCCTGCGCGAGTGCGCCGCCGCCCTCCTCCCCCACGCCGGCACCCCGGCCGCCGCGATCCTCGGCGGCATCGACGCGACCAAGTTGCGCTCCTCGATGACCCTGTTCGCCCGCGCCGCACCCGAGGAGCCGCTGTTCGGCGAAGTCCTCGACGCCTTCTACGACGGCGAGGCCGACCCCGCGACGCTGCGCGCCCTGCCGCCTGGTCCCAGCTGAACGATCGTCTCGGCCATTTGTTGATGAAGTTGATCAACTTTATGTAGTATTGCGCCGACAGTGGCCTCGTCCGACGGCAGCGGGCTCAAGGCCTCCCCACCAGATCGAACGATTCGAGGAGGCAAATCCGATGAAGCACCGACCCACCGCCCGCAGGCGAAACCGACGAGGAGCGTTGTTGGCGCTGCTCCCGGTCCTCGCCCTCGGCATCTCCCTGCTGGGCGCGAGCAGCGCATCCGCACACCCCCGTCACCATGACCACCACTCCGACTGGAAGCCAAGCCACGGTCGCAGCCACGGCTGGCATAACTGGTACCAACCGCCGGCCGACCAGGCGCTGGTCCTGCAGTGGTTCGACATCAGCAAAACGACCGTCAGTGCCGGCGGCTTCGTCGAGCCGGTGACCCAAAGCCGCGCCTGGGCCGTCAGCTGGATCGCCGCCGCCCACGCCGTCGGGGACGGTCTCAGCGCCGACTTCCAGAAGGCGGCCTTCGTCACCGCCCTGCATGACGCTCTGCTCGCCCAGGTGCCGGGCCAGCAAGCACAGCTTGACGCAGCCGAGGCTTCGTCCCTAGCCGCAATTCCCAACGGCTGGCAGAAGAACCTCGGCATCGCCGCCGGTCAGCAGGAGGCAATCGAGACCCTGACGGAGCGCGATGGCGACGGGCTCGACAACGCCTCGGTCGACATCCCCTGGACGCCGCCCCCTGCGGCGCCCGGTGTCTGGCAGCCAACGCCACCGACCTTCGGCCCGGCCGTACGCGCCGGCCAGAAAGACGGCGAGGCGTTCCTGCTGAAGAGCAACGACCAGTTCCGGCCCGGACCGCCGCCGGCGATCAACTCGAAAAAGTTCCTCGACGCCCTGGCCGAGGTGCGCGCAGTCGGACAGGACACGAGCGCCGTTCGCACCCCGGCCCAGACCGATACGGCCAATTTCATCTACCAGGATTCCTACGCTCTCTACGGGCAGGTCCTGCGGGCGGTTCTGGCCGACACCGATCACTCGCTGCTCTGGGACGCCCAAGCGGTGGCGGCCTTCCACGTCGTCACCATCGACGCCCAGATCGCGATCTTCGACGCCAAGTACACGTACGTGTTCTGGCGCCCAGTAACCGCGATCCGCACCGGCAGCGTCGACCCCGATCCGACCTGGACGCCGCTGTGGGCTACTCCGCGCCATCCCGAGTACCCGAGCGGCCACGCCGGCTACGCCGGGGCGGCCGAGGGCGTGCTGACCGCCCTGACCGGCCCCTGGGCCCCGGCGCCGATCCCCGTCACCGCGACGACGGCGCCGGGTTCGGTCCACATCTACACGCGTTGGTCGCAGATCACGCAGGAGACGATCGACGGCCGGGTCTGGGAGGGCGTCCACTACCGCTTCTCCGACGAGACCGCGGCGAAGGTCGGCAAGCAGGTCGCGGCCTGGGACCTGCCACGCCTCTACCGGCTCGGTCTCTAGCCGGATCAGAGTCCGGGCGGCGCCCTACCGGGAGGGCGCCGCCCGGAGCAGTTCCTCGTAGCCGTGCAGGCCCGCGATACCAGCCGGCCGGCGCCGAATAAGCTCTCCGCCCGATGCCGGAGCTGGGCGAGATCGAGACCTTTTCCGGCGGCGAGGAGGTCAACGCGCCGACCGGCGTGATCATCGGCCCGGACGAACGGGTCTGGTTCACCAGCATCGCCAACGACCGGCTCGGCAGGGTCGACCCCGGGGGCGGCCGGGTCGAGGTCTTCGCCGACCCTGCCGGCGCCATCCACCTGCCGGCCAACGTCTACCCGGGACCCGACGGCCACGTCTGGTTCACGAGCCTCGGCAGCGACCGCATCGGCCGTATCGACCCCGCCGCCGCGGACCCGGCAACGACGATCGAGACCTTTACTGCGCCCGGCCTCGAGCAGCCGGTGGCGATCAAGCTCGCCGCCGACGGCCGGATCTGGTTCAGCCTCCGTGGCACCGACGCCCTCGGCCGCATCGACCCGCTCGCCGCCGATCCCGCTGACTCGATCGAGATCTTCCGGGCCGAGGCGATCAGCGCCCCGGCAGCAATCTTCCCCGCCTCCGATTCGCGGCTCTGGTGGGTCAACTCCGCCACCCAGACGATCGCTCGCCTCGATCCCAGCGCCGCCGACCCGGCGGCGACGGTCGAGATCGTCGCCGGCCCGCCGCTGATCGACGAGGCGCGCGCCTGGGCCGCCGACCCGGACGGGCGGGTCTGGCTGACGGTGCGCGGCGCCGACACCCTGGTCCGTTTCGACCCTGCCGCCCCCGACCCCGCCACCAGCGCGCTGGTGATCGAGTCACCTCTGGTCGAATCGCCGGACGGCGCCTGGGTCGGCGCCGACGGCGGCATCTGGTTCGCCAACACCGGTGCCAACGCGATCGGCCGGCTCGATCCCGGCGCCACCGACCCGGCCGCGACGGTCGTGACCTACGGAGCCCCGCCGCAGGTCGATGAGCCCTTCGACATCAAGCCCGGCCCCGGCGGCTGGCTCTGGTTCACCAACAAGGCCGGCAACTCCCTCGGCCGCATCTTCACCGGCCAGCCGTAACCGCCCCGCTAGGAGGGATTGGCGAAGTCGAGCTGGCGCAGCTCGGTCTCGTAGGAGACGGCGTGGCGGCGCAGTTGGCCGCTCGCCTCGATCGCGTAGCTGCCCATGCGAACGAGCGGCGGCGAGTAGGCGTGGATCGTGACCGCGGGCGCACCGCCGGCGTGGAGGACGCGGTGGATGTCGCTGGCACCGAAGTCGAACGCGGAGCCAGCGCCGACGGTGCGGGTGATCGGCGAGTCGACCGGCCGACCGAGGACCAACCGCTCCTCGCGGACGCTGCCGGCGACAACAGCGACTGCCCCGGCCGAGAGGTCGTGGTCGTGGAAGCCGGTGTCGTGGTCTTCCGACCAGCAGATCAACCAGACATCGAGATGCTCGTCGCGCAGCAGTTGCGCGTAGGTCCGCTGGTTCGGATCGTGCTCGACCTGCTCGGACCAGAGCTCCGGCCGCGCCGCGATCTGGTTGGCGACGGCGAGCAGCTCCTCGCCGGTCAGGTCGGTGCCGGTCGGCCGCACGATGTCATCGCTGCGCTCGATCATGCGAGTACTCCTGTGGGTTGGGGGGTCAGAAGACGGTGCGCGTTGGTGCTCAGCAGCGCTCGCCCGAACTCGGTGTGCGTCTGCGGCGTGTGCGGGTCGACGACGGGCCGGTCGGAGCCGTAGACCAGCTGCGGCGCGCCGACGGCGTCGATCATCGCCCGCAGCATTCGCGGCCCGTAGGAGGAGGTGTCGTAGAAGACCAGCGGGTCGGGCGCAGCAGCGGTGCTGCCGCTGCGGGCGGCGTAGCGCTCGAGCTGCAGCGGCGCGCCGCCGGCGAGCATCGCGAACAACACCCTCAGGCGCGGGTGGGCGTAGCGCCCGACGTGCAGGAAGGTGAACCAGGCCGCCTGCATCTGGGCGACGTAGTCGGTCAGGGCCGGCCACCAGGGAGGCAGCGAGGCGGCGGCTCCGTTGCCTTCTGCGCCGGCCGGGGCAACCGGTCCGGGGTGAATGAAGAGCGGCGCGTCGTGCTCTTCGAGCCGAGCAAGCAGCGGCGAGACGCGCTCCAGCTCATCCGGATTGGCCAGCGTGGGGGCCGGCAACGAAACGCCGACGCATCCCCGCGCCAGCACCGCGTCCACGTCCGCCGCCCAGGGCTCGTCGAGCCCGACCGCGCCCCAGCCGTCGAAGCGAACCGGCAGCTCTTCGATGCCGAGATGATGGGCCTCGAGCAGGGGCATCGCCTCCTCGGTCGGCAGCGTCTCGATCCCCAGCGCGCTCGAAAGGGAGACGAGCGCCCGGTCGATGCCGTGCCGGCGCAGTTCAACCGCCCTCAAGCTGACGTTGATCGCCTCGAACGAGAGCAGGCTGTCCGGCTCACCGCCGACGCGAAACGTCCACCCGTCCCGATGGCGAACGAGCGCCGGCGCCTGCCGCCGCCGTGCCAGCTCGGCGATCAGCGGCTCGGAGAGAAGGTGCTGATGGACGTCGACGGTCTGCATTGTTGTCTAAGTTTATCAACAATATCGAGTTACGCCACAAAAAAAGATCCCACTCGACCAGCGGGATCTTTACGGGGCAGCCAGGACTCGAACCTGGAATCGCCGGTTTTGGAGACCGGTGCCTTAGCCAGTTGGGCCACTGCCCCAGGGGGCGGATCGTACTGGCCGCGCGGCGCTCGCGGCGCTGGGCGAAGAAGTGCGGGCGGAGGGACTCGAACCCCCACGGGCCGAAGCCCACCAGGACCTAAACCTGGCGCGTATTCCAATTCCGCCACGCCCGCAAAGCGTGCCCGATCCGGGGTCTTAACGCACGACCAATGCCGGATCGTCGCTCCTGGATTCTATGATCGATCTTATGGCGGTAGGAGAGGTGCGGCCGGGCTACGAACTGTGGCGGCCGAATCGGGAAAAAGCGGGGAACGTGACGACCAAGTTCGTGATCGTCCTCTTGCTGCTGGCAACTGCCGCACTCGCGGCGCTGATCACGATTGGCGGCTGGTCGCTGCTGAAGGGCGGCAGCGGCATGGGACTCGTCTGCATCGTCTACGTGATTCTCTACGTCGTCTTCGCCTACCGGGTGGCGCGCTGGGGACGAGGCGTCCTCCCCGTCGCCGCAGCGCTCTCGATGATCCTGGCGATCTTCTGCGCGGTCGGCGCCAACAGCTGGTTCGCCCGCGACAAGGCCGGCTTCGACGAAGCCCTCCTCCCCTCCGCCCTGCTCGGCACCCTGGTCGTCGTCCTCGGCCTGCTCCAGCTCGTCGTCATCGCCGCCGCCTTCTACGGCTTCAGCCAGGAGTGGCACGTCGAGGAGGAGCGCCCGATCGGCTCCGGCGAGGACTACGGCGCCGAACCCGGCACCCCGCAGCCCGCCTGATCCGCGCCACTTCTAAATGCCGGAGGTGGGATTCGAACCCACAAGCCTGTAAAGGCAATCGATTTTGAGTCGATCGCGTATGCCAATTCCGCCACTCCGGCGCTCCGGGAACGATAGAGCGCCGCTGCGGAGAAATCGCCAAGGCTGGCCGTCGGTGGGGCGCAGTGTCTAACTAGACTGCCGCTGGCGATGACCGCGCCCCTCTGGGAACCGTCCGCCGAACTCATCGAGAACGCGCGGATCACCGAATTCATGCGCTGGCTGGAGACCGAGCGCGGGCTCTTGTTCGACGACTACGCCGAGCTGCACGAATGGTCGGTCGACGACCTCGAAGGTTTCTGGGGCGCGATCTGGGCCTTCTTCGACGTTGCCGCCGACGGCGACCCCGACCCGGTCCTCGGCTCGCGCGCGATGCCCGGCGCGGAGTGGTTCCCGAACACGTCGCTCAACTACGCCGAGCACATCTTCCGCGGCAAAGATGACGCCGAGGTGGCGATCCACCACGCCTCCGAGATCCATGAGCTCGGCGAGCTGACCTGGGCCGAGCTGCGCTCGCAGGTCGCCGCCGTCGCCGCCGGCCTGCGCGAGATGGGCGTCGAAAAGGGCGATCGCGTGGTCGCCTACTGCCCCAACATCCCCGAGGCGATCGTCGCCTTCCTCGCCGCCGCGTCGATCGGCGCGATCTGGTCCAGCTGCTCGCCCGACTTCGGCGCCTCCAGCGTGATCGACCGCTTCGCCCAGATCGAGCCCAAGGTCCTCTTCGCGGTCGACGGCTACCGCTACAGCGGCAAGGACTTCGACCGCCGCGACACCGTCGCCGAACTGCAGCAGGCGATGTCGAGCCTGGAGCGGACGATCCTGCTCCACTACCTCGACCCCGATCCCGACATCTCCGGACTCGAGAAGGTCACCAGCTGGGGCTCGATCCTGACCGACAACGAGAACGCGGCGCTCGAGTTCGAACGGGTCCCGTTCGACCACCCGCTCTGGGTCCTCTACTCGTCCGGCACGACCGGGCTGCCAAAGGCGATCGTCCAAAGCCAGGGCGGGATCCTGCTCGAGCACCTGAAGAAGCTCAACCTCCACGTCGACGCCCATGAGGGTGACCGCCTGTTCTGGTTCACGACGACCGGCTGGATGATGTGGAACTTCCTCGTCTCAGGGCTGCTGACGCCGGCGACGATCGTCCTCTACGACGGCAACCCCGGGTACCCCGACCTGAACACCCTCTGGGAGCTGGCGGCGAAGACGCGGGTCTCGATGTTCGGCACCTCCGCGGCATACATCTCCGCTTGCATGAAGGCGGGGATCGAGCCTGGCGCCGGCCGCGATCTCAGCGCCTTGAAGGCGGTCGGCTCGACCGGCTCGCCGCTGGCGCCGGAGGGCTTCGACTGGATCTACGAGGAGATCGGCGCCGACACCTGGCTGTTCTCGACCTCGGGCGGTACCGACGTCTGCACCGCCTTCATCGGCGGCGTCGCCCTGCTGCCGGTCTACCGCGGCGAGCTGCAAGCGCCCTCGCTGGGCGCTGCGCTTGAGGCCTGGGACGAAGACGGCAACCGGGTCGTCGGCGAGGTCGGCGAGCTGGTGATCACCGAGCCGATGCCGTCGATGCCCGTCTACTTCTGGGGCGATGAGGACGGCAGCCGCTATCGCGACAGCTACTTCGAGATGTTCCCCGGGACCTGGCGCCACGGCGACTGGCTCGAAATCACCGAGCGCGGCACCGGCGTCATCTACGGCCGTTCGGATTCGACGATCAACCGTGGTGGGATCCGGATGGGGACCTCGGAGATCTACCGGGCCGTGCTCTCGCTCGACGAGATCGTCGACGCCCTGGTCGTCGACCTGCCGAACCCCGACGGCGACGGCTGGATGCCGCTCTTCGTCGTCCTCCGCGAGGGCGCCGTGCTCGACGAGAGCCTGATGAAAGAGATCGCCCGCCGCGTCCGCGAACAATGCTCGCCGCGCCACGTCCCCAACGAGGTCTTCCAGATCGACGAGGTGCCGCGCACCCTCAGCAACAAGGTGCTCGAGGTGCCGGTGAAGCGGATCCTGATGGGCGTCCCGGTCGAGAAGGCCGCCAGTCGCGACTCGCTCGCGAACCCCGCCGCGCTCGACTACTTCGTCGAGATGGCGAAGCGCCTCGAGGCCTGAGCCTCGGGCAGCGGGTCGCGCTCGGCCCGAAAGCGCAGCCAGGCGAGCGCCGCCAGGCCCCAGGCGGAGGCGACGAGGGTGCCGCCGATCACGTCGCTGGGGTAGTGCCATTCGATCACGACGACGGCGAGCCCGACCGCGGCGGCGAAGCCGACGGCGATCGGAACGGCGCGCGGCAGGAGGCGCGGCGGCACGACCAGCAGCAGCGCGATCGCGACCGAGACCGCGGCGGTCGTGTGGCCGCTCGGAAAGGCGTTCGCCCAGGGCTGTTCGACGCCGAGGAAGTCCTGGTAGCGATGGTGTTCGAAGAGGTGCTTGAGGACCTGGGTCGTGAGGTTGGCGCCGAGCACGACGGCGACGGCGACGAGAGTCTCGCGACGGCGTCCCCAGCGCCAGCCGAGGCCGGCGATGGCGAGCGTCATCAGCAGTAGTGGCACCGGGTCGGCGAGATGGGCGACGACCGTCGCGAGGTCGAAGCGGAGACCGTCGCGGGGGGCGCTGAGCCGGTTCAGCAGACTCGCGTCGGCGTGGATCGTGGGGCCGACCTTGTAGGCAAAGAAGGCGACGACGATGACCCCGCCGAGGCAGGCGGCGGCGCCGAACAGCGGTGCTGAGACCCTTCTGGCCACCCGAAAACGGTAGCGATCCCGGTTAACGGGATGCTGAAAACGCTAGGAGGAGGCCGGGGACGCCGGATTCCACTCGACCGGCCCAGCCCGCAGCACGTGCGCGCCGAGCGGCCGTCCCAACACCTCCTGCACCGCCCGCGACGCCTCCAGCAGGCGAGGCAGGTCGACGCCGGTCGGCACCCCCATCTCGTGCAGCATCGAGACCACGTCCTCGCTGGACACGTTGCCGGTCGACCCTGGGGGCACCGGGCAGCCGCCGAGCTCGCCGAAGCTCGACTCGAAGGACTCGACCCCCTCTTCGAGCGCCGCGACGACGTTGGCCAGTCCCTGGCCGCGGGTGTTGTGGAAATGGGCGGTCAGCTCGACCTCGGTGAGGCGCTCGCGGGCGGCGGCGAAGAACTCGTGGACCTGGCGCGGGTTTGCCATCCCGGTCGTGTCGCCGAACCCGATCTCGTCGCACTCGGGAGCGAGCCGCTCGGCGATCTCGAAGACCCGCTCGGGCGCGACCTGACCCTCGTAGGGGCAGCCGAACGAGGTCGCGATCACGAACTCGCGGCGCAGGCCGGCGGCGCCGGCGGTGACGAGGACCGCCCCCAGACCGGCGATCGACTCGTCGACCCCGCGGTTGACGTTGTGGCGGTTGTGGGACTCCGAGGCAGAGAGGAAGACGCTCACCTCGTCGAATCGATCCCGCATCTCCAGCGCCCGCTCGAGCCCGCGCTCGTTCGGGATCAGGACCGAGAAGGCGACCCCGTCGCGGCGCTGCACGCCGGCGAGCACCTCGGCGGCGTCGGAGAGCTGCGGGATCACGTCGGGACGGACGAAGGAGGTGACCTCGATCCGCTTCAGGCCGGTGACCGAGAGCATGTCGATCAGCCGCACCTTGTCGGCGGTCGCGATCGTCTCCGGCTCGTTCTGGAAGCCGTCGCGCGGCCCGACCTCACGAATCCGGGCGCTGGCGGGAAGCTCGTTCATGGCCGGGAGATTAGACGCGCGGTCGCGGTCAGGATCCGCAACACGTGCTCGGGCTCATAGCGGACCTGCTCGTGGGTGAAGCGGAGGTTGCGGAGGCCGGCGGCGGTGTGCACCTGGTCGCGAAGCCGGTCCTTCGCCTGCTGCGCGGGCGTGCGGTGGTAGCGGAGCCCATCAGTCTCGACGACGAGACGAAGGTCCGGCCACCAGAAGTCCACCTCGAACTCGTTGACGATCTGTTTGGTGAGGGGGACCGGGAGGCCGGCGCGGCGGGCGAGCGGGAGGAAGCGCTGTTCGAGCTGTTTGCGGGTGAGCCGGAAGGTGCGGTGGTCGAGAAGGCGGCGGAGACGCGCCACGCCGCGCTCGCCGCGGTGGTCAGCGAGCGCGCGGCGGAGCTGGGGAGGATTGATGAGATCGAGGATGTCTGCCTCGCTGATCATCCGCTCAAGCGTGATCGGGCCGAGGCGTCCCGCAAGGTCGACCATCGTCTGGATCGGGCTGGTGACCGGAATACCATCGCGAACCTGGACCTCCCCGCATCGCAGCTTCGCCCGCCGATGGAGCCGAATCCCTGGCCGCCGCAACGACGAACCGGCGAGGATCGACACCTCGGTCGCCCCCGTCCTCTCCCTCCCGAAGCCCCAAAGTGCGGCGGCGCTGCTGTGGCTGAGCAGTGCGTCGGGTGCGCAGGCGAGAACGTCGGCCATCCACCGCCCACGTTGCGTCAAGGTCGGCCGACCGACGGAATAGACGCCGCGAGCGACCGGATGCAGTCGACCAATCGCGATCCGGTGGTCGATCGCTTCGTCGCCAAACCCGAGCTCGACGAGCTGAAACCTCGCAACGACCCCATGCTGCGCCCGCACGAGCTCCCAAACGCCCCGAGCCCTCCCCGCCGAGTGTTGAGTTGACCGGGCTATGGGCCGGTTAAGTCAACACTCGGCACCAGTTCGCCCCCGAGGCGCTGGCGCTCGCCCGAGGTGCGGGGGGTTAGATCATGCCTAGGCCGCCGCTAACGCCCAACGTCTCGCCGGTGACGAACGTGGCGTCGTCCGAGGCGAGGAAGGCGACAGCCGCGGCGACCTCGTCGGGCTGGCCGAGGCGGCCGATCTGGGTCAGGCCTTTCATGTTCTCGATCAGCCTTTCGCCCATCTCGCCGAGCTCGTCCTTGGCGCCCATCAGCAGCGGCGTCTCGATCGGGCCGGGGGCGATCGAGTTGGCGGTGATTCCGTAGCGCGCGTTCTCGCGGGCGATCGTCTTCATGAAGGCGACGACGCCGCCCTTCGCGGCCGAGTAGACGGCGGAGCCCTTGGAGCCAACCCGGCCCGCCTCGGAGGAAATGCTGACGATGCGGCCGTAGCCAGCCTGCTGCATGCCGCCGAGCGCTGCGTAGGTGCAGTTGAGGACGCCGACGAGGTTGATCGCGAGCACCTTCTGCCACTGCTCGGGCGTGGTCTGGGTGAAGAAGCCGAACTCGTCGGTGCCGGCGTTGTTGATGAGGATGTCGAGGGTGCCGGTGGCGGCGACGGCCGCCTGAGCGGAGTCGAGGTCGGTGACGTCGAGCTCGAGCCAGTGGCCGGCGATCTCGCCGGCAACCTTCTCCGCCCCCTCGACGTCGATGTCGCCGACCCAGACCTCGGCCCCCTCGGCCGCCAGGCGCGCGGCGATCGCGGCGCCGATGCCGCTGGCGCCACCCGTGACCAACGCCTGCCTTCCCTCCAGCCTCATCGCCCGCAGCATAAACTGGGCGGCCCCGCGCCCGAAACTGCGGCGCATCCCCGCGATGACCCCTCCCCCCTCCGAACCGATTCCGATCATCGGCGGCACCGGCGCCCTCGGTGCGGGCCTCGCCAAGCGCTGGGCCCAGGCCGGCGCCGCGGTCGTGCTCGGCTCGCGCTCGGCCGAGCGCGGTGAGGAAGCCGCCGCCAAGGTCCGTGAGGCGGTCCCCGGCGCCGAGGTCAGCGGGCTCGAGAACGGCGAGGCCGCCCGCAAGGCCGAGATCGTCTTCCTCACCGTCCCCTTCCGCTCCCAGTCGGAGAACCTCAACAACCTGCGCGAGGTCCTGCAGCCGGGCCAGATCCTGGTCGACTGCACGGTGCCGCTGGCGGCGGCGGTCAGCGGCAAAGCGACCCGCTCGCTCGGCGTCTGGCAGGGCTCGGCCGCCCAACAGGCGCAGGAGATGGTGCCCGAGGGCGTCACCGTCGTCGCCACCCTGCACACGGTCGGCGCCCCAACCCTCGCCGACTTCGCCCACCAGCTCGACGAGGACGTCCCGATCTGCGGCGACAAGAAGGCCGACAAGGCGCGGGTGGCGGCGCTGATCGAACTGATCCCGGGCCTGCGAGCGGTCAACGCCGGCTCGCTGGAGATGGCGCGGATCGTCGAGCAGCTGACGCCGATGCTGATCTCGATCAACTCCCGCTACAAGGCGCATTCCGGGATCAAGTTCACCGGTCTGCCCGACGACCACTGGGCGTGAGGGTCGCCCTCCTCGCCGGCGGTACCGGCGGCGCCAAACTGGCGGCCGGGATGCAGGAGGAGGTCGGCAGCGACCTCGCGGTGATCGTCAACACCGGCGACGACATCGAGGCGCTCGGCGTCCATGTCTCGCCCGATCCCGACCTCGTCACCTACTGGCTCAGCGGCGAAATCGATGAGGAGCGCGGCTGGGGAATCCACGAGGACACCTTCACCGTCTTCGAGCGCCTCAAACGCCTCGGCGCACCCGAGTGGTTCGGCCTCTCCGACCGCGACCTGGCCGCCTGCCTCTACCGGCGCCAGTTCCTTGACGACGGCGGTCGCCTGACCGAAGCCCAGGCCCAGATCGCGCGCGGCGTCGGCGCCCAGGCCCGCGTCCTGCCGATGTCCGACGCCCCGGTCCGGACCAAGGTGATCACCGCCGCTGGGCGCCGCGACCTGCAGGAATACCTGATCCTCGACGGCGGCCAGCCGCAGGTGCTCGGGGTCGAGCTGGAGGGGATCGAGGCGGCCGCGCCGAGCCGCGAGGTGCTGGACGCACTGCGCGCCGCCGAGGCGATCGTGGTCGGCCCCTCCAATCCGGTGATCAGCATCGGCCCGATCCTCGCCGTCCCCGGCATGCGCGAGGCGATCGCCGCCTCCCCCGCCCCGGTCGTCGCCGTCAGCCCCTACGTCGCCGGCGCCGTCGTCAAGGGCCCGACCGACCGCTTCATGGAAGCGATCGGGCGCCCGACCACCGCCGCCGGCGTCGCTTCCCTCTACGCCGGTCTGATCGAGGCGATGGTGGTCGACGAGGGCGACCCCGACCCGCCGCCAACCGAGGTCCAGACCCTGGCGACGGCAACGCTGATGGAGGGCGCCAGCGGCCGCGCCCGGCTCGCCCGCATCGTCCTCGACTACGCCGAGAGCCTGATCCCGTGAGGGTCGCGGCGATCCTCCCGGTCAAGCACTTCGACGACGCCAAGCAGCGCCTGGCGACCGGACTGGAGCCGGCGCAACGGCGGGACCTGGCGGCGGCGATGGTCGAAGACGTGCTGACCGCGATCGGCCAGGCGCGCACGGTGGAGCGCACGATCGTCGTCACCGGCGACCCGATCGCCCAGGAGATCGCCACCGAAGCCGGCGCCGAGATCGTCCCCGACCCCACCGACGCCGGTCACGTCCAGGCGGCGCTGGCGGGGATCGCGCGGGCCGAAGTCGAGGGCGCCGAGTGCGTCGTCCTGCTCCCCGGTGACTGCCCGCTGCTCGACCCGCAGGAGCTCGACCGGCTGCTGACCGGGGTCCCCTCGCCCTACGTCGGGATCGTCCCCGACCGTCACGGAACCGGCACCAACGGGCTGGTCCTCAGCCCGCCGACCGCGATCGTCCCCGCCTTCGGCGAGGGCAGCTGCGCCCGCCACGTCGCCCTCGCCCGCGACGCCGGCATTCCGTTCGAGGTCGAGGAGCTGTCGACGCTCGGGCTCGACCTCGACACCCCGGCCGACGTGATCGCCCTGACCCGGGTCCTGGCCGCGAAGCGCGGCCAGGCCCGCCGCACCGCCCGCGCCCTCGGCATATGAGCGGCGAGCTCCGCATCTGGGGCATCGAAGGCCTGCCGGAGATCGAGGAGGGAGCGGCGCTCGGCGAGCTGATCGCGGCGCGGGCCGAGCTCAGCGGCGGCGACGTCGTCGTCATCTCGCAGAAGATCGTCTCCAAGGCCGAGGGCCAGATCCGCCACCTCTCGGCAGTCATCCCCGGCGCCAAAGCGCGCAAGTACGCCGCTGTGCTCGGCAAAGAGCCAGCCCTGGTCGAGCTGATCCTGGAGGAGTCGGCGCACGTGCTGCGGGCCGAGCGCAGCGTCCTCATCGTCGAGACCAGGCACGGCTTCGTCTGCGCCAACGCCGGCATCGACAGCTCCAACCTGCGGCAGCCGAACAGCGTCTGTCTGCTGCCCGAGGACCCCGACGCCTCAGCGCGGCGGATCCGGGCCGAAATCGCGGCCGCGACCGGCATCCAGGTCGGCGTCGTCATCGCCGACAGCTTCGGCCGCGCCTGGCGCCTCGGCCAGGCCGAGGTCGCGATCGGGTGCGCTGGCCTGGTGCCGCTCGACGACTGGCGCGGTCGCACCGACGCCGCTGGACGCGAGCTGGAGGCGACGCTGATCGCGGTCGCCGACGAGGCCGCCTCGGCCGCCGACCTGGTCCGCGACAAGGCGAGCGGGGTGCCGGCGGCGGTCGTGCGCGGCCTCGGTCACCACGTCGGTGCCGAGGACGGACCCGGGGCCGCCGCCCTGCGCCGCCCGCGCGAAGAGGATCTCTTCCGCTAGAGCGGCGCCACCCGGCGGGTCAGTCCCGCCTGAGGGCGTCCTTGACCTTGTCGGTCACCTTCTCGATGCCGTGCTTCGCTTTGCCGCCGGCCTGGTCGACCTTGCCCTCTTTCTTGAGCTGGTCGTCACCGGTGAGGTTGCCGGCTGCCTCCTTGATCCGGCCCTTGGCATCGTCCGTGTTGCGGACTCCGTCGCCATCCATAAGCACTCCCTTTCGTTTTGGTCCCGATCCGCCTACCCGAATCGGACCAGGCTCAAGCGGCGGCGACCTCGGCCGGATACCGCTCGAGGATCTCGTAGAGGGTCGTGCGCTGGGCCGGTTCGCGGCCGGCGGCGCGGGCGGCGGCGATCAGCTGCTCGGGGTCGAGGCGGACGCCGTGCTGGGAGCCCGCCATGCGCGAGATGTTCTCCTCCATCAGGGTGCCGCCGAGGTCGTTGACGCCCCAGCGCAGGCTCTCCGTAGCGCCCTCCAGACCCATCTTCACCCAGCTCGCCTGCAGGTTGGTGATCTCCCGCCCCAGCGCCAGGCGGAAGGCGGCGGTGTGCTTGAGGTTGTCCTGCATCGAGATCTCCTCGATCCCGTGGGTGCGGCCGAGCATCGTGTTGAAGGGGATGAAGCTGAGCGGCACGAACTCGGTGATGCCCCCGGTCCGTTCCTGCAGCGAGCGCACGACCTGCATGTGGCGAGCGATCTCGCGCGGCTCCTCGATATGGCCGAACATCACGGTCGAGGTCGAGCGCAGCCCGGCTGCGTGGCTCGCTTCGATGATCTCGACCCAGCGGGCGACCGGCAGCTTGTTCGGCGAGATCCGCTGTCTGACCCCGTCGTCGAGGACCTCGGCGGCGGTGCCGGGCGTCGAGCCGAGACCGCACTCGAGCAGGTACTCGAAGACCTCGCGCGGGGAACGACCCGAACGCTCGCAGGCGTAGTGGATCTCCATCGGCGAGTAGGCGTGCAGATGCAGCTGCGGCGCCACCCGCTTGGCCAGACGCAGCCAGCGGCCGTACTCCTCCAGGGTCAGGTCGGGATGGATGCCGCCCTGCATGCAGATCTCGGTCGCGCCGAACTCGACCGCTTCTTCGATCCGGGCGGCGAAATCGGCCTCGGAGACCTCGTAGGCGTCGGGCGAGCGCTTGCCTTGGCCGAAGCCGCAGAAGGCGCAGCCGACGACGCAGATGTTGGTGAAGTTGATGTTGCGGTTGACGACGAAGGTGACGGTGTCGCCGGCCAGCTCCGCCCGCAGCTCGTCGGCGGCGACCCGCATCGACTCGATCACCTCGGGCCGCGTCTCGGCAAAGAGCGCGGTCAGCTCGTCCTCGGAGAGCGCAGCCCCCTCCCGTCCCTTCGCAATCGCCTCCGGCGCCAGGCCCGGATCGAGCACCTCTTCGCTGCGCCGTCCGGAGCCCCGCCGTGGGATGAAGCTCCAGTACTTGAGCTTGATCACGTCGAGGACCCCCTGCTCCATCCACTCGTGATCCATGTACTGCGGGTAGACGCAGAGCCGCTCGGTCAGGGCGTAGCCACGCGGGGCGAGCTCCTTGCGGACCTGATGGGGACTCGGGAACGGCTCCTCGGGCGAGATGTGGTCCCCGTTGGCGGAGAGGCCGCCGAGATCGGTGGCGCCGGCCTCGACCAGCTCGGGCCACCAGTCGCTGAGGTTCGGCGGAACCTGGATGCCGACGTCGGGCATCAGGCGGCGGGTCTCCTGGATCAGGCGCTTGATCTCCTCGATGCCGACGGGATTGGCCCAGGCCGGGATCTGCGGGACGGTGGAGGCCTCCGGCGGGGATTCACCTGCGGGGGCTTCCTGCCGGGTGTCCCCCGCAGGGGAATCCCCGCCGGCCCAGCGCTGTTTGGAGGCTTGGTCGGCAATCTCGGCAACCTCAGCCCCGTAGTAGCGCGGGTGAGGGACGAAGTTCTGGAGGATGATCTCCTGGATGTGGCCGTGGCGCTCGTGGGATGCCGCCAGCACTTCCAGGGATTCGACGCGGGACTGCTCGGACTCGCCGATCCCGACCAGGATCCCGGAGGTGAACGGGATCTTCAGCTCGCCGGCGGCTTCGATCGTCTCCAGGCGCGCCGCGGGATGCTTGGTCGGGGATCCAGCGTGGACCGTGTCCATCAGCGACTCGTCAACGGACTCCAGCATTAGGCCTTGGGACGCCGTCACCTCACGCAGTCGCGCGAGGTCTCGCTTCGAGAGCACCCCGAGATTCGTGTGCGGCAGCATCCCCCGCTCCAGCGCCCGCTCGCAGGCCCAGACGGCGTAGCTGGTGAAGTCCTCGTGGCCCCAGGCCACCAGGCGTTCGGCGACGACCGGGTTGACCTCGGGCCGCTCGCCGGTGAGGACGAGCAGCTCCTTGGCGTTCCGTTTCAGCGCTTCGTCGAGGATCCGTTCGACGTCGGCTGGCGCGTGGACGTGCGCCTGGTGGGTGGCGAAGGCGCAGTACTTGCAGTAGCACTGGCAGGTGCGGGAGAGGGAAAGCGTGAAGTTCCGCGAGAAGGTGACCCGGCGCACCTGGGCGAGGCTACCGGACGCGGTATACGCTCGATCCGGCATGCCGGGGAAGGAGCCCAAACAGGGGGGCGTTCCGCCGCCGCCCGAATGGAAGGGCGGCGCTCCGGCCGGCTGGTACCTCGACCCCGAGGAAGCGCCGCGGCAGCGCTACTGGGACGGGAGCGCGTGGACCGAGGACACCTACACCGAGCCCCCGGGCGATGTCGAAGATCCGAGGAACGACACCCTGGTCACGATCGGCTGGTTCACGGCGCTCTTTCTCCCGCTGATCGGCCTGATCATCGGCTTCGTCCTCAGCTCTCGGGGCGATCGACGCGGGGCACAGGTGATCATGGTCGCGGTCGTCGTCATCCTCATCATCGGCGTCTTGGCCGCCATCGTGGCCTCTATCCCCAGCGGCTGAACGCCGCCCCGCGATGCAACCACCCTTCCCAAACGCAAACGGGCGACCCCTGGGCCGCCCGTCTGGCTGAAGCTCTGAACCGCGGAGGGCCTATTTACCCGGCGCGGGCTCGTCTTTTTTGCCCGGGCCCTTCGGCGCAGCCGCGGGGGTGACGCGCTGCGGCGGCTCGGTCGGAGCCGGCCCTCCGGCCTCGATCACGAAACGCCAGACCCCAACCGCAAGCAACGAGCCGACGATCGGACCGACCAGGTAAGGCCAGGTGCCCCCCCACTCGTTGCCGACCAGCGCGGCGCCGAACCAGCGGGCGGGGTTGTAGCAGGCGCCCGTCAGCGGGCCGCCGACCATGACCAGGAAGACGAAGGTGGTGCCGATCGCCAGCGGGCCCCAGTCCTTGAGGCTCTTTTTCGAGAAGACGACGGAGAGGATGACGAGGACGAGGGCGAAGACGCCGATCCCCTCGACGACGGAACCGGCGAAGTTGCCGCTCAGCAAGCCGCTTACTTCCCCCGCGCCGTAGTGGGTGGCGCGACCCTCGTCGAGCAGCAGGCCCTTGGTCAGCAGGGCGCCGAGGACGGCGCCGGAGAGCTGGGCGAGGATGTAGATCACCGCGTCGAGCGGGCTGATCTTTTTGATCGTCGCCGCCGCGAGCGTGACCGCAGGGTTGAAGTGGCCGCCGCTGACGGCGCCGAACATGCAGATCACGCCGAAGAGCGTGAGGCCCTGGACCAAGCCGACGACGGCGAAGTCCGAGCCGAACGAGGTCTGGCCACCCGTCGATACGAACAGCGTCACCACGCTGGTGATGAAGAAGACCAGCAAAAACGTGCCGATCAACTCAGCCAGGTATGCGGACAGCCCTCTTTCCTGCACTCTCGCCTCCTCGGTTTCCCTATCCGTTCAAACGCGCGGCAGTCTACCCACATCTTCTTAATGAACTAGGTTCCCGCCCCAGATGAGACGGGTTGTCGCGCTGCTGGCGACCGTCCTGCTGCTCGCCGTTCTCGGCGGATGCGGCGGTGACGGGGCTGAACCGGGCGCGCCGAAAGGCGCGACCGTCGTGCTCGATTTCACGCCGAACGCCGTCCATTCCGGCCTCTACGCCGCCCGCTCCGAGGGCTTCTACGAAGAGGCCGGGGTCGACCTCCAGATCCAGCAGCCGGGCGAATCGACCGACGCGCCGAAGCTGCTCGCCGCCGGCCGCACCGAGTTCGCGATCCTCGACATCCACGACCTCGGCATCGCCCGCGAGCGCGGTTTGCCGCTGGTCGGGCTGATGCCGATCGTGCAGCGACCGCTGGCGGCGATCCTCGCCCGCGACGACAGCGGCGTGCGCTCACCGCGGGAACTCGAGGGCCACACGGTCGGCGTCACCGGCCTGCCCTCCGACGAAGCCGTCGTCGATTCCGAGGTCAGCGCCGACGGCGGCAACCCGGATGCGGTCAAGGAGGTGACGATCGGGTTCAACGCCGTCTCCTCGCTGGCAGCCGGCAAGGTCGACGCCGCGACCGGGTTCTGGAACGCCGAGGGCGTCGCCCTGGAGCGCCTCGGGGTCCCGTTCGAAGCCTTCAAAGTCGACGAATACGGCGCCCCGCCCTACCCGGAGCTGATCCTCACCACCTCTGAGAAGACGCTCGCCGATGACCCCGGGCTGGTCGAAGAGGTCGTCGCCGCGACCCGGCGCGGCTACGCCTTCACCGAGGCCCACCCGGCCCAGGCTCTCGACGACCTGCTCGCCGCCGACAAGGCGCTGGAACGCGCCGACCAGGCCGAGCAGCTCAAGGTCCTCCTCCCCGACCTCCACCCGCGCCCGTTCGACCCACGGGTGCTGCGCGAATGGGCGGCCTGGGACCTCGAACACGGCCTGCTCGAACGGCCGCTCGACGTCGACGCTGCCTTCAACCTCAGCCGCTAGCCCGTTCTAGTAGTTGCTGCGAGGCGGCGCGCCCAGCAGCCGCTCGACCAGCTCCGGCAGTTCGCGCGCCATCCGCGAACGCGGCACCGCCAGCGTCACCCCCGCCTCTTCCGCTTCCTGCCGCGTCTCGGCGTCGACGTGCGAGTAGTAGCCGAGCACCGGGACCTCAAGCGACCCCAGCGCGTCGGCGCTCGCCGCCTCGAGGTCGGCGACGACGATCTCCGCCTCATCAAGCGAGGCATCGTCGACCGTGCGGGCCAACAGCACGTGGTGGCCGGCCGCGGTCAGGGTCGCGTCGACCCGGCTGGCGAGCATCAAATCGGTGGCGATGCTGACGACGCGGGCCATCGCCGTGGCCCGCTAGATCGCGCGGCGCTGGCGGAACTCCTCGCGCACGCTCTCCGGCCGGCCCCACATCTGGACGACCTCGGAACGACCCTCGCGCACCTCGGCGACCTGCATCTCGCCGGTAACGCCTTCGGCGTCGAGCCTGGCCAGCACGCCTTTGACGCTCTCCGGAGCGGCGGCGTGGCCGAAGCTGTGGGCGATCAGGAAGCGCCAGTGCCACTCGGCCCGTGAGTAGGGCTGGGCGTTGACCTGACTGACCGCCACCGCGGTGTCGATGTAGCGGCTCTCGTCGTCGATCCGCAGATCGACCTCGAGGTCGGTCCAGTCGGGCGGCAAGGCGTCGAGCATCGCCTGGAAGTCGTCTGCGAGGGGCATCGGGCGGAAGCGTAGCGGGCGGAGAGGTGGGGGCCCCCCCCCGCACCCCCAAGTG
>Ga0307476_10000601_pt1 | contig 26486 bp, 18 predicted proteins | sample atmos_gasesECM2C_2_FD_203314 | JGI IMG/M metagenome (GOLD analysis project Ga0307476, IMG submission 203314) | Hardwood forest soil microbial communities from Morgan-Monroe State Forest, Indiana, United States - atmos_gasesECM2C_05 | ecosystem: Environmental > Terrestrial > Soil > Temperate...
TCTGTATAGAGCACCAGGCGGTCGCCGGCATGCAGCTCGACCGTGTGGTCAGGGAATTCCGCCTCGGGCATGACGCCGAGTACCAGGCCGCCTTGGCCGTCGAGCGCCTCGATGGTTCCGTCGGCGCGCAGCAGATACGGTGGATTGTGACCGCCGTTCGCATAGCGCAGCACGCCGGTGCGCGGGTCGAGCACGCAGTAAAAGACCGTGACGAACAGATCCATCGGGTTCTGCGCACACAGCGCCCGGTTGGTCTGCGCGAGGCACGCACCGGGCTCGGCGTGGTGTGCAGCGACATCGCGCAGGCTCGTGCGTGCAACTGCCATGAAGAAAGCCGCCGGCACCCCGTGCCCCGAGACGTCGGCGATGACGAGCCCGACGCGGCCGTCGGCGAGCTCGATGAAGTCGTAGAAGTCTCCGCACATGCTCGCAGCGGAAATCATGCGCGCGGCTCCATCGCACCCTGTTCTCGCCGGAAAGCGGGCGGGGAGGATCGCCACCTGCACGGCGTGCGCCACATCGAGCTCCGCCTGGATCTGCGCCTGCGCCTGCTCCAGGGCGAGGTTCTTGGCGGCGAGCTCGCGGGTGCGCTCGGTGACGGTCGCTTCGAGATAATGGGTCTGCAGCTTCAACAGCCTCAGCAGCCGTAGCAACCGCAGCGTCCGCAGCCAGCGCGTATCGAACCCTGTGAGCAGCGAGGGTGCGATGGCAAGAAAGTCCACGATTCCCGCGAAACTGAAGATGAAGGCGAGCTTCTTCCTCGCCGCCACGATGCGCAGCAGGTATTCGAAGGAGAAGAAGGCGACGACCCCGATCTCCTCGATCCGCAGCGCGACCAGCGCCCATTCGGGCAAACCGGGAATCGCCGCGACGCCGATGGAGGCGATGCTCACGACGATCAGCGCGACGATGAGATTCTCGAAGGCGCGCGACCAGGGTCCGGGGCGCACCAGCAGCAGCTCCGCCAGTTGCTTGACGGGCGCGGTCAGTGTCACGAACGCACGCAACGCTGCCGGCGGCGGGCTGAGAAGCTCAGCGCCGGGCTGCGACTGTTGCGTGCTATCTTGAATTTCCTGCACGGCTGATCCGGCGCGGGTTCCCCCTTATCGAGCGTGCGTGATCGTAGCCGCCTCGGGCCTCCAATTGCAGCAGGCAATAGCTTACGGCACACTCGACGGTTCGAAGAAGAACTCGGACCGCGCGGCCGCCGGCCAGACAGGCCATTGAATTGGCGGCGGATTTCAAGTAAGCCGCGCGGAGCGTTGGGCGGGCCACCGAAGGAATTTGGGATTATAGGATATGTCAGCTAGCGCAGCGGCGGCCTTGCCCGTGACGACGCTGGACGATGATGCCTGGGACGATCTCCTGAGTTTCATCGAAGAGCGCCGCGTCATTCCGATAGTCGGCCCCGAGCTTTTGATGGTACCGACCGACCGTGGCCCGCGGCTGCTCTACGACTGGGCAGCCGAGAAGCTCGCCGCGCGGCTCAACGTCAATACGGCGGATCTGCCTCGTCCGTGCACGCTCAACGACGTGGTGTGCGTGTTCCTCGCCGGCCGCGGCCGGCGCGAAGAGGCCTATGTGCGGCTGCGCAGCGTCATCAAGGACGGCGGTTTCGAGCCGCCGCCGGCGCTGCGGAGGCTGGCGGCCATCACCGATTTCGACCTCTACGTCTCGACCACCTGCGATTCGCTCCTCGAGACTGCCATCAACGCCGAACGCTTCGCGGGCGCGCCGACCACGGAAGTCCTTTCGTACGCCCCCAATCGCGTCGTCGACCTTGCCGTCGAGCGCGAGCGCCTGGCGCGGCCGCTGGTCTATCACCTCTTCGGCAAGCTCTCGGCGTCGCCCACTTACGTCATCTCGGATGAGGACCTGCTGGAATTCATCTGCGCGCTGCAGAGCGAGCACCTGGTGCCGGAGAAGCTCTTCTACGAGCTCGAGCACAATCATCTGCTCTTCATCGGCAGCGACTTTACCAACTGGCTCGCGCGTCTCTTCCTGCGCATGGCCAAGCGGCAACGCCTCTCCGACCCGCGCGACGTCGGCGAGGTGCTGGCCGACGATCACTCGAGCGAGGACGACCGGCTGGTCGCATTCCTGCAGCAGGTGAGCGTGCGCACACGTATCTATGTCGGTGCCGAGCGCTTCGTCGAGGAGCTGCACGCGCGCTGGCAGGCGCGGCGCAAGCCCGCGGCCGCCGCTTCATTTGGGACGCCGGCGCGCTTCCTGCCGCCCTCGCGCGAGATGCCGGACAACGCCGTATTCATCAGCTACGCGCGCGAGGATCTGCCCGCGGTGCAGCGGCTCAAGGCGGGACTCGATGCCGCCGGCGTCGCCACGTGGTTCGACATGGATCGGCTCGAAGCGGGCGACGACTACGACCACAAGATCCGCAACAACATCGCGCGCTGCTCCTACTTCATCCCGGTGGTTTCTGCGACCACGCAGCGCCGGCTGGAAGGTTATTTCAGGCGCGAATGGAGCTATGCGATGGACCGCGCGCGCAACATGGCCGACGGGGCGCTCTTCATCCTGCCGGTGAGCATCGACTCGACCGATGCAGCACAGGCGCTGGTCCCGGAGAAGTTCAAGGCGCTGCACTTCACGCAGCTCCCGGGCGGGCAGGTGGCGCCGGAGTTTGCGGCGCGGCTTGCCGACTTCATGCAGGCGCGCGGTCGATGAATGCGCTCCCCGCTGCGGCCGTTGCCCCCGCCGCCGCCGCCACCGTCGACGCCCGCAACCCCTGGCTCGGTCTTGCCTCCTTCACGGAAGAGACGCGCGCCTACTTCTTCGGCCGTGACGAGGAGGTCGCAGAACTCGCCCGGCGCGTGCAGCGCAAGCTCCTCACGCTGCTCTTCGGGCAGTCGGGCCTCGGCAAGACCTCGATCCTGCGCGCGGGACTCGTCCCGCGGCTGCGCAGCCAGGGATACTGCCCGATCTACGTGCGCATCGACTACAACCGAGGCACGCCCGAGCCGGCCGAGCAGATCAAGCAGGCCATCATCGCCAACGCGCGCCGCTCGGGGCAGTGGACGCAGGTGGGGGTGGCGGTTGCCGGGGAATCGTTGTGGGAGTTCCTGCATCACCGCGATGACGTACTGCTCGATGAGTCCGGCAAGCCGCTGATCCCGTTCCTGATCTTCGATCAGTTCGAGGAGATCTTCACGCTCGCACAGTCGGACGACTTCGGCCGTGCCCGCGCCGCGGGCTTCATCGGCGAGCTCGCCGACCTGGTCGAGAACCGCCCGCCGAAAGCCCTCGAGGCGCGGTTCGAAGAGGACGAGTCCGCCGCGGGTCGCTTCGATTTCGCGCGCAGCGATTACCGGGTGCTGATCGCGCTGCGTGAGGACTACCTCGCGCCTCTCGAGGGGCTGAAGAAGGAGATTCCGAGCATCTCGCAGAATCGCCTGCGGCTCGCGCCGATGTCCGGCACTCAGGCGCTGGCGGCCGTGCTGCAGCCGGGCAAGGGCCTGGTATCGGAAGAGGTTGCCGCGGCGATCGTGCGCTTCGTGGCCGGCGGGTCGGAGCTCAGCAATGCCGTAGTCGAGCCGTCACTCCTCAGTCTCATCTGCCGCGAGCTGAACGATGCGCGCGTCGCGCAGGGCCGCAGCGAGATCTCCCTGGACCTCCTCGCCGGCTCGCATGCCACGATTCTCCAGACCTTCTACGAGCGCGCGCTCGCCGATCAGCCGGCCGCCGTCCGGCGCATCGTCGAGGACGACCTGCTGACCGATTCCGGCTTTCGCGAGAATGTGGCCGAGGAGAGTCTGGTCAGCCGCTTTGCCGAGGCCGGTGCCGCGCCTGACACGCTTGCCGTCCTCGTGAACCGACGCCTGCTGCGTATCGAGGAGCGGCTCGATGTCCGACGCGTCGAGCTCACGCACGACGTGCTCTGCAGTGTCGTCAAGGCCAGCCGCGACCAGCGTCACGAGCGCGAGGCGCGCGAAGCCACCGAGAAGCTGCTCGCGGACCAGAAGGCGCGTGAGCTCGCGGCGCATCGCACGGCCGTGCGGGCACGCCAGATCGCGAGCGTTTGCACCGTGCTCGCGGTCGGGGCGATCGTCGCTGCGGTGTTCGCTTACATCAGCAGTCAGCGTGCCCACCGCGCCGAGCGCGAGGCGGTCGAGACGCGAGCGGTCGCCGAGAAGGCGCGCGCCGGGGCCGAGCACCTCCTCGGGTATCTCTCCGATGACTTTGCGCGCGAGCTCGAGAGCTTCGGGCGGCTGGACGTGCTGGCAGAGTTCTCCAAGCGTCAGATCGACTATTTTCATGCGCTGCCGCCCGTGCTGCGCGGCACGGAGACGACGCGCAACGCAGCCCTTGCCATGGTGTACCGTGCCCGCGCGCTGCGCTCTCTCGGCGACCTCAAGGCCGCGGGCGCCGATGCGGTCGAGGCACAGCAGCTGCTCGCGGGACTGCAGGCGCGCGGTGATGCTTCGGAGGCGACACTGATCGCGCTGGCGCTTGCCGAAGCCGCTCAGGCGCGCGTGCTCGAGAGCGCCGGTGACCCGACGGCCCTGCCAACCTACCTGCACGCCGCGGACCGCCTGCGTCCGATCGCCCGCTCACCCGGCGCGTCGCTGGCGGCACGGCGCGCCTATGTGGACCTACTGGTCCGGCTCGGGTTTCAGCAGCAGAGTATGTCGAAACTCGAGGACGCCGTGCGAACCGAGGAAGAGGCGCGTCGCATCGCGACCTCGCTCGGCGCGCGCGATCTCACCGATCTCGACATGGGGGCCTACTATGCCGAAGCGAGCGCCTGGGAGGTGCAGACCCTGGTCAACATGGGGCGGGACGCGGATGCGCGTCGTGTGGGCGAGGACTCCGTGGCTCTCGCCGATAGGGTGCTCGAGCGGCGCCCGGGCTATCGCATGGCGCTCCATTCGGAGGGCGTGACCCTCACGAGCCTCGCTAACCTGGCGCAGAACGATCTTGACCCGCAGGCGGCGCTGCGGCTTGACGAGCGCAATGAGCAGGTCTCGCTCACACTCCTCAAGCTCGATCCAAGCAACGTCGTGAGCTGGAACAATCTCGGCGTCGCCGACGCGAATATGGGCGATATCGCCTGGTCGGCCGGCCGGCCGAGAGATGCGATCCGTTATCATCAGAAGGCGTTCGACGCCTCCGCGCAGGCCGCCCCCGGCGGCGCCATCTTCTACGTCGGTCACGCTTTCGACGCGGCAGTTACGACCTACTTTCAGACCCAGATCGGCGACTTCGCCGCCGCGCAGGCGACGATCGCCGCCGAGGCTTTGTCGGCCGCGAAGCTGCGGCACAGCGAGCCGGCCGGCAGCAACATGACGCTCATGGTCGACGAACTGGGAAAGCTGGCGACTGCGACCGTCGCGCTCGAGCATGACGACTTCGCCGCGGCGAGGCGCGAGGCCGCGGAGATGGATACGCGGCTCGAGGCCATGAAGCCGAAGAGCGGGGCCGAAGAGTTTAGCCGCCACCTTCTCCGCTGGCTTGGCCTGCATCTCATCTTGAGTCCGGCTGCCTATGGACTCGGGGACTTCGCCGCCGTCGAGAAGGCGGAGCGCACCGCTCTCGCCGAGCGCAAGCTCCAGTCGGCGCGGAACCTCGGAGATCAGCGCGACATGGCTTCGATATCGACCTGGCTCGCGATGGCGCTGGCTCGCGAGGGGCGGCGAGCGGAGGCGGCGAAGACGATCGCGCCGGTCGTGAGTTTCGAGCGAGGGCTGGCGGCGCGCGATCACGGCGACATGCAGGTCTCGGTCGATCTCGCGGCGGCCCTCTATGCCACGGCGCTGACCGATGCTGCAAACCGCGCGGCGCTGTTGCACGAGGCTTCAGGTCTCTTGACGGGGCTGCCGTCCGAGCTGCGCAACGTCGTTGACGTGCAGCGCTGGCGCACTCGCGTCCAGCAGGCTCTTCAGGGCCACAGCACCGCGAGTGTGACCGCGCCGGCAACCCGCCCCGCGAGTTAAATGTCGGCGAGCGAGGCCGCACTGCCTCTTTACCGCTCGAGCGGACGACGGGGTTTCTCGCACCTCATCCGTGACGATCGACGGCGGGTCTACGCTCGCAAGCTCGTCAAGGAGATCGACGTCATCTTCGCCGACGGGCCGTGCGTCGTGCGGACCAACGAAGGCACGGTCCACGTTCGAGCGGGAGACGCGATCATCACCGGCACTGCCGGCGAGCACTGGCGCGTCTCGCGCTCGCACTTTTCGGAAAAATACCAGCCCGTGGAGCCGACCACGCTAGGTCAGCCCGGCCGCTACGCCAGCCGCCCCAAGCGCATTCTGGCGGTGCCCATGTCTACCGCGTTCGAGGTGCTGCTGGCAGACGATGTCTCGCGCCTGAGCGGACAGCCCGGCGACTGGCTGGTCGACTATGGCGACGGCAGCCTCGGCGTCATTTCCCCCGCGATTTTTGCCACCACCTACGAGATCGTGCCCCAGTCTTCCCGCCCGGCGGTGCACCAGCTCATTCAGAAGCTGCTGTTGCTGGGCGTGCGGCTCCCTTCATTGCCACCGCCGCCGACGCCTCGGCCACCTGCAGCGCTACGGGCGCTTCTCGACGCCACGGCCACCGCCCACCGCGCGTTCGATCAGCGTGCGATCGAGTACGGTCATCGCTACCGCAGCGGCTTCTGGGCCATCTATCTCCTCAGCGCCATCGCGGTGCTGTTTGCCGTCCTGCCCCTCGCGCTGGGCTGGGATAGTCCGCTGCATCGGTTGCATCCTTTCTCGGGTGTGTGGGCTGTCGGGGAGGTGATGGTCATCGCGACGGTGACCACGATCTATTGGGAGGGTCTGCGCCACCACTGGCAGGGTGACTGGTTGCGTGCACGCACGACCGCGGAGCTGGCGCGCTATCTGCCGATGCTCGCGCCGCTCATCGATTTCAATGTTGCGACGAAAGAAGCCAACTGGTACATGCGCATCTTCGTACCGGATCAGCACCTGCGCACTGGGGGGGACATTTCCGCGCTCTGTGCCGGCAGCGAGCCACTGGCGCGCAAGGTCCTCGCAGACGTCTGGAGCGATAAGGAGTTCATCGCGAGCTACGCCCGCTGGACGATCGACACGCTCGAGGAGCAACGGCATTACCACTACCGCACCGCCACCCGGCAGCACGCCTTGCTGCATCGGGTCCATGTCGTGACCACGTGGCTCTTCGGTCTGACGGCTCTCGGAGCGTTGACCCATCTGCTGATGCACACCATCTGGCTCTCGATGCTCACGACTTTCTTTCCCGCCCTCGGTGCCTCGCTGCACGGCGCACTGGCGCAGTCGGAGGCCTACCGTCTCGGCAAGACCTCGGAGCGACTGGTGACGCAGCTCAAGGAAGCCATCGACGGCATCCGCAGCGCGTTCGATCGGTCAGTGAGCAGCGGCGACCTGAGCATCGTCAAGTCGGCCATCCAGGCAGCGATCGCACTGATCCTCGAAGAGCACCAGGACTGGCATCTGCTGGTGCGGCCGCATCACCTGCCGCTCGGCTGAGCGCAACTCGCGCTCAGCCGCTACGAATGTAGCCGTAGCTGCGGTTGCTGCGCTCGAAGCCTCGCGAGAGGTACGCCTGGCGGTGCTGCTCGAGAGCATCCTGGCGGAGCGCTTCTCCCGACTGCAGCTGATGCAGCCGCGCGGCATTTGCTCCGAAGATGGCGCTCTTCACCGGGCCGGTGGCCTCACCGAGCGGCGCAAAGCCGTGGGACTTGCGCATCGCCTCGGGAATCTCCAGCCTTCGAAACGCCTCGATCTGCCATTGCGGCGAGCCGAACCAGATCGAGTCGGTTCCCCAGATGATGTGATCGGCACCGAGCCCCTTCACGAGAATGCCGAGCATCGCCGCGGCGGTCTGCGGCTGAGTGACGCAGCAGGCGGCAAAACTCGCCCCGATATCGGCATAGACGTTCTTCACGCCGTACTTGGCCGGGATCTCGGCGAGATCGCTCACCCATTCCATCCGGCCGGTGCGCGAGAACTCGGCGAGTGCGACCGCCGGCTCGCCTTCGCCCGTGTAGCGATAGGCGGCGTGGTAGATGAGGAAGTTGAGTTGCGGCCAGTCCTTGGCCGCCTTGCCGACGTCGTCGACCCTGGCAAATTCGCGCAGGCGCGGGAATTTCTTCTCGTCGCTCTCGCTGAAGAGTCCTTTGTGGATGGCGACGTTGCCAATGCCCGCCCGGGCGAAGCGCTCGTAGCCCTTGTAAGCAACCTGCTCATCATCCATGCGCCAGGGGTAGCGGCACGTCTCCTTGTGGGTGTTGTCACCGATGGTGTAACCCTTCCAGGCATCTGGCTTGAGATCCGCAATCCCGCGATCGATGGCTTCGAGCCACCCGGGCTGCCCCGGAGTGAAGATGAAGTGCGACAGCAACCGGCGGCTGCGCGCAAAGCGATTGATGCTGTCGCGGGCCTCCGCGATCGCATGATTCGGCAACAGCCAGTCCTGCCTGATGTCCGAAGGTGCGCCTGAGAGCGCGGCGATCTTGGTATCGCTGTCGAACCACATCTCGCGCAGATACGTGTTGAGCTTGAGGTCATCGAGCGTTGCCGTGCGATCGGGAAGCTCGGGATTCTCGTGCTTGAGGCGCGTGTGCTCGCGCAGTTCGGCGAAGTACTGCAGCCCCGGTCCCGCGTCGTCACGAACGAAGTGAGTGTGCAGATCGACGATGAACTGCGAAGCGAGCGCGCCGGCCCGCGCGGCCGCCGCGCCAGGCTCGGCGGCTTCGGTCGCAGCGACATCGAAGAGCGCGCCATACACTTCGTTCATCGCGCCGAACGCCGCCGCCATGCCCGCGGTGCTCGCGAGAAAGGCGCGCCGCGAGAGACCGTGGCGCGGTGCGAGTTGCGCCGCGAGATCGCGGATGCGCTCCTCCAGCCGCTGCTGGCGGGCATTCTGCGCGGCCGGCATGAACTCGCCGTTGGACACTACCTGCGTCGGAATCGGTGAGGTGAACGCGCCGGCGGCCGGGCGCAGTGCCGCGAGGTCTTCCGCCGTCAGGAATTCGCTCATTGCATTCACTCCTTTGCGCCGAGGTCGAGCTATTCCTTGCTCGCCGTTGAGGTTAGCGCAATTATCGACGGGGCAATATCGGCTGACGACGGCTTCGGCGACGGCATGGTCCCGACCCAACACACAGACGAGATTCCGCTCGCCAAGCCGGTGGCGGAGATACCGGAAGGAAGCTTGACGGCACTACGGCGCAAGGCGCGCGACTGCCGCGCTTGTGATCTCTGGAAGCACGCCACGCAAACCGTATTCGGTGAAGGTCCGGCCAACGCCCGCATCATGTTGATTGGCGAGCAGCCGGGACTTCAGGAGGACCACGAGGGCGCTCCCTTCGTCGGCCCGGCCGGCAAGCTCCTCGATCGTGCGCTCGATGAGGCCGGCATCGATCGCAGCCAGGTGTACGTCACCAACACCGTCAAGCACTTCAAGTACGAGCCGCGCGGGAAGCTCCGGCTCCACAAGCGCGCCAACGCGACCGAGCAGGAAGCCTGCAGGATGTGGCTGGCCGCGGAGCTCGTGCGCATCAAGCCAAAAGTGATCGTGGCACTCGGTGCGATGGCCGCGCAGACGCTCTTCGGCAGCGCTTTCAGCGTGACGCGCGAGCGCGGGCGCTGGCGAGCGCTCGCTGGCGGCGCGGTCGGGTTCGCAACGTTCCACCCTTCAGCCGTACTGCGTGCCCCCGAGGAGCGGCGTGCCGAGCTCTACCGCGAGCTGGTGCACGATCTCGCGGCAATCAAGGCTCAACCTCATCGCGAGAGCTGAAGGCTCACCGCGACGGCTAATGCCTTCGCGCGTCAGCTGCCCCCAGCGCTCGTGCGATGGATGAAGTCGGCGACGTTGTCATGGAGCTGCTTCAGGGAGGCGTCCTTCGCATACACCATGTGTCCCGACTCGTAGAAGCGGAACTCGATGTTGCTCTGGAGATTCTGCGGCATCGGCAGGTGATGCATCTCGTAGATGCCCTGATAGAAGGGCGTCGCCAGGTCGAAGTAGCCCGCGTTGAGCTGAACTTTGAGATTCGGGTTGAGCTTCATGGCATTCGCGAGGTCAGGCATCACGTTGACGCCCTGGCGCGAGGAATTTGGCGTCTCGTTCTGCCCGGGGAGTCGATGTGTCATGTTCCAGCTGCCGAACACGCGGATGCTGGGCTTGAAGATCTTGTCCTCGCCGTAATGCAGCTCCTTACGCGCGTAGTCGTTGAAAGCCGAGACGTAGGCCGAGCCGAGCGCGCTCGCCTGCGGATCGTAATCGGCACGCTGGGCCAGGGGATCGATGTCGGGACCCGAGAAACGGCTGTCGAGCCGCCCGGTGGTGAGGTTGCCGTCGCCCTGCAGGTTCTGGCGGAACTCGCCACCGTCGATGCGCAGGTCGGCTCTCAGGATGTAGTCGACCGGGAGCCCGGTGTACTCGTGAAGCTTCGCGGCGATGGCGGCGCGATCGTTCTGGGAAAGGTCCGAGCCGGCCGCAAGCGCCCGCGCGTAGTCGCCCACGGCGAACTCCTCGACCTCCTTGAGGAATGCATCGAGGCTCGGGTGCTCACCCGGCAGCTTCTTGTGGTACCAGGCGGTGGCCGCGTAGGTCGGCAGCACCGTCTGGTAGGGGACATCGATTCCCGGGTTTCCGGTCGGTCGGTCGGGACTCAGGTCGAAGTTCAGGATCTGCGAGAGCAGGATCACACCGTTCATGTCGATCGAGCGGTCGGCCTCGAGCTGATTGACCACTACAGCTGAGCGCGGAGTGCCATAGCTCTCGCCGAAGAGATACTTCGGTGAGTTCCAGCGGCCGTACTTCGTAAAAAATTGTGTGATGAACTCGGCGAAGGCGTAGGCATCGGGATCGACGCCGTAGAACGACTTCTCCTTATCCTTGCCCGCGATACGGCTGAACCCGGTCCCGGGCGCATCAATGAAGACCATGTCGGTCGCATCGAGCAGGCTCGAGGCGTTGTTGATCAGCGAGTAGGGCGCAGCGGGCGTGTGAGCATCGGTCGCCGTGACGATGCGCCGCGGCCCGAAGGCGCCCATGTGCAGCCACATGGTGGATGAGCCCGGGCCGCCGTTATAGAAGAAAGTGATCGGTCGGGGGCCGCCGCCGCTTTTGAAATAAGCCACGTAGAACATCGAGGCTTCGGCGGTGGGATTCGGCGGCTCGCCGCCGCCTTCGGCAGGCGCGCCCGGCTCGTGTCTCTCGGCCGCAGCTTTCTCGGCAGGATCGCGCGGCACGTCATCCCAGCCTCTCGGGTGCACGATCAGCGTGCCGGCGATCGCCTGGTAGGTAATGGCTTTCCCGCCGATCGTGACGCTGCCGTTGCTGGTCACGGACTCCGACTTGAAAGGCTCGAACGGATGAGCAGTAGCGACCCCTGGGCCTTTCTCCGGCTCGGCTGCGAGCTTGCGATCAGATGCCCGCGAGGACTCATCAGGTGGCGTAGCGGCCCACGAGGCGCACGACAGGACGGCAACCAACAACGCCAGGCAGCGGCCGGAATGGGAGCGATACATGACAACTTTCCTTCGAAGCCTCACCCTCGGCCGCGCAAGTCTAGCGGAGCCGCCGGTCGAAGTAAGCGGCCGCGAGGTTGGACCGCCTGCGGCCGAGGGCAGTATCGTCAAGAACAGGGTCGCGGAGTCTTCGCTCGCAGAGATCCGCATGAGCCGAGACACTACCTGGGCGATGGCAGCTTGCCTGCTGATGTCGACGCCCTGGGGTCTCGCGCTGCAGCGCGCGCGTGCGGCGCAGTTGATACTGCGCGACATCGGATCACCGCGATGAAGGCTCGCTTGGACGACGCTCGGGTCTAGCACGTATAGTCGATACAGGGGAGAAGCCTGCGAGCGGGCGGTGACGCGTGGGCGCGTCCACGAGTCAAACATTAAACATAATAGTTTCTCTCGCGGCACTCGTGCGGGCAGTCCTTTGAGCGGTCCAACGTGAGCATCCGATCAATTCTCTGGAAGGTTTCTGCCTTCAGGCGTGCACCGGCCCTTGAGCGCGCCGAAGAGGCTTATACAAAAGACCGCAAGGCAGACGCCGCGGTGATGTTCCGCGCACTCGCGGAGCGGCGCCTGACGCAGGCGCAGCTGCGTCTCGGACAGCTGTACGAGCGTGGCGAGGGCGTGCTGCAGAACTTAGTCGAGGCGGTGCGCTGGTACAAACGCGCAGCCGAGCAAGGCTCGGTGGAGGCGATGGGACGGCTCGGCGAGATCTACCTCATCGGAATGGCACCTCCCGGCACCGTAACACCGACCGCTCTCATACTGATCGAGAAGGGGGCCGCGGAGGGCGGTCAGCAATCGCTCCTGAAGCGGCTCTACCCTCGAGGGCTTTCGATCGCCCAGAACCTCGAGCAGGCGGCGCACTGGAATAGCTCCGCGGCGGATGCAGGAGACGCGGCCGCGCAGGCGCGCCTCGGCTATCAGTACGCGAGCGGTCTCGGCAAGGCGCTGGATCTCAAGGAAGCGGAGCGGTGGTTCATGGCCGCCGCGCAGCAGCAGCATGCCGCAGGCCAGCTCGGGCTCGGGATGCTCTTCGCCGGCGGCTACGGCGAGCCGCACGATCATGCTGTTGCGCTGCGCTGGCTCGAGCCGTGTGCAGCGGGGGGCAACTCCACCGCGCAGCTGTGTCTGGCGATGTTGCTGCTCTGCGGTGAAGGCATCGAGCACGACGAGAAGCGCGCGGCAACACTGCTGACGCAGGCGGCGAAAGCCGGCCAGCCCGCCGCCATGTTTCATCTCGGCGAGCTCCACCGGCGAGGCACCGGCGTTTCGCAGAGCGCGACCGAGGCCGAGAGCTGGCTGCGTCGCGCCGCAACGCGTGGATATCTCAAGGCTTGGATGTCACTGGTGCATCTCTTCCGCACCGGCGCAGACGCGGATCTGCACGCCGCGGCAGCGCTGTGTCGGCAAGCGGCTGATCTTGGCGACGGCGAGGCGCAGTATCTTCTCGGGCAGCTCTATCTCGCCGGCGAGGGCGTCCCGCGCGATCCATCCGAGGCCGCGCGGTGGTTAAAGCTCGCGGCCGATCAAAACGTGACAGTAGTCTACGAGCGGCCGGGAGCGCTGCATGCCGAGGGGTTAGGTCTTCCGCAGGATTTTCAGGCAGCCGCAGACTGGTTTCACCGTGCCGCGACAGTGGGCGATGCGAATACGCTCTATCACCTCGGTACGCTGCGGCTGGGCGGACTCGGCGTGCCGCGCGATCCGCGCGCCGGGCGTCGCTGGTACCGCAAGGCGTCGCTCCAGGGGAGCGCCGCGGCGAGCCTCCAGCTCGGGATTCTCTACGCCTCCGGGCAGAGCGTTCGACGAAGTTATTCGATCGCAGCCCGCTGGTATCAGATCGCCGCCAAGCAGGGCGCCAGCGCGGGATTATACAAACTCGCCTTCCTCAATCTGCGCGGGCTCGGGATGCCGCAGGACGTCGCACGCGGACTGCGGTTGCTCGGCGAGGCGGCGAATGCCGGTAATACGGAAGCCGCATGGGCGCTCTACCGTCAGTATTCGACGGGCGAATACGTCGCGGCGAACGCGGAGCAAGCGACGGAATGGCTCATGCGGGCCGCAGAGCTCGGGAGTGGTGCCGCAGCCTGTCTCCTGGCGCAGCGGGTCCAGCGCGCCGACCCACCATCGCCTCCGCTCAATCGCGTTCTAGAGTTGATCGAAAAGGGTGCTGCACGCGGGCATGCAGCCGCGCAATCGACGCTCGGTCTCTGGTACTACGAAGGAAAACACATCGCCCAGGACGTGGGCAAGGCGATGCAATGGCTGACAGGCGCCGCTCAGAACGGCAACGCCTTTGCCCAGGCGTGGTACGGCGATGTTCTCATCCGTGGGGAAGGCGTGCCCGTGGATCGGGAGGCAGCGGCGGTTTGGTACGAGCGCGCCTCGCTCCAGGGGTATGCGGGCGCGATGGCCGCCCTGACTGCTTTGCGCATCGAGGCGGGTGCCGCAGAGGATCCGTTGTCCCACGTGTTTCACCTCTGGCTGCGTGCCGCAGAGCACGGAAACGCCGAGGCGCAATATCGTGTGGGCGACTTCTGCCTGCGTGGTGTCGGCACGGCCCCTTCGCTGAATGACGCGCGTCGCTGGCTTTTGGCGGCGGCGCTCCAGGATCACCTGTCGGCGATGACACTCCTAGCCGGAACGCTGCTGCAGCGGCCCTCGGACGCTGCGGATCGCGCGCAGGCGGTGGAACTGCTGCGGCGCGCGGCTGCGCTGGGTGGTGCGGATGCTCAGTACAACCTCGGCTTGTGTATGCGCCGGGCATACGGGGTTGAGCGCGATGATGCGGAGGCGGAGCGGCTCTACAGCGCTGCCGCCAGCCAAGGACATCGCTTGGCGCAACTGGCGCTGGGGTCGCTCAAGGCCGAGCGCGCCGCAAACGATGAGGATTGGGACGAAGTGGTGCGCTGGTATCGCCTTGCCGCCGAGTCCGGACACCCGAGCGCGATGGTGGCGCTGGCCAGGCAGTACGAGCAGGGTCGAGGGGTGGCGGCGGACCGCGCGGCAGCGCTCGCGCTATATCGTCAGGCGCTCAAGGCCGGGCACGCTGACGCAGATTTCGAGGTGCGTCGGCTCGAGGCGCAGCTGCAGCCTGTCGAGTTCCGCGCAGGGTCGCTTGAGGTCTGATCGCTCGAAGCGACGCGGGTGCGCGGCCTGTGCCACCAGCCGCCGCCGGGCGACGCCGTGACGGGCTCACGAGCTCATCAAACAATCGCGCTCGGCTGGCGAAGTCAGAGCGAGCCGAGGCACAGCATGGGTACGCTGCTGGGGAGCGCCAGGCGCGCTGCCAAGAACCCGCGCCTGGAGGACTCGGTTCAGCCGCCTCTCGGAAGGCTCTTGCGTTGGAGCGACGCTTCAGGCTGACCGTATTGCGTTAAATCGCACGCGACGCCACATCGGCAACACGTATAGTCGGCTCAGGGGAGAGCCCGCCGGAGCGGGCCCAGATACGCGCTTTTCGCCGTCGCTGGCCTGTTAAACATAATAACTTTGGACAGGCATGATGAAGTGATCAGAAAAGGGATCGTACTCGCCGGCGGCTCGGGGACGCGGCTTTATCCGGTGACACGCGCGATCTCCAAGCAGCTGCTGCCGTTGTACGACAAGCCGCTCGTCTACTACCCGCTGGCGACGCTGATGCTTGCCGGAATACGCGACATTATGTTGATTTCGACGCCGGAGGACGGTCCGCTCTTCTCGCGGCTTCTCGGGGATGGCGCGCAATGGGGCATCCGCGTGAGCTACGCGACGCAGACGGCACCGCGCGGCATCGCCGAGGCCCTCCTGATCGCCGAGGATTTCATGGCGAGCAACCCGGTCTGCCTGATACTCGGCGATAACCTCTTTTACGGGCATGGGCTGCCGGAACAGCTGCGCCATGCGGCGCGCCGTGAGCAGGGCGCAACTGTCTTCGCTTATTACGTCCGCGATCCGGAACGCTATGGAGTGGTGGAGTTCGACGCCGGGGGGCGCGCTGTCGGACTCGAGGAGAAGCCGCCCGTGGCCCGCTCTCACTATGCGGTCACGGGGCTTTATTTCTATGACAACCGCTGCGTGCGGATTGCCCGCGAACTGAAGCCGTCCGCCCGCGGTGAGCTCGAGATCACGGACGTAAATCGTGCGTACCTCGAGCAGGGGCAGCTCCACGTGGAGGTTCTCGGGCGCGGCACGGCCTGGCTCGACACCGGCACGCACGCCTCGCTCCTCGCTGCGGCCAACTTTGTCGAGACCATCGAGGCACGGCAGGGACTCAAGGTCTGCTGTCCCGAAGAGATCGCTTTCCGTCAGGGCTTCATCGATCGCGGGCAGCTCAGCGCTCTCGCCCGCCCACTCGGGAAGTCGGGCTACGGAACGTACCTCGAGAGCGTATTGAACGAGCGTGTTTTCTGATGCGTGCGACCCCGCTTGCCATCTCCGGAGTGGTGCTGATCGAGCATCAGGTGTTCGCCGATAATCGCGGGGCGTTCTTCGAGAGCTGGAATGAGCGCGACTTCTCGGCAGCGAGCATCGACGCGCGCTTCGTCCAGGAAAACGTCAGCGTTTCGGCGCGCCATGTGTTGCGCGGATTGCACTATCAGAGTCCCCACGTGCAGGGGAAGTTGGTGCGCGTGCTGGCCGGTGAGATTTTCGACGTGGTCGTGGACCTGCGCCGTTCGTCGCTCACTTTTGGCCGCAGCCTCAATGTGACCCTCGATGCTGAGACCGCACGGTCGCTCTGGGTACCGGAAGGTCTGGCGCATGGCTTTCTCTCGCTCGCTGACGATACCCGCGTGCAGTACAGGGTCACCGACTTCTGGGCGAGAGACGCCGAGCGCTCGCTCGCATGGAATGATCCTGCGCTCGAGATCCCTTGGCCACTGCCACCACAGGTCGAGCCGATCCTATCCGCCAAGGACCAAAGTGGCTTGCCGCTCGCCGAGGCCGAGACCTTTCCATGAGGACGCTGATCACCGGAGGTGAGGGGCAGCTCGGCCGCGCCTTATTTGAGACAGCCTCGGCGCCCGCAAATGTAAGGAGCGTCGGTCACACGCAACTCGACATTGCGGATCGTCTGGCGGTCGAGCGAATACTGCGCGAATTTGAGCCGACGCTCGTCATAAACGCCGCTGGATTCACCCGTGTCGACGATGCAGAGCGGGAGAGCGGGGCAGCCGAGCGCGCAAACACCACCGGCCCGGCCATTCTCGCGGCAGCCTGCCAGCGCTCAGGCACCTGGCTCGTGCAGGTTTCTACCGACTACGTGTTCGACGGTGAGCAAAGCCGGCCGTACGCGACCGATGCGCAGACGAATCCACTGAGCGTCTATGGGCGCACCAAGCTCGGCGGTGAGCTCGCAGTCAGCCGGGCACTGCCCTCGCAAAGCACGATCGTACGGACATCCTGGGTCTATTCGGCTTCAGGTCGTAACTTCCTCACCACGATGCTCCGGCTGCTAAAGGAGCGTTCGGAGCTCAAAGTAGTGAGCGATCAGATCGGCGCGCCGACCAGCGTGAGCGGCCTCGCGCGCACCATCTGGTCCCTCGCGCGGCTGCGCGCATCGGGTCTCTACCACTGGTGTGACTCGGGAGCTGCCAGCTGGTATGACTTCGCGGTTGCGATCTCAGAGGAGGCGCATGCTCTGGCACTCCTCGCCACATCGGCGGCGATTGTGCCGATCAGTAGCGCGGACTATACAACCGCCGCCCGTAGACCGCGGTTCAGTCTTCTCGACAAGCGCAACACCGAGCGGCTTCTCGGTGCGACGGCGCCGCACTGGCGCTGCGCACTGCGTGAGACGCTCGGTTCGCTCGCCAGGGCGAGAGCTACGACATGAAGCGGCTGCTGATCACAGGCGGCGCCGGGTTCATTGGTGCCAACTTCTGCCACTACTGGAGCGGCAAATACCCGGCGGATCGCCTCGTGGTGCTCGATGCCCTTACTTACGCAGGCAACCCTGCGAGCATCGCCTCGCTGATCGAGCACGAGCGCGTCCGGTTCGTGCACGATGACATCATCGAGTGCGATCGGGTCACCGCGCTGCTCAGGGAGGAGCGCATCGATACGGTCGTTAATTTCGCCGCGGAGTCTCACGTCGATCGGTCGATCGAGGATCCGCAGAGCTTTCTGCGCACGAACGTCATGGGTACGCACGCTCTCCTCGAAGCCGCCCGCAGTGCGTGGTCGCGACCCTCATCGGAAAGCTACCGCTTTCACCATGTCTCGACAGATGAGGTCTACGGCTCACTTGGCCCCGAAGATTCCGCGTTCACGGAGCAAACGGCCTACGCGCCCAACTCTCCCTACTCCGCCAGCAAGGCGGCCGCCGACCACCTGGTGCGCGCCTACGGGCGTACCTACGGGCTCCCCTGCACGATCAGCAACTGCTCGAACAATTACGGTCCGTATCAGTTTCCGGAGAAGCTGCTGCCGCTATGCATCGTCAACATCCTCGAGGGACGCGCGCTCCCGGTCTATGGCGATGGCCTGCAGGTGCGGGACTGGCTGCACGTGAGCGATCACTGCCGGGCGGTCGATCTCATACTTAGTGCCTCGGTTGCGGGGGAGACCTGGAACATCGGTGGCAGCTCGAATGACTGTAATCTGAAGATCGTCGAGAGCATCTGCGAGCTCATTGATGCGGCCTTTGCGAGCGAGCCCGAGCTGGCGAACCGCTTTCCGCGCAACGTCCTCGCAAGCGGGCGCCCCTCACGCAGCCTCATCCAGCACGTGCGGGATCGTCCCGGGCACGACCGCCGCTACGCGGTCGATGCCGGCAAGATCGCCCGACTCGGGTTCAAGCCGCAGACATCACTTACGACTGGTCTCGCCGCGACGGTGCGCTGGTACCTGGAGAACGAGACCTGGTGGCGCTCGATCGTGAGCGGCGAATATCGCCGCTGGTACGAGCGGCAATATGCGCGCGCGAGCCAATGAGACCGGCGCCCGGCTCGACGAGCATGGGGATGTCAGCGGTCGTCTGAACCAAGTTCGCTGGCAGCAGCGTTTGCCGCTTTGGGCACGCATCTCGAGCGTCGTGCTTGGCGTCGTCATCGCCGGTGCTGTCATCCTGGAGCTATCGAACATCACGCTTCCCGGGGAAGTGGTGGGAAGCGTGTTGGTACTGCTCGGCTGGAAGGGGATTCCTTTAGTCCCCTCAGCATGGTTCGCCGCAGATAGTCAAGGCGCTCGCATCACACAAGGTCTCAAGACGCTGCGCAGACGGCTTCGAACGGCGGTTGCTCTCGGTATGATCTGCCCGCTGTTCCCGGCGGGGGCGATGCTCGTGATTCCATCGGCGCTCCTGCCGAGCGCCTTCTTTCTATCAGGGATCCCGGGCCTAATCTGCGCTTTGCGCTTTCTTCTCACCGCGTGTCCACGGTGCGATCACCATTTCTTTGGGCTTCGTCATTTTGTCGGTGGCCTGACTCGATGTCAGCACTGCGACCTTTCGCGCCAGCGGGGGCGTGCAACCTCCAGAGGGTCCCTGAAAGTTCGGTGATGAGGCGCAGTGACGCCGATAAGCGGCGTGTGTCTATTTGTCTTCGCTGTTGAGCCAGTCTTCGAACTGGCGCGCCAGGGCCAGAATGGCCTCGAGCGAACCGCCGGCCTTGGAAGCCTGGGCTGCGGCCCGGAAAGAGCTTGGCATCGTTTAGTTATTCGCTCAGTCCGCATGCGGTGCTGTTGGTCATCGCTCCTAACTTCGGCGCGCCATTCGAGATCTTCTGTGCGCATCACTTCGCGCCACTCCTTATCCTCCTTGCGCGTCAATTCACGCCATTCTTTGTCTTCCCTTCGTGAGGCTTCGCGCAGCTCGCCGTCCTGCCGGCGCATCGCCTTGCGCCACTCGAGATCCTCGGTGCGCACGCTGTTCCGCCAGACGATCCCCTCCTGGTAACGGGCGGAAGGTCACCGCCTCATCCACTCGGCGCACCGGGATCGATCGTTCGGCAATGGCAGGAAACCATCGCGAATCAGTCGAGAGGCGTCGCTCTCTATCTCACTCATTGTGCCGCACGCGGCGGGGCGAAACGTGCCTGCGGGCGGATTGTCAATGCCTCTTCGCCGCAGCCGCAGGACAACGCAGGGTTGGTTGACACTGTTATCGTCGCGAAAGAAACTATCACCGGCTCGGCGTTTGCCTTGCTCGACCGGTGTTATAAAGTCGAGCTGTAGTTACTGCTTTCGGCCAACTATCTTAAGGGGACCATCATGAAAGCTGTTCTTATCGGTTCGGTGTCTATTCTCCTCGCTGCCGTTGCCTTTGCGTACGACATTCATCATCCAAATCTCAGGGATGCGTTTGGCATGGCGGAGCAGGCCATCCACCATGTCCAGGCAGCCCAGCAAGCCAACAAAGGCGTTGAATTCGGCGGGCACGCGGAAAAGGCCATAGACCATCTGAAACAAGCACAAGCCGAGCTGATCGAAGCAGACAAGTGGAATGATGCTCACGGGAAGAGATAGATCCGGTCTGACTCGTTAGAACAGGCTCATTCGGGGGCGTCAGCGAGGGATCGCGGACGCCCCCGTTTACAGCGGTAGGCGATGCCGCAATGCGCTCTATCGGAGCGCCTTCCGCGCGCCTTAGGGAGTGGTCGAGACCTTGAGTTCGCGCATGGACCACCCCAGTGCCGCGGGTTGACCGAGGGTATGAAACTCCGCGTTCAGGTGAATTTCGGCGAGGACATACTGAGTGGGGTCCGTTGAGGTCACGGCCGCTGGAAACTGGGTGGCCAAGTACTGCAGCCCGCTGACGAATTGCGCTTCGCTGATCGACCAATCGAAATGGTTCCACCCTTGCCACGGAGTTCCCGTCGCCGACGCACTGTCCGAGGCTCGCGTGACGTATCGATCGTCAAATCCGAGAGCCGAATTCAGCATGTAGCTGTTGGAGGGCTGGTCGTAGCCTGTGCCTGTCGAGTCGTCCCCGCCGTTGTGGAAGATCTTCACGCCGTAGCTTACACGTACGCCGTTCAGGCTCTTGAACAGTAGATCCAAAACTACATAAGCATCGGACCCGACTGCCGTCGGAACCTGCAAGTCCATGGAGCCGCTCAACGACGACTGCGGGCTTACAAATGGCATGGGTTGACTTCCCGCAGCGAAGACAAACTCTGGCGTGATCATCATCTTCTGATCAGCGCTAGATTGCGGCAAGTCTTGAGAATTGATGTAGGCCCCGACTGTGTCGCCTTCCATCTGGGCTGTGCTCGTATTCACAGTGTCCTCAAAGCCGAGCTGTGCAGTCATTGCGGTCAGCGGAGTGAAGCCCGTTTGTGAGCCTGCGTCCCATCCGGTTGGGATGAGCTCTCCGTTTTGCTGATAGCGGTTGGCTTGCCAGAGCACCAGCACAAAGGAAGCCGTTGGCGGTGGAGTGTTGGTTGCGGGCGGCACCACGAGTTGCCCCGCAATGCCGGCAGCATTTTGCGGTTGTTCGAAGAGAACTGTCGTACTGGACGATGGCGGAGTAGAGCTTCCCGAAGGAGTCGCAGCGCCAGAGGTGCTGGGAGAGCCATCACCCGAGGAACCGGAGCCACTACACGCTGCGTTAGCCCCTAGTAGGAGCGCGATGACGAACCCTGTCGCCACGATCTTCCAAGCAGGAGCCTTCTGCATATAGGTACGCCCAGCCAGTGAGGCTATGTCGATTTTGACTCACCGCCTGATTCAAAGCTGTGAAATGCCTGCTCAAAACCTAGAGAGAAGGTGTCGTTAGATGCCGACAGATCGTCCGTGGCCACAATGGGACGGTCAGCTCTTACCTGCGGTCCTGAGGCGGCGGCTCAGCTCCGCGCGCCTTCATATAGGTGTCGAACCACCCGACGAGCCGCGACATCACGTCGATCTGATCGGCGCGCTTGAAGAAGAGGTGCCCTTCGTCAGGGTAGACCACGAATTCGGTCTTGACCCCGAGCGTCTTGAGGGCATTCCAGTACTCGTAGGATTGCGTGATCGGCACCTCGGCATCGCGGTCGCCGCCCACGATGAGGGTCGGCGTGTGCACCTTCTTGATGAAGGTGATCGGAGAGCTCCTCTCGTAGACCTTGGGATCGTTGTAAACGGAAGTCCCGAAGTAGGGCAGCATCCAGGTATTGATGTTGTTCGTGCCGTAGTAGCTCAGCCAGTCCGAGAGCCCCGCGCCGGCAACTGCGGCCTTGAAGCGGTTGGTCTGGGTGAGCGCCCACATCGTGATGTAGCCCCCGTAGCTCCAGCCGGTGATGCCGACGCGTTTGGCATCGATGGGTGCCGTCTTGAGGACGGCATCGAGGCCACGGAGGATGTCGCGCAGGTCGCCGTAACCCAGATCTCTTACGTTGGCGCGGGTGAACGCCTCTCCCTGCCCGTAGCTGCCGCGCGCATTGGGCTTGAAGACGAAATATCCCTCGTGAGCCAGCACCGCATCGAATCTCTCGGGATCCGCCGGGAAGAGCGGGTAGCTCGCGAACGCCGGACCGCCATGCACGGAGACGACGAGCGGGTAGCGCTTGCCCGGCGTCACCACGGGAGGCTCGATGAGCATGCCCTGGACCTTGAACGCGTCGCTCTTCCAGAAGATGTTGGTGGCCTTACCGGTGAGTACGCGTGCGCCGGCGTTCACGCGCGTGATCGGCTGCCACTTTCCGGGCGGCCCGGTCTCAACCTCGGGAGGCGACGTGTACGACTGGAGGATGACGGCCGACATGGCGCCGTTATGGGCGAGCGATATGCCGGCGTCTCCTGGGGCGAAATTGAGCAGATTGTTGGCCCAGATCATCTGCGGCGCCCGCCACAGCTCTTTCTGCGACTTCGATCCGACATCGATCGTGGCAAGAACCCCATCGCCCGCCGAGAACTCGGTGGCAAAGAGCTGCGTCGCGGAGCCGTTCCAGGTGATCGTCTGTACGGAGGCGGCAAGGTTCGGCGTCACATCGACCGGCTCCCCGCCGTTCGAGGGTAGTGTGTAGACATCGCCGCCGGTGATCCCCTCATCGCTCATGATCCCGCCGATGTAGGCGATCTGGCGGCCATCGCCTGAGAAACGCGGCGAGGTCATCTGCAGCGAGGGCTTGAGGAGGGTCTTCACGGTGCCGCTCTGCGCATCGCACACGTCGAGCTCGGCAAGCCACCAGTTGTCGTCGCCTGAGCCGTGGGCGGCGGTGATCGCGAATCGCTTCCCATCAGGAGACCAGTCATATTCGTAGACGTTGAGATCGGAGGGTCCGAGGAGCCTCATCTCACCGCTTTGCGCGGGGATGACGGCGAGCCGCTGCTCGTAGAGAGTCTCGGACAGCGCTCCCGCATCGCGCGAGAGCGGATTCAGCGGGCCGGGCGTCTTCGGTGCACCCGGAGAGAAGAGAAACGCAATCTGCCGCCCGTCCGGTGAGAAACGCGGCGTATCGAGCGGCCCGTGCGCGCGCGTCAGGATCGTTGGTCGTGTTCCGCCGGCGCCCTGCAATACCGCAAGCGCAAGCTGCGGCTGCTCTTTCGCGTCGGTGGTGACGAAGACGATCTGCGTGCTGTCCGGCGACCACTCGGCGCTATGTTCATCACAGACTGCTCCGGGACAGGCGGTGAGCCGCGTCAATTCCGAGCCGTCCTTCGCCCTTGCAAGCCAGAGCGTCGAGACCTCTACTTCGGCGCCGCCTCGTTTGGCAGTCGCGAGCTGTCCATACACCACGCGCGCGCCATCGGGCGACACGCTCACCTCGCTCAGGACATGGACGGCGGTGAGCGCAGCGACCGACTCGCGTACCCCTTGAGATTCGGCGGCGACCACGGCGTACGGAAGCAGGCCCATCACAAGAGCCGGTACACAGGACGAGAGGGCGGCGCGACGATTCATGGTTGTTAGGCCTCAGCAGGAGTGGGGTCGACTTGTTGGATTGTGACGCGGGAGAACCAGATGTCCTGCCAACGCTCGGCCTTCTGGCTGTCGGAAAGCGTCTTCGGCGACACCGGTTGCTCGCCGGCGAAGCCCGCGCCGCCCTCGATGGCCCTCGCATTGACGGCGGCGAACAGCCGCTCTTGGCGTCGATAGAGTGCCGCCACCAGGACGCCGCAGTTGCCACACAACAGGAGCTCGATCTGGCCGCTCCCCTGGCGGTAGGTCACTTCCCGCTCGCCACGCGCGGTGCGGATCCGCACGCGGCCGTCGCGGTCCGAGATCCAGGCGGCCGCATGCTTGCGGCAGAAATCGCAGTCACAGGCACGCGGGTGGTAGGTGTGCGGGGCGCGTGTCAGCTCGACCTCCACGCGCACGCCGCCGCAGTGACAGCCGCCACTCAGAGCGTGCACGCTTCGGACGGTCCCGATGAGGTTAGGCGCTCCCTGCCGAGAGAAGCGCTCACGCGGAGTCCGGCGGTGTGTCGCCGCCTTCGAAGTCGCTGCGCGCCTGCGCGCGGCGGTAGGTCTTCTCAGCGCGCCAGCGCCGCCAGTTCATGGCCCCCAGCATCCCGTAGATCGCCTTGAAGAGCTGCAGTCGCCACAGGACTGTCGGCGTGTCGAGGACGTCGCCTGCGAGCATCGAGATCACGCCCTGCTCGATTCGCAGACGATTGCTCGGGTTGCCAAGCATCTCCTTCATCACCGGATTGTTGAAGCGGTAGATAAAGAAGGAGAAACGCTCCATGGCCTTGCGCACCCGCTTCTCAAGCTTGCGCAGCAGGGCCGCTTCGTTCCGCGGATCGCGCAGTACGGAATCGATGAGCCGCGCGGCTCCCTCCGCGGTGCTCATTGCGAGATACACCCCGGTGGAGAAGACCGGATCGAGGAATGCGAAGGCATCGCCGATCAGGATCCAGCCGGGGCCGCCCATCTGCCGTGAGTCATAGGAGTAGTTGCCGGTGACCCGCACCTTGTCGTCGATCAGCTCGGCGCCCTCTAAGCGCTGCCACATCGCGGCGTTGCGCTTCAGTGTCTCGAGCAGGAACTCGACCGTGCGGCCCTTGCGCTGCTTGAGGTACTCGGGGCGACACACGGCGCCGACGCTCATCACGCCGTCCGGCAGCGGGATCATCCACATCCAGCCGTGCTCGAAGCGGTACATGCTGATGTTGCCGGCGTCTTCGCCCGTGCGGGGCGTGGCACCGCGGAAGTGGCCGAAGATCGCCGCGCTCTGATGCTCGTCGTTCTTGCGCCGCAGCTTCTTCTTCGCGGCGAGGAAGGCATCACGTCCGCTCGCATCGACGAGATAGCGAGCGCGGATCTGGTAACGGGGACCCATGTCGGTTTCCACGTCGATGCAGGTGTTGCGCGAGTCGTGCTGCTCGATGCGCACCGCCGCATGGCCCTCGCGAGCATCCGCTCCGCTTACGCGCGCGTGCTCGAAGAGCATCTGATCGAAATCCTGTCGCCAGACCTGGTAGGCGTGGGGCGGGCTGCCGCCGAGTGCGCGGTCGAAGGCGAAGGTGTTAAAGCCGCGCGCGTTGTTCGCCTCGAAATCGGCGCCGCGCTTGTGGACTCCGAGAGCGCGCACTTTCTCAGCCACGCCCAGCCGCTCGAAGATGGGCAGGCTCATCGGCAGCAGCGACTCTCCGATGTGAAAGCGCGGGTGATGCGCCTTCTCGAGAAGAATGACCTCGTGGCCGCCCCGGGCGAGGAGGGTAGCCGCCGTGCTCCCGGCCGGCCCGCCGCCGATCACTGCGACGTCGCAGGTTTCAACGACTTCGTTCATGAGCTCAGCATGCATCGGAGGCTTGGGGCGATCAAGGCGGCGGCGCTACGGCCGCTTGAGCGGCGGCGATCCGCCGCACCGCCGCCATCGAATCTGCCTGCGGCGGGCTCTTGTCCTCGCGATAGCGTTTCACCCGCGCGAGGCGCAATGCCAGGCCGCCGGCGTAGCGCGGGCTCACCTGCAGGTCGCTGAACGCGATCTCGACCACGACCTCGGGCCGGACATAAACGGTGGAGGCGTCGCGATGAGTCTCGAGCTCGAGGAAGCGGCGGGTTTGCCACTCGAGCATGACATCGGTCAGGCCCTTGAAGGTCTTGCCGAGCATCACATAGGCGCCCGTCTCGGGGTCGCGGGCGCCGAGATGGAGGTTCGAGAGCTTGCCGCTGCGGCGGCCGCTGCCCCATTCAGCCGCCAGCACCACGAGGTCGAGCGTATGAGCCCGCTTGATCTTGAGCCAGCTCGCACCGCGATTGCCGGCTTCGTAGGGACCTTCGAGCGACTTGGCCATGAGGCCTTCGTGACCGGCCGCGAGCGCCGCATCGTAGAACGCGCTCGCCTCGGCAACGGAGGCCGTGACGAGGCGGGGGATCGCGAGCTCGCCCGGAATGCTCGCGGCGAGTGCCGCGATGCGCTCGCGCGCCGGCCGGTCGGCAAGACTATCGCCATCGACTCGCAGACAATCGAAGAAGAATGCCCGGATCGGCAATTCCTCTCGCAGCTCCTCGACGTGCAGCCGTCGTCCGAAGCGGCGCATGGTGATCTGGAACGGGTGCGGGCGCCCGGACACATCGAAGGCGATCGCCTCGCCGTCCAGGATCAGTACCTGTGCGGGAAGTGCGCGCACGACGACCACGATCTCGGGGAGCGCTGCGGTCACCTCGTTCAGCGCGCGTGTGTAGATACGGACCTGCTCCCCATCTTTGTGCACCTGGATGCGCGCGCCGTCCATCTTCCACTCGAAGGCCACCTCGCCGCGCAGCTTCTGCAGCGCTTCCTCCACGTCGTCCGCCGTCTGCGCGAGCATCGGCGAGACGGGCGAGAACAGCTCGAGCTGAAAGGCGCCGAGCGCATCGACCCCCTTGAGCAATGCGGCCGTTGCGACCGCACCGAGATCCCTCGAGTACATCGCGGCGCGGCGCACCGCCGCGATTGGCACCCGTGCAGCGGTAGCGATGGCGTCCAGCATCACCCCCCCGAGCGCGCCCTGGCGCAGCTCGCCCGCGAGGAGATGCAGCAGGAATCGCTGTTCAACCTGGGTGGCCCGCGAGAAGAGCTCGCGCAGTGCACGTGCGCGGCGCTCCGCCGAGCCGCTACCGCGGATGGCGGCGAGCGCCGTGAGAAGGCCGTCCACCTCGACGATCGAGAGCGTGGGG
>Ga0307476_10000602_pt1 | contig 26444 bp, 19 predicted proteins | sample atmos_gasesECM2C_2_FD_203314 | JGI IMG/M metagenome (GOLD analysis project Ga0307476, IMG submission 203314) | Hardwood forest soil microbial communities from Morgan-Monroe State Forest, Indiana, United States - atmos_gasesECM2C_05 | ecosystem: Environmental > Terrestrial > Soil > Temperate...
TCCGCCGTCTTCGCCGGCGGCGCACACTCAGGGGCGGTGGGAGTGATATCGCACGAGCCGCCATTCTCGCGCGGCCCCGGCTGCGGCGGCGACGCGGGCGGCGGGGAGGCAGGTCCCGGGCTGGGTTGGGCGGTGTGTGGCGGCGGCGCCGGATGCGGCGGCGTCGGCGCGACTCGCGGTGTGCCGCCGTTCACTCGTGGTGCCGGCCCAGGCCCAGGATGTGGCCCGGGCTCGGGTGCGGGCGGAATGTAAACGTTGATCTGCGGCTGCGATGGTTCGCCGCCGTTGATTGTCGGCGCCGGCCGCGGGCCGGGCGTCGGCTCCGGGTTCGGCGAACTCGCCGGGTGGGTCGGCGGCTCCGGCTGCGACGGTGTGGTCGGATGCGGTGAATCGACAGCGACATCCGGCGGCGGCGGTATCACCGGATGCGGTGAGTCGACGGCGATATCCGGTGGCGGCGGCTTGACCGGCGAGTCGACGGCGACATCGGGAGGCGTCGCCATCGCCACGTCGGGATGCGGCGCGGATGGCTGCGCCGGACACGATTTTGCAGCCGCAGCTGGCGTGCACTGCCATGCCAGGTTGACTGGATCTGCTGGGTTAACCTTTTGACAATTGGCTGGCGAACACGTGTTCGGCTTTTTCACGTCGCCGCATAGCTGGTACGGGGTCGCTGACCACCACCGGTAGCTATTGGTGGATTTGCAGTCAGGGTCGTCCATACTTATGGCGGTGCCATCTACACAAAATTGCCCGTCGCTGTCGATGCATGTGACCGCGCCTAGACTATGGTCGGTCGAGCACATCCAATGTACCGGAACGACGGCGGTGCTACACCCAGGATTGCCAGGCGTGTTCACCGGCGTCGGCGGCGGCGGGGGTGGCGTGACCTTCGTGACCTTTGGTGGCGGGGGCGGCGGCATCAAGGCGGTCACCCGCTCACGGAGACAGCGGATCGAGCCGGCGGCGGCGAGCGCTTGGTTCAGGAGTGTTTGCCGCTGCTGCGGGTCGGTCGCTTCCTGCGCCTTCCCCAGCAACTGTTGTACGTTGCGCTCGGCAAGCAGGTCGGCTTCGAGGATTCGCACGAGTTTCTCGTCAACCGTCGGCAAACCCATGCGCGGGTGGGTCAAATCGCGCATCGCCAAGGTCAGTGCGGCGCCGAACTCGCAGACCATCGCGTGATTGGCGATCGGCCCCATGACCTCGCTTATCCGTTCTGCGTCGCCAGCGTCCAATATCGCGGCGCCCGCCTCGAAACCAGAAGGCGCGACGGCTCCGCAGATCATGCCGGCGGCCGGATTTAAGAGGCCGACCCCGGCACAGAACGCCGCCGCCGGGATGCCACTCTGCCAATCGGTGAGGCATTGGTTGGGATCTCTGCCCGACATGACGCAGGCCTTGTAGCCGATCAGCGAGTTGCAGGCGAAACCGACCGTTGCGCTCCCGGTGGCTTCCTGCGCCGTGGTGCAGCCTGCGCCGATCGCGGTCGAGATGCCTGAGGCCTTGGCGCACTGCGCCTGCTGATCCGGGTTCGCTTGGATGCAGGTCCAATAGGTGGTGAATGCGTTAACGATCGAGCCTTCGGCAACGTTGCGCACGCCTTGCCGTAGACCCGAGGAAGGGGGCGCCTCGGGTGGCGTTTGGTTGGTGGCACTATTGGCCGGCGGCTTCTCGACCGGAACCGGCAGGTTCGCATTGGGATCGGTCGGCACCGGCGGATAGAACGGCCTTTCGCCATTCGGGTTATCGGGACCGTATGGCTTGCCGACCGGTACCGGCAGGTTGTTGGGGTTCGGCGGGGGATTGTCGTAGGAGCTTCCGTTCAGCACGAAGTTCGGGATTTCGATATCGGCCGGGTTGCCGTCAATCGGCATATGGCTTTCTCTTGGGTCCGTCGTCGGGGCAATCTTCCCCTTGTCTGTCCCCTTGTCGACAATCCAGTAAGACGTGACATCTGCTCCGCCATTGTTGTAGTCCAGGGTGCCGTCGGGGTTGGTGACGACGTCCGTGCTGGTGCCGGGGACGCTGACCCTGTGCTCATGGTTCTCCCACTTGCGAAACACAATATTGCTGTTATCGCTGTTGGCCTGGGGGGGACTTTTGTTGGGCCTCCAGTATTCGGCCGGGTCGAGACGATCAAAAACATAAGTCCCGTCAGGCAAGCGCCCGGATAGATTGAGACCGCCGCTATTGGCCCGCGATACCGTCCACCCTTGACTGGTCGCCTCTTTGTAAATGACGGCGGGATCCCGCGAGGTGCCCAGCGCCGCGAATGCTTGCTCCGGCGTGGTGTGGGACAGGTCGCCAGCCAGCGCGGCTGTCGAAAGCTGTAACAGGGTCGCCGCGAGGCAGAGTTTCGCGAGGCGCATCGGTCTTCCCTATCCAATCTTCATCCGACGTTCAGTTGCGTGCAGGCTGCCGCTTCTGCAGTTCGATGGTCAGCCAGTCGGCCAGCGCTCGGTAGACATTGCGTCCTCCGGCGGCGTCAGCGCGTCGTTTCAACTCCGCGAGTTCCTGGGTACCGCCGTCGCGCGCCAGCGCCTCCGTCACCTGATCGAACAACCAGTGATCGGTTTCGAGCTCAGGCGCGGCGATCATCATGGCAAGCCCGCGGTGCGGGTCGCTCTCCTGCACCAGGTCGGCCATGAAAAACAGCAGCTCCGGGTCGGGTTGCGGTACGGCTTCGCGCACCAGCGCCTCCGAAGCCGGGCGATTGACAGTCCGTAGATACTCGAAGGCGGCCCACCGGGCATGCCCCTTCGGATCACGCACGACCGCACGGGCGAGCGCAACCGCCTCATCGTCACGCGGATTATGCGCCAGCAAATACCAGATGCGCCCGCCGACGCGCGGATCGACCTCGGACCGGACCAGCGCGAGAGCAGCCGTCAGCTCCACCGCGGTTAGTTGCGGAGCCCCCTTGGCCTCAATGTCGGCGATCAATTGGTCGAGCCAGGCGTGGCGCTGCCGTGGGGAGAGTGAAGTCGGATACGCGGCGAGCCGATTCGTTACGACGTCAGATGCATTGCGCTGCGGCGCGATCGCTTGGTTCGGTCCGCCCCTCGGCGGCGGAAGCAATTGGAGGTCACCGCCATTCCTTGCGTCTTTTGGAGCGTCATTGGCGTGAGCGGACGTGAATGCGGACGCTAGCATTGCCATTCCGCCAAATACGGCTACGAAGAACATCGAAACCGCCAAGGCGGCTGGAAATTTGATTCGCCTACTCATGGCATCTTCCCCGTCAGGTAGCGACCGACCGGCATTGTTTGATCGCACGCCAAAACTTCACTGCGTCGCCCCGGCGCGGCAATGCCACTGCGCCTGCCGAGTCAATTCCAAGGTTCGGTGCGGCAATTATGCCGAGGACCGCGCGTTACCTGATGGGCGGTGGCGAATGCCGGAAAGTGTTCTGAAAGTCTTTTGCAATGACGCCCGCTGCATCGGATATCACAAACAGCGTAGCGGCTCAACGACGCCGCGAAGGGGATGGTAAACTCCCGTGCGGGAACCAACTCACATCTGCAAGTCGCGCAGTATCCGCCGTTCAACCGAGTAAGCGTCATCGGAGGGCGCGGTCTGGTCGGCCAGATCGCGCCAACCGCGCATGAGTTCCAGATAAGCGTGCCCGCGTGCCGCCAACGGCAAATGCATTTAGCAACGAATGCTTGGTCAGTTAGGGCGCGCACTCATTAAATTCGGTTCGCTAGGCGCTGCTCGCTCAGTGTCCGCTTCGCTCCGAATGCGACCGAATTGCCGCGTCGCCACGAAATGACGCGATGTGCCACAAGCGGTTGTGAGCAGTTGCAGCAAAGCATCCACACTCGATCACCCCGTCAGCGCGTCGCATCCTACTCGGCTATCTCGTCGGCGTGGAGTTCGACATAAAGTTGCGTGCGCATCGTCAGTATGCGCAGCATAATGGCGGCGGCATCCTGCGCGTGGCCTGTTCGGAGCCGTTCATCCGCCGCAAGCAACTTCAGATCGGTGTCATCGATGACCGCGCCCGGCGCATATCGTGGCCCCAGCTCCTGCAACCCGGCATGGGCACAGGCGATGGCGCCCGTATAATCCTGCGCCGCCATCCGCTGCTCACTGAGCGCCAGCCAGGCGCGGCTCCCAGCGAACTTCAAATGTGGGGAGGCCGTCCCCTCGTTCGCTTCCGGCTGGCGCAGAACGACCGTTCCTGTCGCGCTGTAGCCAGCGAAACTGCGCTCAACGGCGAGACGCTGCAGTGTCGTGGACGCCTGTGCGAATTGATGAAGTTTTTGCACCGCCGAGGTGGCGCTTTGCCGAGAATTCGATGGATCGGCCTCACTCGCACGTGCCGTAAGGGGCCATGATACCGCCGCGCTGCCAAGCAGCGTGATTAACTCGCGGCGAGTCATGCGAAACATCCTCTGCGACCTAAGCGACGAGGAGCGGGCTCCTGTTGGTTCGCTCCCGTGCTTTCACCCAGATGTAGCACGTCCCGGCGATATCGCACATCACGGTGACGCACGGGGTCGCCAGGGTCGCCGCACTGCGGGATGTAGATCCGGCCTATCTCTCCTCCGGGTTAGTTTGCGGACACGCTGCGCCAAGCGGCGGTTTCGCCGGCGCGACGGAGATGACAGGGAGATCACGCGCCAGTATTGCCTTGGTACAGGACCACGTTGCGTCCGGGCCGATCTTGGCTCGGTAACGCATAAGCATGTCATCAAGCACCGCGTGCTGGACTATCGTAAAGCCGTCGTGATCTGTGCTTGCCGTGGGCGGCGTGACCATTCCCGCGATCGCCGTCTTCGCGTTCTGCACATCTTTCGCGAAGATGGGCGTTTTCTCGGGCGAGATGAACGGCACCTCCTGCGCGGAGGATACCAGCCAAAAGGCCCCGCCTTCGGTCTGTAATAACCGCCACTGGGCGAATCGCAGCGCCGTGTCGGCATCTTTTATCGACATGCCAAGCTCCGTGGGCAGTCGATTGAGGTCGCCCAGCGAGCCGGCCGAGTAGAGTCCTTTGTCCGCGCGGAACACATAGTTTGCGAAACGCGGATGGTAGGGAGCCAACACCTCGACTTGAAGGTAGTACGCACCACCTAGGAAGTCGGGTTGGCTCTGCTTGATCTCGACCGGCGAGCCGTCTCCGCTATTCTTCAGCTTCGCGATTTCCTGTTCCAGGGTCAAGCTCGCGGCCCATGCCGCGGGCATGAGCGACATACACAGCAAAGCGCCTACCGCAATGGCGCCGGATCGATGTCGCTTCATTGCATAGCTACCCGCTGGCGGTGGACTCATTTTCTTCACTGCGCTGAATGTCGTCCTCAATTCGCGCGCCACGAGGGACAGGCGGCTCTTTTTTCAACGTTCGCTTGCGGCGCCCTGGAATGACAAGTTACTGCGCCGCCTCGATGCGGTTCTCGGCCGGCAGTTTCGGCGGCTCGGCGATGACTTGCCGCTGCTGCTGCAGTTGCGGCAAGAGCGCCGCCGCCTTGGCTTCCACACCGCGCCAATAGGCGAACGCGTTGAAGCGCGTGCCCTCCATCGTGGCGAGAATGACGGCGGCGATGAACGGCAGGCTCTGCACCACCAGCACAGCCGCGAAGATATTGATCTCGTGGACCTGCTTGTAATTGGTGATCACGAGCGTGAGCGCGCCGATGAGCAGCAGCGCGGCGATCACCGCCTCCCAGAACGCCGGGAAATCCGGGCCCTTGCGCGTGCCGCCGCCCTTGGCGGTGCGCAGGAACGGCACGCTCTCGTTGATAAGGCCCATGCCGACGGCGCGCGCCACGGTCCATTGCAGCGCCATGGCGGCGCAGACCGCACCCAGCATTTGCCCCGCCGGTATCCGCACGCGCAGCCGATAGAGCGCGATGAAATGGATCACCGACACCGTGAAGGTGGCGATGATCGGTAGCGTGAGGATGCGATCGGGCACCGCGATATTGGCGAATGCGACGACCGGGACCCAGAGGATGTTCAAAAGCGCAACCACGACGCCGATGCTGTCGGAGCCCAGCCAGTTGAGCCAGCCGATGCCGTATTCGCGCTTCTGCTCGCGGGAGAGCCCCTCGACCCGCGGCAACATGCGCCGCCAATGCTTGCGCAGCAGCTGGAATCCGCCATAGGCCCAGCGCTGGCGCTGGCGCTTGTAGGCGTCGAAAGTGTCGGGCAGGAGCCCATGGCCGTAGCGATGGTTGGTGTAATGGGCGATGTAGCCGTGCTCGAGAATGGCCAGCCCCAGATCGGTATCCTCGACGATGGTATCGGACGCCCAATTGCCGGCCGCTTCCAGCGCCGCGCGGCGGATCAAGGCCATGGTGCCGTGCATGACGATGGCATTGACCTCGTTACGCTGCACCATGCCGATGTCGAAGAAGCCGGCATATTCCGCATTCATGGCGCAGTGCATGACGGAACGGTCGCCGTCGCGGTGGTCCTGCGGCGCCTGGACGAAGCCGACGCTGGCGTCGGCGAACAGCGGCACCAGATCCTTGAGCCAGTTCGCCTCGACGACGTAATCGGCATCGATGCTGCCGATGATCTCCGCATCCGCCGCGGTGTGCTCGAGCGCCAGGCGCAGCGCGCCGGCCTTGTAGCCGGCAAGCTTGTCGACCCGGATGAATTTGAAGCGTTCGCCGAGCGTGCGGCAATGCACCTCGACCGGCTCCCAGAATGCCGGATCGGGCGTGTTGTTGATCACCACCACGCATTCGAAATTCGGATAGTCGAGGCGGGAGAGTGCATCCAGCGTCTGCACCAGCATCTCGGGCGCTTCGCGACAGGCCGGAACGTGGATGGACACTTTCGGGGTATGGGCTTCCGCGGTCGGCACCAGCGGCGGCGCGTTGGCCAGCCGTCGCGGGCCGCGGCCGAAGGCGATTGCGGCGATCTCCTCCACGCGGGCCAGCGCGATGGCGACCAGCGGGATGAGGAGGAGAATGCCGAGGCTCAGCGCAAATGCGGCGCCCGGCACGAAATAATGACCCTTCCAGAAGGCGACGATGGCGGCAAACCAGGCGCCGACGGCGTTGGCGGACGCCGCCAACAGCGTAGCCTGCGCGGCGGTGGCGCCGCTCAGGGCCAGGATCGGCAATGACAGCAAGACGCCGAGCAGGACGGCAAGTCCGGCGCGCTTGATGTAGTCGGGGTCGGTGATCGCGCCGGTCCAGGAGAATTTGGCCTGGCGGGAGGCATCGAACAGTCCCCAATAGGGCCCGACGCCGCCTTCAAACGTCTTCCACGGCTGATCGATCGCTTCGACGATATTGTAGTCGATGCCATAGGCCTCGGCGCGGTTGACGAAGTCGCGGATGACCGCGGCCTGCTCCGTGCGGCCGGGATTGGCGCCGTGATAATTGTAGCCCGCGCTCGGCCAACCGAACTCGGCGATGACGATGCGCTTGCCCGGGTGCATCTGGCGCAGCTTGTCGTAGAACTCGATGGTGTGGTCGACCGCGTGGGTGTAGTCGAAGCCCTCCCAGTAGGGCAGGATGTGCGCGGCGATGAAGTCGACCGCCGAGGCAAGCTCCGGATGGTCGATCCAGACGGTCCAGATTTCGCCTGTGGTGACAGGGACCGGGCTCTGCCTTTTCACCTTTTGGATGAGCTGGATCAGGTCGTCGACGGTCATCTCGGCGCGCAGCGTGGTTTCGTTGCCGACTACGATGGCGTTGACGTTGCTGTTGTGGCGGGCGAGTTCCAGCGCCGAGCGGATTTCGCGCTCGTTGCGCTCCTTGTCCTTGTCAATCCAGGCGCCGACCGTGACCTTCAGGCCGAATTCGGCGGCGATCGGCGGCACGAGCTCGGCGCCGCCGGTCGATGAATAGGTACGGATAGCCCGCGTATAGGGCGCGATGGCTTTCAGATCGGCGCGGATCTGCTCGACGGTGGGGCGTTGACCAGTGTCGGGGTGCGAAGAATCCGCGAACGGGGCGTAGGAGACGCTCGCGAGCTGCCCGGTGAAATCCGGAGCAGGTTCCTTAGTCCTCAGCAGTGCCCACAGCCCGGCATGCACGCACGCTACAAGCGCGAGCACAGCTACGACGGTGCGCATCGACTTTCAACCACGCGGGGCGAGGATACACGGGCCCGAACCTGTCCCCAAGGTTCGACGTTGGTCGTAAGGCGATGAGGCTACCTTGCGAGCGGCGAACAAACAAGTAGCGTTCGTGCGTGGCAAATTCAAGACAACGCAACGTGATGCAGCGGCAATTTTGGCGCGCGGCCGAACGCGGCGGGCAGGCAGGCTCTAGCGGTTCGTGGTCGGGCTTGGCACCGACGCGGCGGGGGCGCCGGGGGCAGCGGGGGCGGTGGGCGCGGCGGCCGGCGCGCTCACCTGCAAAGTGGGATTGATCCAGCAGGAATTCACTCTGCCGTTCAGGCTGTCGGCAGCCTTCGGATCGATATTGTTGGAATGCAGCAGCAGGCAGCGAAAGGTTGCCTGGATATGGCCGCTCGGGCAGCCGAACCGGTCGTAAAGATCGAGGTGGCGAAAGGCGGTATCGAGATCGTCGCGCCACAAGAGGCTAACCACCCGGCGGCCGAGCCAGACGCATTCGGGATTGCCCGCGGGGCCGCCCAGCGCCTTCTGCGCTTCGGCAAATTCATCGACCTTTTGCGGCTCCTTGGCCGGCTCCTGGCCGTTCGCCGGGGCCTGTTCGGTCGGCTTGGCGTCGGTATTTTGGGCCAGCGCCGGGGCCGCCGGCAGTGCCGCCGCGGCGGCGGCGAGGCCGATCGCAACGCACACACCTAACGCAACGCGAAACACACGATGGCACATGGTTTTGACTTGGGTACTCGACCTGATTGCGTTGATGGAACGGACGTTTCCCGGCTATGGGCTAAGTCACCTTCCGGCGTTGATTTCCGCCACAGCCGCCCTGACAACAGCCTAACTGCGCCCGTTTGTCCAGCGCGCATGCCAGCGCAACAAGAGTTGGCGGTGCAACAAGGTTGAGCTTGGCAGGACGAGTTCCCGCGGTTAATCCGACACGCATGTCGCGCATCCTGGCCGGCCAACCGCTGACGTTTTTTGCCATAACCGCCCTGGCAATCGGCTTGGCGTGGTGGTGGCTCGGCAAACCGGTGGCGCTGCCGCCGTCGCCGCTGTCGGCCGGCGAGAAGCTCTACTGCGTCTCCTATGCGCCGTTCCGCGACGGCCAGGATCCGCTCATTGAAACCACCCAGATTCCGCCGCAACAGATCGACGAGGATTTGAAATTCCTGGCGCGCTACACCGATTGCATCCGCACCTATTCGGTCGAGAACGGCCTCGACAAGGTTCCCGAAATCGCCCAGCGCTACGGCCTCAAGGTCATGCAGGGACTGTGGCTGTCCAACAGGATCGCGCACAACCGCGCGCAGATGGCCGTCACGGTGGCGCTGGCGAAAAAGTATCCGGACGTCATCCGCGCGGTGATCGTTGGCAACGAGGTGCTGCTGCGCGGCGAAATGTCGGCGCCCGATCTCGGCGCCATCATCCGCGAGGTCAAAGCCCAGATCACCCAGCCGGTCACCTATGCGGACGTTTGGGAATTCTGGCTGCGCTATGCCGAGCTGCAGAACGCGGTCGATTTCGTCACCATCCATATCCTGCCCTATTGGGAGGACTTTCCGCTGCCGGCGTCGCGCGCCGCGGCCCATGTCGACGCCATCCGCAAAAAGGTCGTCGCGGCCATTCCCAACAAGGAGATCGTCATCGGCGAGTTCGGCTGGCCGAGCCACGGCCGCATGCGCGAGGGCGCGCTGCCGTCGCCGTCGAACCAGGCCCGCGCCATCGAAGAGACTTTGACGCTCGGCAAGCGCGAGAATTTCCGGGTCAATATCATCGAAGCGTTCGACCAGCCCTGGAAGCGCGCGCTCGAAGGCTCGACCGGGCGCTATTGGGGTATTTTCGACCGCTCGACCCAGGGCCCGAAATTCAATCTCGGCGGCGCGGTGTCCAATCACCCGCACTGGCTCCTGGGCGCGCTGTTCGGCGTCTTGCTCGCCACATTGACGTTCGGCATCGCGGCCACGGCCGGCGGGCGAAAAAATCCGACGCCGCATTTGTGGCCCAAGATCGCGGCCATCGCCTTCCTGCCCGCAGTGATGTTCGGTTGGACCGTCGAGACCATTCCGATCCAAAGCTATAGCGCCGGCGGCTGGCTGCGCTCGCTGACCTTCGCGCTCCTTGCCGCGGCCGCGCCGATCGTCTGCGCCGACGCCTGCGCGGTCGGCCGCGAGCTGCCGACATTTGCCGCCGTTCTCGGCCGCTCCGGCGAGCGCCGCGGCGGCTTGCATTGGGCGCTCGGCGGCATCTTCATCGTGCTCGTTCTGTTGGCGCTGCAGGCGGCGCTCGGCCTCGTGTTCGATCCGCGCTACCGCGATTTTCCGTTCGCGCCGCTGACCGCCGCCGTGGTGCCGTTCCTGGTGCTGATGGTCGCAGTGCCGCGCCCGCGCGGCGCGCGCGCCGTCGCCGAGACGGTGGCGGGCGCAGCGCTGGTCGCTTCGGCCGGCTACGTTGCGATCAATGAAAGCTTTGCCAATTGGCAGTCGATCTGGTTCTGCGCCGCGATCGCCGCCCTCGGCGTCATTCTGCTGCGGGCGCGGGACGCGCCAGACTCAAAATGACAAGGCCGGCGGCGAGGCCGGCGAGATCGGCGTTGTGCAGCACGATGCCGAACGCCGCCGCCGCGAGCGCCAGCGCCACCAGCACGATCGAAGGCCGGAACAGGTTGAGTAAAGCAGCGGCCAGCGCCACCCAGCCGAAGACGTTGTGATTGAACAACACAATCGTCAGCCGGAACGTATCGCACAGCCAGGTCCGCAAGCCGGCCTGGCAGGCCAGCGACACGGTGTTGTTCTCCAGCGCCATGTAGCGCAGATAGAGCGCCTGGCCGAGCGACAACAAGCCTATGGCCAGAAGCCAATTGGTCTGGCGGGCGGTGGGCAGGAACAAGGCGCGTTTCATTGCGGGCGATTTCCGGACGGCGTTGCCGCAATCCATAACCACAGACGGTGACGTTGCGATAGAGTTCGCTTTGCCCCTAAAACCGACAAACCATGGCATCGCAGCGAAATGTCGCGTCGGGCCGCAAGGTCGACCGACAATTCGTCGTCTCGTTCCGCGCTTTCAATCAAAGTAAAAACCACCTATCATTCAACTCTGACGGTAGAACCTCGCGGCAGCACTGCGCCACACAAAAAGCCTCTTGGGCCAATCGGAGAAGCACATGTCTCTGAGTCGATTTCTCATCGAGAGGGATATTCCCAAGGCGGGCAGCCTCGACCAGCGCCAACTGAAAGAAGCCGCCGTCAAATCCAATGAGGTCCTGCGCCAGCTTGGCCCGGATATCCAGTGGGTCGAGAGCTATATTGCGGACGATAAATTGTTCTGCGTCTATCTCGCCGCCAGCGAAGATATCCTCCGCAAACATGCGCAGATGAGCGGATTTCCGGCAACCAAGATCATTCCGATCAAACGCGTGATCGATCCCACCACGGCGCAATCAAGCGTAGGACCCGTACCGATCGGACACGCGCTCTGAGACCAGGCCCAAAGGCCACGCCCGCGTCACGTCTGGCCATTGCGTGAACCCAACCATTGCTCCGGCACTTGTTGCTCGACAACAACCGGAAGCGTAAACGCAAACGTAGAGCCTTCACCGAGCTGCGACTCGATCCAGATTTTGCCGCCGTGCATCTCGATAATGCGCTTCGATATGGCGAGCCCCAAGCCGGTGCCGCCTTTCTTGCGCGTGATCGCATTGTCGGCCTGCTGGAACTCCTGAAACAGCTTGGCCTGATCGGCAGCAGAGATACCGGGCCCGGTGTCACGCACCGACAAATTGAATGAACCGTCGATCACCCCGGCCGTTATGATCACTTCGCCGGCATCGGTGAACTTGATCGCGTTGCCTACGAGATTGATCAGCACCTGCGCCAAGCGCCGCCCGTCGCCGCGGCCAGGCGGCATTTTAGCAGCGACCTCGACCTTGAACGCGAGCTTCTTGTCGGCGGCCAACGGTTCAAGCGTGCTGCGGACGGTCTGGGCAATATCCTCAAGGGAGTAGTCGGAAAGTTCGAGCACGAGCTGGCCAGCCTCGATCTTCGATAAATCCAGCACGTCATTGATCAAGCCAAGCAGGTGTTTTCCATTGCTCTCCAGCCGCTTGAGCACGGCGAGCATCTTCTCCGATTGTTGGCCATAGATGCCGTCGGCGATCAACTCGGTATAGCCCAGGATGGCATTGAGCGGCGTGCGCAGCTCATGGCTCATATTGGCCAAAAACTGCGATTTGTGCTGGCTCGCTTCGGCAAGCTCCTTGCCCTTTTGTTCAATTTCGCTGAACAGGCGCGCGTTCTGTATTGCCAACGCCGACTGGTCGGCGAAGGTTTGCAAAAGATCGGCGGTCGATATTGAAAACGTGCCGGGCGCCTTGCGGCGAACCACCAATATGCCCACGATATCCTGTCCGCGCAGCAGCGGTGCCAGCAGAAGCGCGCGGTATCCGCTCCGCACGATGATGTCGTTGACGGCCGTAGGAGCTTCGTCCTGCAAGTCGGCAATCTGCATCGGCCCGCGCTGGGCGATGGCTGCCGCAATACTCGGCTCCTCCAGGCCGATGTGCTGATGGGTCAGTGCGCCAATCAGCTCCTCGTTCATGCCGTAGGTGGCGCGCAGCCTGAATTCCTGCCGAACTTCGTCGAATACGTAGATCGTGCCGGCGTCGGTGCCGGACAATTGCACCGCCCTGCCGACAATCGTCGACAGCACGGTTTCGAGATCGAGCGTCGAGTTGACCGCCTGGGACACCTCGCCGAGCGCACGCAGCTCCCCGACCGAACGGTCGAGCTCGGCGGTCCGCTGGCGCAATTCGGATAGCAGTGTCCTGGCCTGCTCTTCGCTGCGCCTGATATCGGTGATGTCGAAATAGGTGAGCATGCGTCCACCGTCAGGTAGCGCCAACATTTGATATTGTATGATGCGCCCATCGCGGCGGCGAATCTCGCTCATCACCGTGGTGCTATTGCGCACCGCATCCACGCGTTGTGCGACATAATCGTCAAACGCGTCCGGCGGGACGTCATAGAGATTGTTATGCCGATTGTAATTTATGAGATCGGCCATAGTCGGTCTTGTCGCGTGAATGAATTCGTCTGAAATGCCCCACATCTTACGGAAGGCGCGGTTGATGATTTTAGCCCGCAAATCCGGGTCCATGAAAAGAACGCCGTAATCGATCGCATCGAGGACGGCGTTGAGGTCCTGGTTGAATACGTCGCGTTCCCTGGCAATGTTTTTCTCGGCAGTGATGTCCCCGGTCGATCCGGCCATGCGGTAGGCACGTCCGGCTTGGTCTCTCAGCGCGAGCCCGTGCTGCCGCGCCCAATGCCATGTTCCGTCGGGATGGCGATAACGAAATTCGCAGGTGAGACGGTCGGTCTCGCCCTTTAAATGCGCGGCGATTGTGCGTTTGTAAGCGGGGAGATCATCGGGGTGGATGCGGTCAAGCCAATCCTTTGGGCTGCCCAGCTCCTCAGGCGTGAGCCCAACAACGTCACGAACCCGCGGCGAATAGTACATTTCGCCAGTCGCGATGTTCCAATCGTAGACACCTTCATTCACCGCTTGCATGGCTAGTGCATAGCGTTGCTCACTGTCGCGAAGCGCCTGTTCCGTTTGACGGCGACGGCTTATATCGCTGACTGCGCCAACAAGGCGGATCACCCAGCCCGCCTCATGGCGGATAGGCAGGCCATGATCCTCAACCCAGCAATAGTTTCCGTCCGCTGCCTTGATGCGGTATTGGCACTCGAACTTCAACGTGCGTTGTTTGAAACAGTCGCGCAATGCCGTGCGATAGTGCTCCTTATCGTCGGGATGCACGCGCCGGCTCCAATCCTCTGATGTCAGCCCGGAGCCTTCAAATCCGAAAATCTCCATCAAGCGGGGGGAGACGAAAAGTGAATTTAGTTTGATGTTCCAGTCGTAGATTCCCTCGGCAACCGCTTCGCTAACCAATGCGTAGCGCACTTCACTTTCCCGCAGCGATTGTTCCAGACGTCGAGCCTTGGTCGCATCTTTCTGACTGGCAGCACGGGATGCGCGACGGCGCATGGCCTTTGGTGAATTGCCGCGCTTCGGCGATTCGGCCTTGCGGAGTCGCGTTTTAATTGGTTCGCCGCCTGCTCGGGAGCGCCGTCTCATTGCCTTCTCCAAGGTTCAGGACAAGGCATCGTAGCGGGTCAAACCAGCACAGCGGAAGGGGCCGGGCGCGGGCAACGAGCGCAGGCCACATCAGCGATGCCGTCAGTCCAGCGCCAAATGCCGGCCGGCAAAAATCGTCGGCTGACAGGTCAGCCGGAAGCGCTCGAGCGTCGCGCAGAGTTTTGCCGCGGCATCGGCGCTGGCGAGCGGTTCCACCACAGCCGCAATTCATAATCAAAGAAGATGAAGTTGCGAACGACCGTGCGGAACCAGAACGGCGAGTCCGAGTGGATGACTTACGCGAAGCCGCCTTGCTCGGAAAACCGACAAGTCATTGTATCGCAGTGAAAAGACGCGATGGGCGGATAACCACCTCACGCACCGCAGCGAACAACGTCGTTATTCGATCACGTCGTTGGCACGGGCAAGCACAGCGGGCGGAAACGTGAGGCCCAGCGCCTTGGCGGTCTTCAGGTTGATGACTGTCTCGTATTTGGTCGGCGCCTGCACCGGCAGGTCGGCCGGCTTCTCGCCCTTGAGGATGCGGTCGACGTAGCCGGCTGCGTGGCGGTAGTTGTCGATCAGATCAGGCCCAAAGGAGATCAGGCCGCCCCCGGTGACATAAAAGCGTTCCCAATAGACCGCCGGCAGCTGGTGCCGGGCCGCCAGCGAGACGATCAGATCGCGATAACGTATCGCCGTTGCGCTCGCCGCCACGACCAGACCGCCATTCGGAGAACGCGCGAACGTCTTGACAGCTTGCTCGATCGCGTCGGCGTCGCGCATGCCGATCGGGGTCACTTCCACGTGGAGCGGCGGCGCTACCGCCTGGATAGCGCCGAACTGGGCCATTCCGGCCGGAATGGTGGCATCGCGAATGATCGCTGCTCGCGTGACGGTTGGCGCCATTTCTTTGAGCAGCTCCAGCAATTTCCCGCTCATGCCAAATTCGAAAACCATGAAGCCGGTGACGTTCCCGCCCGGCCGCGCCAGGCTATCGACGTATCCGGCGCCAACGGGATCCGTGACGACCGGGAACACGATCGGCACGGTGCGGGTCGCCTGCAGCAGCGGCGGCACGGTCGAGTCGCCGGCGGCCAGGATGACGTCGGGTGCGAGCGCGATCAATTCCGCGATCTGTTTGCGAATCTCGGCGGCATCGGTCGTGGCCCAGCGGATGTCGATGCGCACGTTGCGGCCGATGCTCCAGCCCAATAGCGCCAGCTCCTGCTGGAAGGCCCCAATGCGGGTCTGCCATACCGCGTCGTCCGCTGATGCGGGGTTCAGTATGCCAATGCGGCGCACACGCTCGCCCTGCTGTGCGTGCGCCCGCAACGGCCACGCCGCCGCGCCGCCGACAAGCGTAATGAACTCGCGACGCCTCATTTCCGATCCGACCCCATACTCAGAATCCGGTATCTTATCGACTCAAACGAGTATTTTGACAGGAACGGAAACCGGCACATTGCCGCAGTGCGCGGCCAATGTCGCAGATGGTTCGGAGCGGCCGAATGAGGCCATCGATTCCGAGTCCGCTTCTACCCGACGGCGGACATTGCCCTGCGCCGCGCTAACCGGCGCTAGACGCGATCTCGAATCGACCGACGATCACTGGCAAACGCAGGATTTTGCGCGATTATCCCAAGTGCATTGCTTTCCCTTTTGCTGCACGGCGCATTTGTTCTGCCCTTGGGCCATGAGATCGCCTGGATAAAGCATCGCGGCAGCGAGCATGAATACGCAAATCTTAATGTAGCGTGAGATCATAGTGTCCTCCCCAATTTGCCGTGAAAAGTATAGTTCGATTGATTGGTCTTGGAAACTGACGTTGCGCTGAACGGACAAGGTACATCGCAGCAAAAAACCGTCTATTCGATCACTTCGTCGGCGGTTACGATTATCGGCTGTGGCACCGTGATGCCGAGCATCCTGGCAGTCTGATTGTTGATGACCAGCTTGAATTTGCTCATTTGCACAACCGGCAAATCGGCAGGCTTGGCGCCCTTGAGGATGCGGCCGGCATATTCGCCGACCTGGCGCCAAGCGTCGGTAACATCTGTTCCATAGCTCATCAGTCCGCCGGCCTCGGCGGCTTGGTCCGCTGAAAATGCGGCGGGCAGCCGATGGTACGATGCCAGATTGGCCAGTTGGACGCGTCGCGACGTAAAGAACTGGTCATTGCCGACGAAAAGAGCGTCAGGGCGGTCGTGCGCAAAGCTTGCAAAGGCCGCATCAATGTCGCCGCTGGTAGCGACTTCGAAAACGCGCAGTTGAATGCCCAACTTGGCGGCCGCTGGTTTGATCTCTTTGAGGATGGATTCGGCATTGGCCGCATTGGACGGGTCGATGAATACCGCGATATGAGTAGCGGCAGGCGCCAGCTCATGCAGAAGTTCAAACCGCTTTGCCGTCAACTCACTGCTGAGAAAATTGACACCGGTTAGATTGCCTTCGGGCCGTGCGATGCTGGCGACCAAACCAAGTTTGACTGCATCCCCGGGGACTGCGAAGACCGTGGGAATTGTCGTTGTCGCTGCCTGGGAGGCCAACGCTGAATTGGTGCCCCCGGTTGCGGCGATCACGGCAACCCGCCGACCTGCTAATTCCCTCGCCAATTCCGGCAGACGATCATCCTGATTGTCGGCCCAGCGATAAAGGATCGCTAAGTTCTCACCTTCGACGAATCCGGTCTCCCTCAGGCCTTGTCGAAATCCACGCAGCCGGTCCGCAAGCGTGTCGGGCGATGACGGGTTCAGAAATCCAATCGTGGGCATCTGCTGCGGCTGCGCGCGCGCCGAAGCAATGAATGTGATCGCTGAACCTGCAATTCCTTGAATAAAATCGCGTCGTCGCATGGCCCCCCCCCAAGACTCGGAGCTGCCCGACCGCGGCTCACAATGATGCAATTACAGCAGGGAATCAGGGCGCGCGGAATGGGGTTTGGGTCAAGTTGCACGGCGGCAATTCGTAGCCGCTGATGTCCGAGACGGGATCATTCGCGGCCGGGCCGGCAGATGAGCGATGCTTTCAATCCAGCGTCAAATGCCGGCCTGCAAAAATCGTCAGCTTGACTTGTGCGAGGCCGCATTGCACCAAATGCTGACTAGCCATCGCATCGCAACGAAATGACGCGATGGCCACTTTCTGCCGCACGCAGCAAAAGCAGCAAGCCATTTCGCCGTCGGACCACCGTGAAGTCGGGTCACAGACGTGCCAATTGAGGCGTGATATTCTGTCTCGTATTGTAGCGGAATTGATCCGGCTTGGGCGCGGCAATGGCAGGCGGCATCGGAAGGCGGCGGTTTATATCCGCGCTCGGCGTGGCCGCGACGTATCCGCTCGCCGTGCGCGCGCAGCAGCCGGCCATGCCGGTGATCGGGTTCCTCAACAGCTTGTCCGCAGGCGCAGTTGAACATCTCGTGCAGGCGTTCCGCGATGGCCTGGGTGAGGCCGGTTATGTCGAAGGGCGGAACGTGGCGATCGAATACCGTTGGGCCGAAGGTCATATTGATCGGTTGCCGGCCCTGGCAGCCGACCTGGCCCAACGTCAGGTCGCTGTGATCGTCACCAGCGGCGGGAACGTTTCGGCACTGGCAGCCAAAGCGGCGACGTCGTCGATTCCGATTGTCTCAACCATCGGAGGCGATCCGGTCCAGGAGGGGCTCGTTGCGAGTTTCAATCGACCAGGCGGCAATCTCACGGGTGCAACTTTGTTTGCATATTCGGCTGCTAAGCGGCTGGAGCTGCTGCACGAGCTCGTTCCCAAAGCCGTCACAATCATGACACTCTTCGATCCAAGCGATCCAGCTGTCGTGCTCGATAGGGAAGCCGCGCAGGCGGCGTCAAAAACACTCGGATTACAGCTGCGTTTTGCGAATGCGGGCACGGTGAGCGAGTTGGAAGCGGCCTTCGAGACGGTTGATCGAGATCGGCCCGACGGTCTCTTTGTCGGCTCAAATCCATTTTTCATCTTTCACCGCGAGCAAATAGTTGGATTGGCGGCACGCCATGCGATTCCAACGATTTATTCACAGCGCGAATTTCCCGCAGCCGGCGGATTGATCAGCTATGGAACCCGACTTGCCGATACATATCGCCAGGTAGGCATCTACACAGGCAGGATTCTTAAGGGAGAGAGGCCTGCCGACTTGCCAGTCGTGCAGCCCACCAAGTTCGAGCTAGTGATCAATCTCAAGACCGCCAAGGCACTCGGGCTTACTGTGCCGCCGACATTGCTCGCCACCGCGGACGAAGTCATCGAATAAAACTTTCGCGGTGCATCAATTTACGGCGGCGAAACGCCGGTTCGGGTCATTAGCCGACAAAACACGGTGCAGGAGAACCGGCTACCTAACGGCCTCAGTGGCGTTAGCGAGCGGGTCTGCTGAATGGCAAGGTCGAATGCAGTGCGAATCGCGCTGTCATCGCCACCGCGAAACGACGTCGGGGGACACCGCGGCTTTCACCGAAGGCGTCGTCGACGGGATGGCTGCCTCGCCGCGCCTGCCGAGGACAATGATTTCGGTCGTCTCCTGATCGACCTTAACCAGGTAATTGTAGCCGTCGAGGAGGCGCGCGATTACTTGCCGGAGCGAACCCGAATAGGTCAGGCCGGTGGTCGCATTGAGCGGAACCGCGGTGCGGTAGCGCAGCTTGAAAGCCGCGCCGAGCGCCGACAGCACGTCGGCGATCGTGTCCTGACTGGTACTGACCTGCACCGCCGCCGCATTGCCCTCGATACGGACTTCCGCGCCGGCGGTTGCTGGAACGCCGTAGATCAGCGTGATTGCCAGTGCGACCTGCCGCGTCCACGCCTTTGTCGCAAGCTGTCGGATTGATGTCGTCATGCTCGGTCAACCGACGCTAAGTCCGTGGCGTACCGGTTCGGCTCGGCCGCATCAGAGAGGCAACCGCCGCCAGTCCGTTCCACTTGACGGCGGCCGCCTGAATGTGGGTGCAATCTTAAACCTGCCAATTGGTGGTCGTGCTCATTGTCAGTTGTTATTCTGCAAGCTCATGAGAACGCGCGAGCGGTGACAGATTTCCGGCCAGACGTCGCCGTTCGAATAAGTGTGCGTCTCGACGGCCGGTGCCAGGTGGGCACCTGTCAGCGTCTTGCCATCTTGCGAGATCATGCCGCTGAACGGCGGGATGGCGTCGACCGTCGCGGTCTGCCCGGTGCGCGGGCCGCTAGTGAAGGTCTCAGTGTAGCTGCCGGGCACCATGGTGGCTGTCCAGCCGCCGTTACCGTCGACCGTGTAGGTGAATGAGAAGCTGAAATCCGAAGAACCGGCCGACGGCGGAAAATGCGGATATCCATTCGGCCCTGGCGTCGGACGGTTGTCGACGCCAACGGCCGTGCCTTTGACGGTTCCGGTGCCGTCGCCATTGAAGGTGCGAATGCCTTCAACGGAGAACGAGTGGTTAAATGACGCTGATGGCGTGTCACCCGGATTAGCAAAGTCGTTCGGCTGCAGCTTGTCGTTAAAGCCCGAATTGGGCAGCGCTGTTCCCGGCGTCGGATTCGGCAAAGGCGGCGGAACGTTTTGGTTGCCGACATGTCCCGGCGCTACCAGGCACGCGGCGGAGCCGGTGAACCCATACCGTCCCTTGAGATTCGGTGAATCAGCCAATGCGCTCGCCGCCCACGTCACTGCAACGACGGAAACTGACAACGCAAATACACCACGCATGCAAGCCCTCCCACGAGCTGTGTGATGTCGCCCGCAATCAAATATGAACGACCAAATACGATCTTGTCAAAAACTAGTTTGAAATTGCGCCACAAATTATTTCCGTGAGCCAGCACTAAAACTGCTCGCCAGCAATTCCGAACGTGCCAGCACCACGACCAGAGAAACTAATAAATAGCCGTTATGAGTTATTAAGCCAGATGCATCTTCTCGTGGGAGACTGAAGCTGCCGCCCGTTTGCATAGGGTTGTGTAGTAGAATAAATTTTGCGCAGAGCACGTTTTCAGTCGAGGGGAGGCGTGAAAATGACGCTTTCGGCGCGCACGGCGCACGTGCGGAGGACTGTCGCGGTCGCGTTGCGGTCAAACTGGTCGTGGCCTCTTGCAAGGGCCATCGCGTGCGTCCTGATTTTCGGTGCGCGTCGTGCGATCACTGCGACGGCGCTCTTGTTATTGAGCGGCAGCGGTATGCTGTATGCTGGCGGAACAGCCTACGTCTCGCCGAGTGGAAACGATAACAATCCCGGCAACTTGGCCCAGCCCTATCGTACGATCCAAAAATGCGCCACGACGGTGACGAGCGGCGGAACCTGTTTTATCCTCGCTGGCGACTATGGAGAAACGGTAACGCCGAATTCCGGCATTACCATTGCGCCGTATCAGAACCAAGTGGTTACCGTCGACGGCACCAACCAGGTCACCGGCTGGACGCTCTTTAGCGGCAACATCTACCGGGCGGCCGTGACGCTGAGCAGCGGCGATACCAACCAAGTCTTTGTCAATGGCCAGATGATGACCGAGGCGCGATGGCCGAAAAGCTACGATTTGTTCCGTCCGGTTTGGGCCACCGCCCAGAGCGGCACAACCGCTACCACGCTGGCCGATTCAAATCTGCCGAACATTAATTGGGTTGGTGCGCACGTCCACTTCTGGAGCGGCAGCGATCCGTGGGACCCCCAAACCGCCGTCATCACCGCATCGCAGCCCGGGATGCTCACCTTCACCGTCGACGGTGCGTCGTTGCCACCCTACATCGTTCCGCAACCTGGTGGATATTATTTCCTGTTCGGCACCATTGGCGCGCTCACGGAACCTGGTGAATGGTTTTACGACAGCAACGCCGGCTATCTTTATCTGTACGCGCCGAACGCCGCCAATCCGAACACTCTCAAGGTGACGGCGAAGGCTCGCCCATACGGCTTCGATCTGAGCAACGCGTCAAACGTCACAATTCAGGGCTTCAATCTGTTCGCAACCACCATCAACACCAGTTCGTCAAGCGAGAACAACGTCATCAACGGCATCACTGCGACCTATGTATCGCATTTCACGACGCTGCCAGACAATCCGGGCTATCCGTCATCCTATTGGTACGATCATCTCGACGACAGCGGCATCATTCTCAATGGCTCAGGCCACGTGCTGGAAAACAGCACCATCAGCTACAGCGCCGGCAACGGCGTCACCATCGTCGGCACCAATATCACCGTTCAGAACAATCTCATTCACCACGTAGACTACATGGCGAATTACGATTCAGGCATTGCCGTCGAGGGCAGCGGAAACCTGATCACGCAGAATACGATCCACGACAGCGGGCGATTCGCGATCTTTCCGCACGAAATATTCAACAATGCCGTCGGTGCCACCAATCTCGATATTTCTTACAACAATTTGTTCAACAGCATGCTGATGTCGCGGGACGGCGGCGAGATTTACATCGGGAATCCACCATGCGCGGTTTCGAGCACCATCCGATACAACTGGCTGCACGATACTCGGTCGCTCTATTCCGGTCCGGCGGATAATTTCCCGCTGACCGGCGTATACCTCGATGAAGATGCTTGCGGTTGGCAGGTTTATCAGAATATCGCATGGAACAATGAGTACTATAACATTTTTATTCACGGCAGCACGTCGGGCGTTACGACGCCGAACAACAACCAAGTTTATAGCAATTCCGTCCCCGACAACAGCTCGACCGGCTATATCTGGCTGCAAAACGTGAACGTTTGCGGCGCGACCGCAGTGTATAACAATTACGTTCTGGTTCCCCCCGTACAAACGGGAAGCGCCTGTAACGTCTATAGCAACGGTTCCACGGCGCCGGGTGCCAACATGATGGCGGGCGTCAGCGTCGGCTGCAATTTCGCCGGCTGTTCGACTCCCCCGGCCCTCAACGCTTCTCCGACGTCCGGCCAAGCGCCGCTGCTCGTCAATCTCCTGGCCGCAGGATTTTTCCCAGGGTCAGGACCGTATACCATCAACTTTGGCGATGGCACGATTGGAGCAATGCAAGGATCGTGCACCGGCATCGCCGGTGTTTTCAGCGGACCAGGCGGAATTTATTGCTCATTCACCGCGTCGCACACATACGTCTCAGCCGGACCTTACACGTCGGCTCTCTTGGATAGCACCAACACGATCCTGGCCTCTGTAATCACCACCGTCACGTCAGGTTCAGGCCTGAGCCTCCCATACAGTCCATCATCCATGACCGGAATAGCGAGTGCGGCGCCAACAAACTCTGGCCCGATTACTTCTGGCTCTGCAGCGCCAACAAACTCTGGCACGGCAGCAACTGGCTCCACGTCCACAGGTTTTATGAACGTGGCGGGAGTGTCGAATGCAATCACCATTGACGTCAGTGGAGTCCCAGTCCGGGAGGTTCTTTCGGCTCTGACGTCGAGGTTCGGGTTGCGATACAGCTCCTCGGCCGATCTCAGCAAGCCGATCACAGGTAACTACAACGGTCCGCTGCCGCTTGTGGTCGCGCGCGTTTTGAACGGTTACCAGTATGACTTAAAATATACCGAGGGAAGCATAGAAGTCGAGATTTTCGCCGTGCGCTCTCCATAGGGCATCGATAAGTTCGGGCGACCATATTCTTCGCCCCGGATGCTTTAAGCGTCGTTTTCCTTCGCCGCCCCTAATGCAGGACCCTTAGCTTGACGCGCAGACGCTGATCGTCCGAAAACTGACAAATCATTGCATCGCAGCGAAATGACGCGATGGGTCATGAACGGACTCATGCGCTGCACAAATATCGAGAAGAAGAATAGCATCCACATCCATGGCACTCACGCGCTGGTGGAGGAGCCGTCCCCAGCAACGAAAGTGACATTTTGCGCCGCAGAAAATCAGCGAGCTTTTTTGCCGTCGCCGACGATCATGGAGCGCCCTTCACGCGCAGATCCGCCTGTTGCCCTGCCGCAGATTGCTTGTCCTTACGGCGCCCAACTCCAGAATCGATAGTTGCTGCCAACGCGGAATATGTGATCGTGAAGGTGAGAGTTTGTGTTTGTGGTCAGGACGGCTCCGAAAATTCCGCTAGTGTTGCCGGCCTGTGAAACGGCGAAAGTATCGTTCACCGAGCCAAGATCCAAATGCAAATATTCAGCCTTGAGGGACCAGTTAGTTAAGATTCGGGTCTCGATGCCCCAGCCGACGGTGAAGCCAAGATTGTAATGGGTCGGCGTCATCGCCACGAACGAAGGTGTCAGCGGCGACGGCGCACCGCTCACGGCAATACTCTGCCATTAGAGTTAACGATAGTGCTCCGCACAAGGACACGAGAGGGTTCCGGGACGGCCTTGTCGGCAAATCCTCCCCACTGTGGCGTGCCAGCAACAGTTGAAGCGCAACATTTGCCGGCCCCGGTGGTCAGCCTCACGATACCAGGGGCGGTGATTGCCCGCGCCGACGACGTAAACGAATGAACCTTTCGCAATGCTGTAATTGATGATCGCGAAATGAGGCTTCGGGTCGATCGCGAACGGACCGTCAGGTGAGCGATACTTTCAATCCGCGTCACATGCCGGCCGGCAAAAATCGTCGGCTTGACTTATACGAGGCCGCTTTGCGCCGAAAGCTGACTAGGTAGAGGACTGGGCGCGGACTCATTGATGCGCAGCCACAAACGTATTGATGCGAGCTGAACGAAGGCCAGGTAGTTGGCCGCGAGCTTGCCGTAGCGTGTTGCGATTCGCCGACATTGTTTGAGGCTACCGCCGCGCCCAGCTATGCTGACGTTGGGTCGAGGACAGGGGCGGGCTGACGGCTCCACCTCGATTCAGAACAATTGCCTTGTGGGAAGCCCATGCTCGGCATCAAGCGGCGCGACTTCATTTGGATTCTCGGCAGCGCGGCGGCATGGCCAGCTACGGTCCGCGGGCAGCAGCTGGCGATGCCGGTCATCGGGCTCCTCAGTGCGGGATACCCTACGGCTCCCTTGGTAGCAGGCTTCCGTCAAGGCCTGGGTGAGACCGGCTTCGTGGAAGGCCAGAATATTTCAATTGAATATCGTTGGGCGGAGGGCCAATTCGAACGAATCCCGACGTTGGCGGCCGATCTCGTTCAGCGCCAAGTTGCCGCAATTTTCACTGGCGGACCTCCGACTGTGCGGGCGCTGAAGACGCTGACGACAACAATTCCTATCGTTTTCAGTATGGGTGAGGACCCGGTCAAAGAGGGTCTGGTAGCCAATCTCAACCGACCGGGCGGCAACATCACAGGCTTTAGTTATTTTTCCAATCTTTTGTTCGGGAAAAAGTTGGGACTGCTCCACGAGTGCGTTCCGAAGGACGCAGCGTTCGGCTTGCTTGTCAACCCCGAAAACCCAAATGCCGAGCCGGATACCAAGGATGCACAGATCGCGGCGGATGCGCTTGGGCGGCGCTTGCATGTATTCAAGGCCAAGACCGAACGCGAGTTCGGCCCGGCTTTTGAGGACATGGGCCGACTTCGTGTCGGAGGGCTTTGCGTCAACATCGATTTGCTTTTCTTCGACCGGCGCGAGCAAATCATTGCCATTGCAGAACGCCGATCAATTCCTGCGATTTACGATCGACGAGACTTCCCCGTTGAAGGTGGACTCATGAGCTACGGAGCGAGCCAAGCCGACTCCTGGCGACAGGGTGGCATCTATGTGGGTCGCATCCTCAAGGGAGAGACGCCCGCCGACCTGCCGGTGCAGCAGTCCACCAAGTTCGATCTTGTCATCAACCTCAAGACCGCAAAGGCTCTCCGCCTCGACATCCCTCCCGGCATCCTCGCCATCGCTGACGAAGTTATTGAGTAGTTCAATTTGGCATTTTTTGCAGTTGCAGCGAATGTCGCTATTGGCACATCGCGTCATTTCGCGGCAATGCAGCGACCGCAATAGCGGCTTGCCGGCCGGTCGCCATGGGCCAATTGCGAACTTCGGCGAAATTGAACGGGTGCTCGTAGTCCGCCTATCGGCCGAGAACGACGTGGATGGCATGCTCGGTCGCCTGATGTTCTGTGACGCGAAAGCCGAGCGCCGGCAGGTCGATCCCGGCGAACATCGCTTCGCCTTGCCCGAGCACGACCGGGGACAAGGCGAAATGCAGCTCATCGACCAGCCCGGCGCGAAGATATTGACGCACCGTCTCGACGCCACCGCCGATCTTCACGTCGCGACCATTGGCGGCTTGCTTCGCCTGGTCCAACGCCGCCTCGATACCGTTGGTCACGAAGATGAAGGTGGTGCCGCCTTTCATCTCGATCGGATCGCGCGGATGGTGCGTCAGCACGAAGGTCGGCGCGTGATAGGGCGGATTGTCGCCCCACCAGCCCTTCCAGCTCCCGTCCGGCCACGGACCGCGGACAGGCCCGAACATATTGCGGCCGAGGATGAACGCGCCGAACCCGTCCATCGAACGATATGCGTAGGCCTGATCGACACCGTCCGAGCCGCCGTCCTTACCGATCATTGCCTGGAACATGCGCGTACCGAACAACCAGTGGTGCAGTTCCCGCCCGCGTTTGCCGAGCGGATTTTCAAGACTTTGCTCAGGCCCTGCTCCGAAACCGTCGAGCGAGATCGAAAAGCCTGCAACGCGCACTTTCGTCATAGCGAACTCCCTTCCATAGCGGCGATTTATCTGATTGCAGGCGATATGGGTCAATTTCTGCCGCGCCATCTCACGGAACGCGCGGCTGCTTTACCCCACAAAGCTGCCGCACCAGCGGTTCGCCGTCGCGGCAGTTGCGGGCGATAAGCGACAAAGCGCACGGCGCAACGATCCCAATCCCGCCTTCGCTACGCCGTCTGATGCCGTTTCAGGAACGCACGCGCGCGGTTGATGGTGCGGGCCTTCAGGTCCGCCGGCTCCTTCCAGGGAAACACCGTGATCTCGGCATTGGGCGCCAGCGAGGCGATGGCGATGGAGACTTGCAGCGGATGCGCCACGATATCGTCGGGCAGCACCAGCATCGGCACCTGACAGGATTTCGCGAAGTCGCGCGACACGCTGTACACGAAGTCGGGCTGCACGCGGTAGAGGTTGTGCAGATACGCCTCGATGGTGGCGATCGGCACATCGGGCCGGCGCTCGCGAAACTCCTTGGCCCAGACGTCCGTCCCGGAATTGTACATGTAGTCCGGCTGCTCCGGCCGGTGCCCGACCGGCTGGCTGAGGATGGCAGCGACCACGCGCGCCGGCGCGCGCTCCATCAGCTTCATCGCGAACGGGCCGCCGATGCAGTAGCCGAAGACAAAGAACTGGCGGATGCCGAGATGGTCCATCACGCCGAGCTGGTCGTCGGCGAAGGCGT
>Ga0307476_10000603_pt1 | contig 26435 bp, 21 predicted proteins | sample atmos_gasesECM2C_2_FD_203314 | JGI IMG/M metagenome (GOLD analysis project Ga0307476, IMG submission 203314) | Hardwood forest soil microbial communities from Morgan-Monroe State Forest, Indiana, United States - atmos_gasesECM2C_05 | ecosystem: Environmental > Terrestrial > Soil > Temperate...
CACTGGGACGTGTCGCGCATCTGCAGCGACCCATAGCCGACTATATTCGGCAGAATCTTTACGTGACGCCGAGTGGCATGTGGAGCCAGTCCTATCTTCAACGCACGCTTGAACTGGTTGGGCCCGAACGCATTCTGTTCTCCACGGATTACCCCTACCAGTACCGCCCGGGCGGACCGGGTCGATCCTTCATTAAGGAAGCAGCTCTCTCTCCGGAGCAGAAGGAACTGTTTACTCACGGGAACTGGGAGCGCCTGATTGGATCAATACGCCAAACCTGACACGCCTCAACGTCAAGGAAAAACTATGCTCATACCCGATCGATGGCCACAACCAGACTTCGCTGTAGTTATCCACATCGTGTCGTTGACTGCTCCACTGGCAACAGAAGCGAAAGCCACTGCGGCAGCGGTCGAGCCCCGAAGTAAGGCGTCGATCTCAACGTAGCCGCCGGACGAAGTGGAGTTCGAGGCCGGATAGAGGATGATCCACGCCGGTTCGGGTTCCACAACCTTCGCCACAGTCCGGCGTCATTCCTGGTTCGCATGAGAACCGACCCGAAGACCGTGCAGACTCTGCTTCGCCACAGGGATGTCAAATTGACGCTCCAGTTTTACAGCCACGCTGTCAGCCAGGATCGCATGGTGGCAGCTCGAGAAATGCTAACTGCGATTCTCAGCCACGCGGTGGGTCAAAGCGGACTGAGAGCGGACTGAAGAAGAATCGCGCCGACCTAAGTTCTTCAGGGTCATCGGGCTACAGCGGCCGTCTTCGACAGGTCTTCCGAATGCGGACGGAGAGCGGACTGGCTCCGCCGATCGGATCTTTATTAAGTCCTTAAGAATGTGGTGGCCAGGGACGGAGTTGAACCGCCGACGCCAGCCTTTTCAGGTATTCTTTGAGCCTAAACCCTTTTTCATTCAACAACTTAATCCGTCAACATGGTCCATTTATTGTGACCATTCCGTGACCAGCGCCGATGTTCGCCTAAGCGTCGGCCGAACCATTGAACGACAACACTTAAAGAGGATAAGCGAATCGAAGCTAACCCTTGAAATGCGTTCTCATCCTGAGTACAATTGTTCTCGGAATGAGTACACGCAACGGTCTCGGGGACCTTTTGTTCGGACGCACGCGGGGCGCTATCCTCGCCCTGCTCTATGGCAGGGCCGATCAATCATTCTACACACGCCAAATTGCACGCGAAGTAGATGCCAGCGTTGGCGCGGTTCAACGAGAGCTTGAAAACCTCTCGAAAGTGGGTCTTATCATTCGCAGTTCAGTCGGCAGTCAGGTTTTTTATCAGGCGAACCGAAACGCGCCCATATTTCGAGAGATGCAGGTCCTGGTGAATAAGACAATTGGCATCTTTAGCGTCTTGCGATCGGCATTGCATCCTTTGGCGAAGCGAGTCCTTGTGGCATTTGTTTACGGCTCCGTCGCACGCGAGGAAGAAACGGCACAGAGTGATGTTGATCTAATGGTTGTGGGGAAGGCTACACTTGACGAGATCCTTTCACGGCTTTCTACAGTCGAGAAAAACATCGGCCGCCCTATCAACCCGACCGTGTATTCCGTCGAGGAATTCAAGTCGAAACTTGCGAGCGACAATCATTTTTTGACCGCCGTGCTCAAAGGCCAAAAGGAATTTTTGCTAGGAGACGCGGATGAGCTTAGAAAAGTGGGTGGAATACGGTTGGCTAAGGCGGGAGCCGACCAGCACAGGTGAGATCAAGGATCTTCTGGGAATTGTGGATCGTAGCCTTGCGGATTCAAAGGTCGAAGCTGTTTCGACCGACCTTCGATTTATCGCTGCTTTCAATGCCGCGCTCTGCATCGCGACGACAGCGCTCCGCGCCTCCGGTCTTCGCACCCTTACCCAAGCGGGTCACCACGTAAAAACAATCGAATCTCTCGAACTCACCATAAAAGCCAATCCGAAGGTCATTCAAAGATTCAAGACGTTCAACAATAAGAGGAACAAATCGGTTTATGACGTTGCAGGTGCCGTGTCAGATCAGTGGCTCGATCCGGGGATGCACGACGTGAGAGCAGTGTCCGATATGCTGAAGCCTTACGATGCTCGGTTGATGCGATGCTATCCGGTGAGCAGCCGGCTCAACCACGTAGCCAACGACGACACAGAGTGTTCGACACCTGTCCAGCTAAATGCAGTCCAAACGCAAACGAGTCTATTCTGATATGCCGAAGCGACCAGTAAAGAAGGAAGCACCCGTCACTCTGAAAGGCTGGCACCAGATCGCTGACTTTCTCGGTGAGCCTCAATCGGTTGTGCAGCGTTGGGCGAACGAGGGAATGCCAGTCCGCAAGGAAGGCCGATTTGTCTCGACTTCACCTGATGAACTGAATGCGTGGCTTGGGAAAGAATCGGGCAAGCCAGTTCATGCTGTGACAGAGACAACAGACCTGACTGCTGAACTCAAACGCGGCCTGTCCTATGTCCGCCACGAACAACAGTCAGAAAAGCCAAAGGCTCAGACAAAGAAGAGGATGTGAAGAAGAATTATCTTACTCTAATCACTCCAAGGCGAGCTTCGATTGACGCCTCTTCTTGATCTTGTACATTTTCGTGTTAACGCTTCCCGAGAATACCGCAACGAGAAATTCACCGCCCGGAGCAGCCTGTTTAACTTTCTCAACATCGTCTAGTGAAAACTTGGCGCGAAGAGCTTGACACTCATTCGTGGCCCCAAAACCGTTCCGCCACTGTGCTGACGCAAGAAAGGCTACGCCGAAACAAAATAAACATTAGATCGGGGCTGCGTTAAGGCAGCCCCGATAGCCTAATCCGCAATTTCCACTCGAAGAATCTGCCCCAGGCCTGGCGGTGCTGCGCCGAAATTGGAAATGTAAATTGCACCGTCTGGTCCGATGGCCATTGCGGTGGGGACCACGAGGTCCGTTAGTATGTCCTCAGACTTGCCCGACGGGCTGACGCGAACGAGCTTTCCGGCGCCTGGAGTCGGAAAGCCGGGGGCGGCTGACAACTCAAGCACGTAGAGCCGGTCGCGGTGGTCAAAGGCGACGCCAACCACGGTCGTGAAACCAGCGTCCCACACTTTGAAGTTCCCACTTGGCGTCACTTTGAAGACGTTGGAACTGCCGAGATTGATGGGGAAGGGTGCAAGGTTGCCGAAGAAGAAGTTGCCGTGATAGGTAATCCCAGTTGGGCCAACCCACTTTTCATTGCTTGCCGATACATCCAGCACACGATGGATTTTGCCCGTGGTTGGGGAGATGCGATCAATCTCCTGGTGATTAGGCTCGGTGGCGTAGAGATTGCCACGCACAGCGACCATGCCGTACCAGCTTCCATCGGGTTCCCAGTCATCAAGAGATGGCCCCGGATTTGCGGGCGGGTTCGCCTTCTCGAATGCAGATAAGTCGGCAACATAGCTCCAGGTACCGTGCTCGGCATCGACACGGATCACTCCGTTGGGAGTGTCAGGATTGCCGTGTGAACAGCCACCACCGGCAAGAACGGCAAAGAGGGTGTTTCCGACAAACGCGACGTCGCCAACCCCGAGTGTATCTCCTGAGGGCAGGCTGCTGATGCCGGACGGTAGTCCATCGACGACAGTGGTTATCTGTCCGGGACCAGTGATCTTGGAAATTCGCGCGGTCGGGCCGCCATGGTATGGTCCAACGGGTGCGGGAGCCTGGTCGCAATCGAAGGGCCCGTTAGGACCACCACGTCCAGCTTCGGCGACATAGAGCGCACCATCCGGGCCAAACTTCAGACCTCGAGGTCCGTCCAAGCCGGAGGCAAATACAGTGACGCTTTGAGCGTCCAGCGGTGGCACTGCGGCGGTTACGAGTATGAGCAGCAGCGGCAAAATGACGACAGCGAAACTAACTGGTTTCATTTGGAATCTCCTTATTATTTTATTTGCGCTCGAAACGTGGCCCAAACTGTGGTTCCGTTTTGCCCATCGCCTCTAAGCTAGGGCGCCGTCCTTTTCTTGAAAACAGACGAGAAAGTAGCTGCGTACAAATGGTTCGGAGAGCCGGGGGCTAAAACGAAACCGGACACGTTCAAATCGGACAGCCCCAGGTTGATCGCATACCACGTCTCCCCGCCGTCGTTACTCCGGAATATTCCGGCACCCTGAGTTCCGACGTATATGACGTCAGGGTTTTCCGGGTTGACCTGGACCGAACCGGTGCGCGGAGATTGCATTCCCGGCAGTCCAACGTTCTTGGGGACGAATGATGCGCCTCCATCTACGCTCTTGAGCACGCCGGTCGCGTCAGAAGCGCCTACATAGACTATGTTCGAGTCGGTGGGATCCAGGGTGATGCTGAATGCGCCGGTTGTATCGACGTTGTACCAGGTTGCACCCGCGTCCTGGGAGCGCCAGGTGCCGCCCGTGCGGTCGGCAAAATACACGGTTCCATGGCGGTGGGGGTCGACTGTGATCCCGCGACCGCTCAAATCCAGAAACTGGTCCGGAGGAGCGTTAGGAGCACGGTCAATGCGGTTGAAAGTTTCGCCAAAGTCGGTGCTCTTCCAAATTCCGTTTGTCGGGATACCAAGGTTACCTATGGTGGCGACATAGATCGAGTGGTCAAACGGGTCGACTGACACCCCAGTTGTATAGTTTGTGCTCCATCCAAATCGTCGACGCCGCCAGTGCCTGCCGTGATCCACGGACTTAAAGAAGCCTCCGCCGGCCGATCCGGCATACACGCGCCGCGTGTCTTGCGGGTCGAACGCTACTCCGCGGGGAGCACGCGCGACGAAGCCTTTCGTGCCACCGTCTTTCCAAGTAGTGCCGCCATCTTCGGTCACCAGAATGCCGCCGTCGTTGGTGGTGAAAAATACATGATTGGCGTCGGCTGGATCCACCGACAGCGCGTGACCCTGTTGACAGGCGCAAGTCTTAAGCTGCTCCCAGGCAAGCCGATGCCACTTCGCCTCTTTGTGAGCCGGGAGCACAAACGCTCCGTGAAAGTTCGTCCCTGCGTAAACCGAGCCTTCGCTATCGACGCTGAGCATAAGAGCCATGCCCCTGGGGACGCCGGCATTTCTCCATGTGACACCGCCGTCGTCGCTTACAGAGACGCCGCCGCCAGCGGTGCCGGCATAAAGCTTGCTGCCGCTCTTAACGATTGACAAAACAACGCCTACTGCGGGTGAGCCGATGCGCGCGAAGGAATTACCGCCGTCGGTGCTTTTGTACACTCCATCGCCATTGGATCCTGCATAAACAATGTTGCCGTCGTCAGGATCGACCAGCAGGCCGTAAACCGTCGAGTCGATAGAGACGGGGGTCCAACTGTTTCCGCCGTCGGCAGATTTGAAGGCGCCGTCACCCGTGCTGCCGGCGAATATTACGTTAGGATTGAAAGGGTTGATCGCGAGCGAGAATATTTGAGTCTGCCCCAAACCATTCGAGACCGATTGCCAGGTCTCGCCGCCGTCGATTGTCTTGCTAACCCCAATAAATGCCGAATAGATGATGTTGGAGTTGGTGGGATCCATCACCATTGCAAGGCCTCCACCGTCTGACTGCGCGACCCACGTTGCTCCACCATCGGTTGTCTTGAATCCGCCGGCGTAGACGATATTCGGATTGCTGGGATCCATGACCATCGACATCACTTCGGAGGTGGGGAGACTGCTAAGCGCATTGAAAGTAGCGCCGCCATTCGTGCTCTTGAGGACGCCACCGCCTATGCTGCCGATGTAGATTGTGTGTGAAGCCGCATGGGAGGCGATGGCCGCCGGAATTGCCGGAGGGCTCGGTCCGACCGAAGTCCATCGATAGCCAGTTTGACCGTCAGTTCGAGGGTTGACGTTAGCAGAGCGGGAATCCATTCCGAACAGTGCTACCGACGCGACTGCAATGAACAGGGCGAGTACGACTAACTTACTTCTTGCGGTTTTCATGAAGCTCCTTTTTTCGATCTAGCTCTGCATCCCGGCGAAGGGCGCAACTCGAAGCCTCTTGCGAACGGATCCGGGAAGAGTGATCGCTGGGCGACACTTGCCCAATTCGCGCGTTTACGCAATGCATCGCGTTTAAATTCGACTTCAACTCTTCTTCAACTTTTGTTCACCAGATAAGTCATTGGAAGTAGGCTGGTTGTTGGGGATCGCTGCGTGTGCTTATGTTTGACGCGCTTCGTGCGCCCTGCTACTCTCGATGCCGCTGGTTGAGTAGTCTGTAATGCCCACTTCTGTTGCTGCGCGACGCCGCCTCCGTTTCGGCCCTTACGAAGCAGACTTGCATTCGAGAGAGTTGCGAAAGGAGGGGACACGGCTCCGTTTGCAGGCGCAACCGTTCCAACTGCTCGCAATGCTTTTGGAACGACCGGGCGAACTGGTCACGCGGGAGGAGATTTGCCAGAAGCTGTGGTCGACCGATACCTTTGTTGACTTCAATCACAGTCTTGGAACTGCCATCAACAAGATTCGAGAGGTTCTTAATGATTCCGCCGGCGAACCTTGTTATGTCGAAACGCTGCCTCGCCGAGGCTATCGCTTCATTGCTCGGGTCACTTCGGTCGACCCGGAACCAGCGCCCGAATCTCCTGAACTAAGACCCCCAGAACCTGCTGAGCCGTTGGCGACCTTGGCACCGAGAGCTCGGCTTTTCTATTCAGCTGTCGTCGTGTGTTTTGCCGTCGCTGTTCTTCTCGCCCTCATAGTGGCGAATTTCCGTGGCTCGCGGCCAAGGTTCACCTCCTCAGAAAATGGAGCGCCGCCTACCGTCACATCAATCGCGGTTCTTCCTCTGCTGAATCTTTCGAACGATTCGGAGCAACAGTTCTTCGCAGATGGAATGACCGACGAACTCATCACAAACCTGGCCCGGATAAGTTCATTGCGAGTCATCTCGCGAACTTCTGCCATGGCCTATCTTGGAACTCGCAAGCCGGCGGCTCAGATTGCGCGTGAGCTAGGAGTAGACGCCCTCGTCGAGGGATCGGTAGCCCGCGCGGGTAGTAAGGTGCGCATCACTGCCCAACTGATTCATGCGGCCTCGGACCGGCACCTGTGGGCGCAAAGCTACGATCGGGAATTAAGCGACGTACTGACAGTGCAGGGCGAAGTGGCGCGCGAGATCGCCGAGCGGATCTCGGCTCGCCTAACGCCGCAAGAACAAGCAGAGCTCGCTCGGGAGCATCCGGTCAACCCGGAAGTCGCTATCCTCTACTTCAAAGGATCTTATTTCCTGAATCAGCTTGATGCCGCTCGCGCCCGCGACACGTTTACGCAGGCCATTCATTTGGATCCGAACAACGCCGAGTTATGGGCGGGGCTCGCCGATGCATTGCACACAATGGCGGTGCTCGGTGACTACGGGACTTTTCCGGCGGCGAGAGATGCGGCAAACAAGGCGTTGGAGATTGACGACTCCCAAGCGCAAGCTCTGATGGTACTCGGCGTTGTCTCCTTTCTTTACGACTGGAATCCGCCGCAGTCAGAGGTATACTTCCGGCGCTCGATCGAAGCTCGTCCTGGCTATGGGCTGTGCCACGCCTTATTCGCTAGCACGCTTGCCCACCATGGCAAGTCCCAAGAAGCCATCCAGCAAATTAGGCTGGCAAATGCCTTGGACCCGATGTCGGTTTTGACAAACTCATTCACTTGGCATGTCTACTTCAGCTCCCGTCAGTACGATGACGCCTTGCGAAGCGTCCTCGGAACCGCTGAGGTTAATCCTGCTTTTGGTCCAGCCTCCTGGCGGCTCTCAGTGAGTTGGGAGCAAAAAGGTGAGTACCAGAAGGCGATTGCTGCGGGTGACGAGGGAGCTCCTGAACTCAGACGTGCCTTGGCCTCGGGGGGAGTGCGAGCTTACTGGCAGCGCAAACTGGAAATCTTGTTGCAGAAAAAGTACGGTTTCGCCGCAATTGCCCGGTGTTACATGCACTTGGGAATGCGGGAAGAGGCGCTGAAAGCATTGGAAAAAGGATACCGAATGCGGGATCCCTATCTCATTTACTGGCTCCCTATTTACGAAGAATTCGACCCGCTGCGCTCCGAGCCTCGTTTTCACAAAATGCTCCACGGTGTCGGCTTCTTGTGAGAAAAGCCTTGATCTGCGTGGCTGTTGTTTGCTCGCTCTCTTTGCCTCCTGCAATTGCACAAGTTCAGAATGGTCAAATAACAGGCGTAGTCACAGACCAAAGCGGCGCGGTCGTAGCTCGTGCAGGCGTGCATATCAGCAATTTGGCTACGGGATACGAGGCTGATTTTGAAAGCAACGGCGCTGGGATTTACACGGCCTCGGAGTTGCTTGTGGGCTCGTACCTGATCCGAGTCGAGATGACGGGATTTAAAACAGAGGTCGCGACGAACCTTGTATTGAACGGCGGTACTGTGTTGCGGGTCGACTTCAAACTCATCTTAGGAAAGCGCTCTGAAACGATTGGGGTGAGTGACGCCGCCCGGCTTGTAAACACAGAAAATTCCCGGCTGTCCTACACGGAGAATTCCATTCAAATCTCGAACCTGCCGCTAAACGGCCGCAATGTATACGACCTGATTCAATATCAGCCGGGCGCCACTAACGTGCGTGGCATCATGTTTGAAAATGGCGCCAACACTGTCGTAAACGGCGTAAGAGAGAGCTTCAACGGATTTCTGATCAATGGGATCGACAATAAAGGACTGAGTGGCGGACCCGTCAATCAACCGATTCTCGATACCGTCGAGGAATTTCAGGTCTTGACGTCGAACAATGCGGCGGAATTCGGAAGCGGCGCAGGTGCAGTTACAAACCTGATCACCAAGTCAGGAACAAACCGCCTCCATGGCAGCGGCTGGGAGTTTCTCCGTAATGACTTACTCGATGCCAACCCATTTTTTGCCAACCGCGATCCGGATCCTTCCAATCGAAAGCGAACGCCGCTGCGTCTCACTCAATTTGGGATCGCACTTAGTGGACCCTTAAAGAGGAACACACTTTTCTTTCTGGGTGCCTATCAGGGAGATAGATTTCTTACCTCGTTCCCTGGTCCGGTTCTTACAGAGTCCGCGCAATTCCGGTCAGCCACGATCTCGGCGTTTCCAAACTCGGTATCTGCTCTTTTATACTCGCACTTTCCGCCAACGGTTCGCGGCTCTCCTGTCGCGACCTTGCGCCAATACATCGGCACTTCGTCCGGCAGCGGATTTCACACCTTTGCCGACTATCTTTGCCCCGCGAACACCGATGCTGTGACTGTGACGCCGGGCGCCATCTCAAGAAAGTTTGCCGCGCTAGTTGGTGTAGAACAAGCGGACATCGACCAGATGAATGCTTCCGTCGCTTCCGGTGGATGCCCAGGCGGTTCCCCGTACGGCCTACCCACCCAAGGCGCTTTCAACCGCGATGCTGAATTTGGGGACATCGCGATCAGTCCGAATGAGTCTCAGATCGATGGGAATCTCTTCGATGGCAATGAAGCATCCTTCCGACTGGACTATAACTTGAACTCGAATAACCGTTTCTTCAGCCAATTCAATTGGGAGCGGTCCAAGGACAAGTACAGTAGCCTAAACGGCCTTCGGAGTTTTACAAGCCCATCGACTCTAACCACCCCGAATTTCCAGATTAGCTTCATCCATACGTTCTCTCCCTACGTGCTAAACGAGTTCCGGGCGGGATATGCGCAGAATGACAGCCTGATTGCGGTTCCTTTGCCAGGCGTACCCGGCATTGCCTTTGACGATGGCACTGCGGGGTTCGGGCCCGATCTTGGTAATCCACAGAGCACGCGCGAACATATCTACAGTTACAACGACGTGCTCTCGATTGCACATGGGAAGCACAACCTGAAGGCCGGTGGCGAACTGCGGCGCAATCTGGAAAATAGCGAGATGGATGCAGGGCTGCCGACCTACTCTTTTTTTGATCCTCTTTTTTTCGCCATAGATGCTCCTTATTCGGAAAACGTCGGAGTCGATCCAGGATTCGCCACCGGAGAGCAGGCCCAACTCGCGACCAACATTCGCCATTTGCGAAACTGGGACGTTGGAATGTTTTTTCAGGATGACTGGAAAATATCGCGGCGGCTCACTTTAAACCTCGGCATTCGTTACGACCTGCACACGCGTAGCACTGAATTAAACAACCTGGCAACGACATTTATAAGAGGCCCAGGCAGCAATTTCATAGACAACATCAAAACCGGAGCAGGACAGATTAAGGACGCCAGCGTTCCATGCCCGGGAGATCCGAAGTCCACATTGGCGGGGGAGTGCGGGCCCGGAGGCTTTGCCGCAACCAACAACCTAGGTCCGGCAGATCACGATGATTTAGGACCGCGACTCGGTTTCGCCTGGGATGTATTTGGCGACGGCAAGACTTCGCTACGGGGTGGATTCGGAATTTCTTACGAGGGTAACCTCCAGAAGCGCTTCTCTCTTACGCGCTGGAATCCTCCTTATTACTCGCTCAACCAGATCTCTAACTATTTGGACGGTAACCTAGACGGCAACTTGATTTATGGCCCGTTGGACAGCGCACAACCTACTTTTATTGGCCCGGCACCCGCTGCGCAGCACTCCGGTACTGGGCCTCAAGCGACAGGCAACATCTCCGGATGGGACCCGGCTAACCCACAGACCTCGGGCTTCACGTCGATCGTGTTCCGGCAAGGTCTGCAGGACCCTTATGTAGAAAACTGGTTTTTCGGCCTGCAACGCGAATTGCGTACGAAGGTGACGGTAGAATTCAATTACGTGGGCACGGCTGGACGGAATCTATTTCGGGCTGAGAATGTGAATCGGATCCCAGGAGGACTTCTACCGGAGGGAACCTGCGCGACCGACAACTTTGGCCGTAAGTTGTGCAGCCAGGTGAATTCGAACAAAGCGGCCAATGGAGAGGCCATCAATCCAACAGGACAATTAAATCCGAATTACGGACGTCTGCGGGTTTGGCAGAATTCAGCATCATCGATTTACCACAGCATGCAGATCTCAGTAAGAAAACAACTCTCTCGCGGTTTACAGTTTGGGGGAAACTACACCTACAGCCACTCTATCGATGATGGTTCGTCGTGGCAAAGCGGTTTTACAAGCGTAAATGGTTCGGCCGCCGGAGACGGGATAACAACAGACCAGACTCAGCCCGGTCTTGATCGCGGTAATTCAGTCTTCGATATTCGCCATCGCCTCACGTTTAACTACGTTTGGGAATTACCCTTCTTCCGGAACAATGACGGTATGAGTGCGGCAATGCTGGGCGGTTGGCAGTGGAGTGGCATATGGTCATTCCAGAGTGGAGCACACTGGTCTCCGTTCGACTTGCGAGCATCTCGCCTCCTATCCAACGATGGATTCCCGAACGCGTGCAGCGCCGCCATGTTCGACTCACTAAATTGCGTAAACGTCGGTGGCGATTACAACCTTGATGGCGAAAAAAATGACCGACCCAATGCGATGGCAGATCACATTCACACGACACCCGCGCAGTGGGCTGACGGCTTCAATCTGCCTGACAACTTTTTTTCTGCGCCGTGTTTGGGTTGTGTGGGCAATCTTGGCAGGAATACGTTTATCGGCCCGAGTTACTGGTCGGCTGACATCTCACTTTCTAAAACCTTCGCATTTTCTGACAAATTTCACCTGCAGTTTAGGGCTGAAGCCTTCGACGTCCTTAATCACACAAACTTCTTAATCGGAAACAACAGCAATTTGCACAGTCCGTTCTTCGGAATGGCAGGCGGCACCCAGTCTCCGCGGAACCTGCAGTTCGGCCTAAAGCTAAGTTTTTAAAGGAGGGGGCTTAAGATGAAGAATGCCGATCTCACCAAGGTAGGCAAATGCGGTGAACGAGGTTTTGGAAACGCGGATCGGAGCGCAAGACGTCGAAGGCTGGCCGTACGACTATCAAGGGTTAACATGCTCCCCATAAGCCGTTTCCAGTCCCAGTGAACTCGCGACCGATCCCGAGCAGCCATTCGATTACTGTTGCAAAATCCCCATTACGCTCATTGACCCCGTGGCCGGGGTTTTCAGTGCTAACGCCCGATTTCCCCACGGTTGACTGGTGGACCGAATAGCCGTTCCCGACCTCCTACGAACGCCTGAAGAGCAGTGTCGAGTGGACCGGTACAGGCAATCAACAGGACAGGACCGAAGACCATGCCCACAAGCGGAACATATTCGTGGAAAGTGATGAGCGACTTCATTTCAAGCCCCATGGAAAAGGGCGTGACTAGGCCGGCGACGATCAGTGGTCCGTAATAGACCCACGACAAGACTGAACCGGCTAACCCGATCTTTGCGGCAAAACTTGGTCGAAAGAATAGAAGGAATGCGGCTCCCAGCAACAAAACAGAACCTAGCAGGGATATGCAATTCAGCAGATTTATGAAGCGCCGTTGACCATGTTCATGAGGCCGTTTGGGCACTCTCTTCACGCTGCATAGCTTCGATGGCTCCGATGGCCTGAGCCCGCTGGGGCTGATGCAAGCCAGCAATGGGGATTTCTACGGGACAACCAGCGCTGGTGGAAGTGGAAGTGGCGGCACGATTTTCAGGATGACTCCCACCGGCACTCTGACGACACTCTATAACTTTGAAGACTTCAACTATCCCGTAGCAGGACTGGTGGAAGGCACCGGCGGAAATTTCTACGGCACAACCATCTACGGGAGCGGCGGCCACGGCACGATCTTCAAGATGACACCTGATGGCGCTGTGACGACGCCGCGCAGCTTCACCGGAGCCGACGGATCGTGGCCTGTCGCCCCTTTGATGGAAGCCTCCAACGGGCACTTCTACGGGACCACCGCCCAAGGTGGCCCAGCCAGCAGCATCTGCGTAAGCACGGGCTGCGGGACAGTGTTCGAGATTACTCCCGAAGGCGTGCTGACTACACTGCATTACTTCGCAGGCCCCGACGGCTTGAGCCCCAGTGGAGCCTTGGTCCAAGGCACCGACGGCAATCTTTATGGAACGACTTCAGGCGGTGGGCCAGCCAATTCCACCTGCTACTTCGGCTGCGGCACAATCTTCCAAATCACTCCCGAGGGCAAGTTCACCACGTTGCACACTTTTGACGGCCTTGACGGCCGGTATCCCTACGTCTCACTGGTGCAGGCCACGGACGGAAACTTTTACGGGACGACCTACACCGGCGGAACTTCCACCGCCTGTACAGGAGGCTGCGGCACGCTCTTCCAGTTGTCGATGGGGCTTCGTCCGTTCGTTGAGACCGTACCAACAGCCAAATGTCCGGGCCGACGCGTGAAGATTCTCGGGACAGACCTGACTGGCGCAACAAGCATCACCTTCAACGGCGTAGCGGCCACCTTTACCATCGTGTCACCCACCGAGATCACAACCACTGTTCCGGCCGGCGCAACCACGGGCGAGGTTGAGGTCGTGACCCCCAGGGGTACGTTATCGACCAACGTGCCTTTCCGGGTGTTCTGACCTGTCTAACGTCGCCGAGAGATTGCCATGCACACTACTGGGGACCATACAAACGTAACAGGCCGCTAACTGGCGTTAAATCGCCGTTACACTCATTGACCCCCCGCTGAGGGGTTTTGCGTGTAATCGCCTGTTCACAACAGTTGGGAACCTCTTTGGTCCGACCGTGCCGGAGTGTGTTAGTCGAGATGCGCGTGGAATCGAAGCGGGAGAAGCGCAAACCACCGCTGGATCAAAAGAACTCAACTTAGGTTGACATGTGCCTCGGAACATTTCCAAGGGCGGATGCGTAGCTCATGGAGAGCCGGAGGTGTGAAATGAGATGGAGCAGGCTGCCGGTGCTGTTGCGTGCCATCCTGATTGGATTTCTAGTAACCGCCGTTCCCAACTTGTTGTGGGGAATGCTGCTGCAAGTGAACTTGAGGCTTTCTGCAGACACTCCATGGGCGGCCATTCTGATGGTTGTCTTTCTAGTCTTTTACTGGAACTATCTTCAGGGTTGGGGATGGCCGCGGTCTCTGGCAGCGCGACGTCGGGTTGGCTTGCGTGCTCCTTCACTCTCTCCCGCTGTCTGGGGATGGTCCCTCCTAGCTGGCGGGTTAGGATTGGCAGGATCGATTGTGTTTTATATTGTGGCACACCGCCTGATCCGCTGGCCGGTCGCAGTGGCTCCGGATTTTAGCAAGTTTCCCGCGATCACCGTCTTTGTTTGGTTGGTGGCGAGCGCGATGGTCGCCGGCTTCAGCGAAGAAGCTGGATTTCGCGGCTACATGCAGGGTCCGCTGGAGCATCGTTACGGCCCAGCACTGGCGATTCTCATCACCAGCGTGATTTTCGGTCTGCTTCATCTAAGCCATGGGATGTTTGTGCCAGCCATCCTCTTCGACGCGACCTGGGGAGCGCTCTACGGGTTGCTGGCCTGGCGAAGCGGGTCGATTGTTCCCGCACTTGTGCTCCATGCCACCGCTGATTTCCTAGAATTCGTGCTGGCCTGGAAGCTACCCCGTCGTACACCGGCGCCGCTTGTCTGGCAGGCCACTCCGGATGCTCGTTTCTGGGCGGAGTGCGCCGTGGGCGTCGTTATGAGCGCCGCTTGCGTCTGGGCCTTTCGGAGGCTGGGTAGGCCGCCGCACATCGATTCCAGGCGTCAATCTGTAGCCGCAGCAAGCTAAGTGATCGAGCGCCAATTCCCGGAATTTTTTGCGACGCGCAACGGCTAGCCAAGACCAAGTGATCTTTAATTGACGAAACATCTCGATATCACTCATTGACCTGGGCCGAGAGGGGTTTTGAGTGTAAACGCCTGTTAACAACAGTTACTTCAGAACCAGCGAGTATATTTGGGGTTGTCCTTCCGGAGAGCAGAGTATGACGCCCACATCATTCAGCGGTCTAAAACGCAATTGCAGACGCGCCAAGCTTCCCACGATTTGGCTCGGATTAGCGGTGGTCGCCTACAACGCGACAGCACAGAGCAGTGAAGCAATCACAAAATGTGGAGGCTTGCACGCGGGCCTGCGTGCTGAATTCGTGTCAGCGAAGCCAGGGGTTACCCAAGCTCCGTATGTCATGCTTTCCTTAATTTTACTGAATGACTCCGAGACCCCCTATTGACACCGTGGACGGGTGCTGGGTACTAGAGATCGACGGGGCAGAAGTGCGGGATTCGGGGATGATCTTCGGAAACGGACCAGGCCCTGTCGGCGGCTGGGGAGCCCTGAAGCCCGGAGAGAGCTATGAATTTGGCAGAGGGCTATCCCTAGCACCGGAGAGTACAGAATTTCTTGGAAAGGCAAGCACTTCCAGAGTTCCACCATCAAGATCAGGTTGGATGATCAACGGTGAACAATCGATCGTTGACGTTATATCCCCATATCGCTCATTGACCCCGGACGGGAAGCGGCCAATTCACAATGAGTGTAAACACCTGTTTTCGCCAGTTGACCTGCGTAACCCCGAGAAATCGTGCAAGCACGGAGAAGTCGAGAACCTTCCCGGATGCGAGGCTGAGATCGCCATCTTAGACCCTTGCTGCATTCGCAGCAGCGCGTTGCTTGCATGGCCAATCGTCGTTTCCGGCAAGATCTACGCGCGACGGCCAACGAGCCGCCGACATCGGCAACGTTCGTTTGTCGTAAGGCAAACGAGATTGCGCTGTACCTGGAAGACCCGATGTGCGTTGGTCATGAGGGCGCCTGTAATGTCTACGAAATCGCGAGCATGATCCCGTGCACCTATGCCCCAAAAGAAGCCGACAACAGCGATCTTAGAGGCGCAAGAGTTGAACCGTGGAGAGTGCTCACCTTCCAATCGAGAAGTAAACCACACTTCGGAAGAGCAAGAACTCCCTTCGACTGCCGCAGTCATCGAAGAGGCAGAGATCCTGCATGCTTCGATTCGAGCTGGTTCCGTCGCTCAGATTGTCGTGGCGGGCATCGCCGTGATTGGCCTTCTGTATTTGTTGAAACTGGTAATGGTTACAACTCTAGTGGCAATTCTCCTTGCCTTTGTTCTGGAACCGCTGGTGGGGTGGTTCAGTCACATCCATTTTCCTCGGCCTGTCGGGGCTTTAGTCGCCGTGACACTCTTGGTTTGCCTGGCTGGAAGCCTTACCTATTTCTTCTACAACCGTGCGGTGGACTTCGCGATTCAATTGCCACAATATTCGGTGAAGATACGGGACGATCTCTCGACTTTTCGCGCACAGACCACCAAGATCGAAGAGAGCACTCGTTCCGTCCTTGCCTCTCCCAAGGCCGGTAAGCAGCCGCTGCCCGTTGAAGTCCAAGAGGCCCCTGGCCTATCCAGAGTGATTTCAGCAGGTACCGGAACACTGGGAGAAGTTATACTGGCGATCTCATTCGTACCCTTTTTGGTCTACTTCATGCTTACGTGGAAAGATCATGTGCTCTCGGCGACGGTGCGGATGTTCCCAAAAGAGCACCGCCTCGTCGCACACCGCACGGTTGGCAGGATCTCGGCGATGATCCGCAGCTTCATTGTCGGCAACATGCTGATCGGCGTGGCAGGTGCCGCGGTCAGCACAGTTGTGTTCTGGTCTTTGGGCATTCCCTATTTCTATTTTCTGGGAGTGATCAGCGGCTTCGTGAGCCTGATTCCATATCTTGGAGTGTTCCTGGCTCTCCTGCCCCCACTGGCCGCGGGTATTGGAATCGTAGACAAGACCACAGTTGCGCTAATCGTGCTCTCGGTGATTGGTTTGCATGTTGTCACCATGAACGTTCTCTACCCGAAAATCGTGGGGAAGCGGCTGCGGTTAAATCCGCTAGTGGTGACTCTATCGTTGTTCTTCTGGGCGTGGATTTGGGGAGCAATGGGGCTAATACTCGCGGTGCCTCTGGTGGGAGCGACCAAAATCATCTGCGACTATGTCGATTCGTTGCGTGGACTGGGAGATTGGTTGGGAGGGAGTGAACATGAAAGTTAGCAACCGTTTCCTGCTTGATTTCGTCTTACTTCCGGCCCGTGGGACTGAAACATTTGAAATCGAGGGAGAGTCATGAGCATCTGGACAGTGCTATTCGTAATTCTCTTAATTGCGTGGCTAGGTGGCTTTATGGTGTTCCACGTTGCCGGCGGACTGATCCATCTCCTATTAGTGTTCGCTGTCATTTCGCTCATATTGCACTTCGTTACGGGTTCACGCCCCGCCTGAGCATCGCCTGTTGACAAACCATCACCCGCGAACCGTTGGAGCACTCTTCTTGGGATGAAGGCCGTCCGAATGGTGGTGATGACCCTGGCGCCGTTGTCGTGCTCTATTTACTCCTGTGGAGAAACCAAGCACGCTTCGCTACTGGGGCAGACGCTCGAAGAAGAAATAGAAACTGACGGAAAATTGACCGAACTTGCGGAAAAGATCAATACATGAGCCCTCGAAGAAGGCCCTCGAAGAGAGCAAGGTGAATCGAAACTGGGCGTGAAGACAACCAAACGTGTCGCGTGAGTAAGCGTTTTCGGAACTCGCCTGAGCCCCGTAGTGAACTGGCGGTCCTAAATATTCGCGGGGTCACCAAGACCGGGCGATGGATCAACGCGGGCCTGGCCCCTTGAGAGGGCACGCGAGGATGTTTGGACAACGCGACGACCATCCATAAGGTTCTCCATGCATGGGACGATACTCATCCTCTATGGATACGCAATCGCGTCAGAGTTCGAGGGTTTCGAATATCTCCAACCCGCCGAACTGCCCTCGGAGATTAGGATGTCCCTGCCGAGATGGCACGGAAACGCGCCGTCCTCGCGCCGGCCAAAGTAATGAAGCTGGTACGCCTTCCGCGGGCCGAGGGAGATCCTCTGGCCTCGGTCCAAGAGACTCTATTTTTGGTCGAAGATGACCCATTAAACGGCAGTCAATCAGTGAAATCGCCTGGTTTCGACAGTTGACTCACCAAAGATGTGCCCTTTACCCTGAAGGCCGCTGACATGCGCAGGATCGCCCCAGATGCACGACGATATGTTCTTGCGGTTCTCGCCGCATTGGTCGCGCTTCTTGCGCGGGAGATACTTTCGCCGTTAATGGGAGCGAGCAATCCGTATCACACAGTCTGGTTGGCTGTGGTCTTTTCGGCTTGGTATTGCGGCGTGGGTCCGTCGGCTGTCACCACCCTCCTCAGCCTCGTAGGAGTCCAATACTTATTTCTTCCGCCCGTCAATTCGTTCGCGCTCGACAATCCAAAAGTCGAAATCTCTGGGATGGTGGGTTTCTCGGTTTTCTCAGGTTTCATAATTGCTCTTGGAGAGGCAAACCGTCGATCCAAAAAACGATCAGAATGGGAGGTTGACGAGCGAAGGCGGATTGAAGACGTACTGCGGAAATCGCAGCAAGAATTGGAGCACCGCGTCAAAGAACGGACAACAGCACTCGAACAGAATGTTGCCGAATTAGCCGAGAAGGCTGCACTTCTGGACATGGCGAATGACGCAATTTTTGTAAAAGGCTTGCATGGTTCAATTTCTTATTGGAATCAAGGAGCGGAAAGGTTGTACGGCTGGACCAAGCAGGAAGCTATCAGTCGTTCACCTCACGAACTGCTTCGCACCGAGTTTCCGATTCCGCTGGCGGAAATCGAAACCAGAGATTACTGGGAAGGCGAGCTTCGCCACACAAGGAAAGACGGCGTTCAGATCGTGGTTGCAAGCCGCTGGACTACGCTGCGGGATGACGAGGGCAAACCATTCGCTTGGCTCGAAATCAACACGGACATAACCTCTCGGAAGCGTGCCGAAGAAGCTGCTCGTAGCTTGAGTGCTCAAATTCTTACGTTGCAGGATGAAGAGCGCCGGCGGCTAGCACGGGAACTTCACGACAGCGTAGGACAACTGCTTGTATCTATCAAGATGAACTCCGCTGTATTTCAATCCGCGCCAAGCGGTTCCCCGGTCGGAAAGGCTGTCACAGACAATGCGATCCTATTAGATCAAGTCATTTCAGAAATTCGTACCATGTCGCACTTGCTGCATCCTCCTCTGCTCGACGAGGTTGGTCTTCCCTCTGCTCTACGGTGGTATGTGGACGGCTTCTCGGAACGGAGCAAGATCGCAGTAACCGTCGATTTTGCGGGTGAGATTGGACGTCTGGGCAGCGATGTGGAGATTGCTATTTTTCGAATGGTGCAGGAGTGTCTGACGAATGTCCATCGCCATTCCGGCAGTCGCAATGCTTCCTTGCGGTTAGCTCAGCAAGACGGGTATGTTCGCCTGGAAATAAAGGATGCAGGCAGAGGCATTCCCCTTGAAAGACAATTGGCTTTGACTTCATCGGGACAACTGGGGGTTGGCTTTCGGGGAATGCGGGAACGTGTCCACCAGCTAGGTGGTAATTTGGACGTCCAATCCGACAGCATGGGAACAACGATCACCGCAACTCTGCCGTTGCCAAGACAATAGCCCCGGCTCAATAGGTTGCTTAGTGCAGTCTCGCCGAGGAGCTGGAATGGCGGACGTGTCGAGATTCAGCTTCTGACCAGACGGTTGAAAGAGACTTCTGTTTTTGCTTGTAGGACGCTTGTGCCATAGGATGACCCGCGGAAGCACGAGCGAAGATTTTGACGCGATGAGGGAAATTAATGAATCTGGAGAAGGAACTGTTTGATGCGTTTGACCGGGTTGTGCATGAAGACTATCCCAATCCTGAGCGCATCGACTGTCCTGGGCACTCCGCCCTGCAGAAACTGGCGGTCGAACCTCAGGCTGTCCACGACGCCTCCATATTAGTTCACATCAGACGGTGTGCTCCCTGTTCCGATGAACTGAGAGAACTCCGCCGAAGGCAACCGCTTCAGCATCCCTGAAAGGGTCGTCCGGCCTAAAGCAACAAGTCCGACGATTGGCAGAAACCCCTCACTTCCGGCTGGTCGGCAGCGCTCATCTTGGGAGTATTTCACAGTTGCCGTGATTCGCCCGGTACGCGTATGACTCAGATGGTCCGCACTTCGTCCGGAGATCGCATGGCCTGGAGCGCTTTCCCCACACGCCGAAAGAGGTTTGAGTAGCCAACCGTCTGGTTTCTACCTAGCCATCTGGCGGATGCGCCTTCCATTCTTATCCTCGATCCTGTTCTCACAGATCAGGAAAGGGGTTTGCAAGACATGGCCAATTCAATAATAGAGACAATTTCAAACAAATTCGCCTCTGCCGCGGAGAAGGTAGGCAGTAGCGTGGTTGCCGTCCATGCCCGACGCTGGATGCCGACTAGTGGCATCGAATGGACGAAGGGTGTGGTGGTAACGGTTCATCACGGCGTGCAGCGCGACGAAGACATCAAAGTGTTACTCGGCGGTGGACGCGTGGTCCCCGCGAAACTGGCAGGACGGGATCCCAGGACGGACATAGCCGTTCTAAGGATCGAGGAGGGATCCTCCGGCGCACCCGACCTCGGCGACTCGACAAGCCTGAGGCTCGGCAATCTTGTTCTCGCGCTCGGCCGCACGCGGCGCGGGGATTTAGTGGCGAGTAGCGGGATCATTGGCGGCATCAGCGGTGAGTGGAGGAATCGACGTGGCGCAAACCTCGATCAGCACATCCGGCTCGACCTCGCCCTTTATCCGGGATTTTCTGGCGGACCGCTACTCAATGCCCGAGGCGACGTTGTTGGCATGAACACGCGGGGACTGGGCCAAGGACGTGCTGTGACAGTGCCAGTGGCAACCGTCAATCGCGTTGTCGAAGAACTCTTGAAAACAGGGCATATCGCTCGACCCTATTTGGGGATCGCTATGCAGCCGGTGGAGGTTCCGGAAAATATGCGTTCGAAGCTGTCTGCTGAAACGCGAGCCGGATTGCTCGTCCTGCACGTCGAAAATGGTGGGCCCGCAGAAAAGGCCGGAGTGTTCCTGGGAGACGTTCTTTTCGAAGTAGCCGGGAAAAAAGTCGAACACGTGGATGCGATCCAGGATTCGCTGGCCGCTGCGAAGGTCGGTGATGTTCTACGGGTCAGGATCATTCGAGCCGGCGAAATTAAGCCGATGTCGATCACTTTGGGCGAGAGGGCAGCGCGATAACGAATGTCGAAGCGAAACGGCGGAGGGGCGATCAAGATTGCGGTCGTGGCGACCTCCGCCGACCGACGGGCTGGGCTCGAAAGCACCATCCGGAGCCAACGCGAGTTCCACCTGGAAGGGAGCTTTGGCGCCGTGGCGAGCCTGGCGTCATCTGACCGCACCGAACTGGATGTAATTGTCATCGATTCCGATTCGATCCACGATTTGTTACGTGAGCCGATATCGGGCGCCGCGATTGTTCTGCTCACGGACATCAGCGACGCGCGATCGATCTCGCGCTTATTACGGAGCGGGGTGCGCGCGATTCTGTCCCGAGAGAGCGGCCCAGACGACGTCCTCTCCGCCATTTACGCCGCCTATGATGGACTGGTCCTGCTCAGCACGCCGACCGCAGAGAGCTTGGCCGCCGTCTACGGCGACCAACCGCTGGAGGTTGAAGATGAATTGTCCGAAGAGATCACCTCCCGCGAAACCGAAGTACTTAGAATGTTAGCGGAGGGACTCGTCAACAAAGATATCGCGGCGCGTCTAGGTATCTCCGAGCATACGGTCAAGTTCCACATCAGCTCGATTCTCGACAAACTGGGTGCTTCCACCCGCACCGAAGCGGTTACCTTGGGAATCCGGCGCGGGCTAATTCCGATCTGAACTCACAGGCCTTGTAAATCGCCTGATTTCAAAACCCTTGGAACTCTCAAGCAAAAGAAGGCCGAACTGCGGGATTGAAACGGGATTTTCAATGCAGAAAGCATCGACATCCCTCAACAGTCAGGGTTGACTGCCGTAGGGTAGAGTCGCAAGACCCGACCGTCGACGAGTGGAAGCGCCTGACCTCACGCGGGGCTTAGTCTTGCGGACGTTCTTAATACCACAAAAAAGTCAGAAAAACCGTTGACGAGCGATGAATTTACTGCCCCTTCAAGGCTTGGATTCGACGATAGTCCTCCATTTCGCGGCTGGCCAAAGCGGACTTACCCTGCTTTCTATGGATTGAGGCGAGAAGCAGGTCGGCCTGTGCAGCGAGCGAAGTATTTTGTTCGATCATAAGCACGCGGGTAAGCGCCTGTTCGGCTGCGCTTGCATCAGCAGCGGCCAATGCGCGCCCCATCGCATAGAGAGTTTCCGGCATACTGGGACGAAGCGAATCGGACCGTCGCAGTTCGTCGGCGGCCTCTTTCATTTTTCCTTCCTGCACGAGGGCGTCGCCCAGTCGAAACGCAACCTCTGCGCTGCCCGGACGCAGCCTCGTCTCGGCGCGAAATTGCTCTTCGGCCTGCGGCCACTCGGCACGCCCAGCATAGATTTCCCCAAGTTCGAGGTGCAGGCCGGGCAAGTCGGGGCGGATTGCGATGGCCTGCTCGTACTCCTTCACCGCCTCAGGAGTCATCTTCATCTGGTAGTAACCCTGCCCGCGAGCCTGGTGCGCCCGAGCGGAGTTTGGAAACGCCGCCAGCAGTCTTTCGCTTGATTGCGAGCCAGCGGCCGTTTCGGCGCGGCTCATATAAAAAAGAAGATCAGGATTGTCGGGATCGCTTTCCAGCGCGGACTGCAGATTCACCATCGCCTTGGCAGGCTGGTCGTTCTCCAACTGTGCGATTCCCAAGGCGCCCGGATCATGAGCAACCTCGAGATGAGGAATCGCTTCAGCGGCATAGCCTTGCGCCAATAGCGCGTAACCCAACAACTGCTGAATGGGAACCGAGTCGGGGTTCAACCCGGCGGCACGCTTCAGAGGTGGAATGGCATTGGCAGCGTCATGCTTCTTCAGGTAGGCGTCGCCGAGGCGGAGAAGAACTTCCGACGAAGACGGATCCAATTCTGAAGCCCTGCGAAATTCGACCAAGGCACGGTCGAGGTCCTTGCGGTTTTCGGCATCGATGCCCGACTGCAGCGACGCCTTCGCTTGATCTGCCGCTTGAGACGCAACGGCCTGCGGCCGAAGAAGCAAATGCACGAAGAGCAGTACCTCGATCATTTCCGTTCCGGCTCCTTGATGGTAAGAAACTGATCTGCTGGAACATCTCGCATGGTCTGACGAATTCCTGACGGCCAACGGATTTCAATTTCTGCTTTCTTATTATGTCCCAAGCCGAAGTGCAATCGCTTGTCACTTGAGGAAAGATAACTTCCCGCCGCGGTCGCGAATCTCACTTGGCCATTGACCTGAACGCGAGCCCCATAGCCGTCACGGTTGCTGGTCATCCCGCGAAGCGTAATCGTCAGCCAGTGCGATTTGCCGCCGCGATTCAAATAGAATTGCGGCCCCTCCCCGAGTGAGGTCGTAACTGCGTCGATCCAACCATCATTATTCAGATCGCCGAAAGCGGCGCCGCGGCCGGCTACGGCCCGAGTAGGCCCGACATTTCCTCTTTCGAAGTGACCGCGATTGTTCAAAGCCAGCAAAGGAACGTCGCGATACTGAAGGGAGTTGTCGTATGAGTGCACGTTGTCGAAAACATGGCCCTGTACTATGAACGCGTCTTTCCATCCGTCATTATCAAAATCCTCCAGACCAACTCCCCACCCGGACGAGGTTTCAGAGAGCGCACCGAATCCGGTCTCCAGTTCCTGCGCACTAAATGATTTGTTCCCGTCATTGTGAAACACAACGTACGGCTCATGGGGCAATTGCGTGATAAGAAGATCAGGAAGGCCGTCGTTATCGTAGTCCTGGAAAGCGACGCCCATGCCCGAGGGCATTTTGCCGGAGTTGTTCAGGGCCGCGCCTGAGTCGAGCGCGACTTCAGTGAATGTGCCGTTTCCGTTGTTGTGAAAAAGGAACTGCTCGATTGCATCGTTGGCAACGAACACATCGGTGAAGCCGTCCCCATCATAGTCGGCAAAAGCAACTCCCAATCCACGCCCTTTTTTTGCAGCGATTCCGGAAGCCACACTTACATCCTCAAACGTGCCGTCCCCAAGGTTGTGGTAAAGAATGTTCGTAGTCGAGCCGAACTCGCCTGGAGGGCAATACATCGGCTCCTCGATCCGGCCACAAGTTTTGCCCGTTTCCGGAGTCCAATCGAGATAGCGGGTCACAAAGAGGTCCAGCTTTCCATCGTTGTCGTAGTCAAAGAATCCTGCCGACACAGACCATCCGCCCGCCGCCACGCCTGCTTTCGCCGTAACATCAGTGAAAGTGCCGTCACCATTATTGTGGTAGAGGATGTTCTTCCCGAAGTTCGTGACGTAAATATCAGGAAAGCCGTCGTTGTCGTAGTCCCCGACGGCAACGCCCATTCCGTAATTGGTATCTCCGGCGTGCTGCAGGCCGGCTCGTACAGTAACGTCGGTGAACGTTCCGTCTTTGTTTTGACGATAAAGGCGGTTCCAGTATGTAGGGTTGTCCCGCTCGAAGTGAGCGGGACTGCGGAGTGGGTTCGACACGTGGCCTGCATTCACCAGAAAAATATCCAGCAGGCCGTCATTGTTGTAATCCAGCAGGGCCACACCGCCGGGCATGGTTTCAATCAAATACTTCCGCGGCGTTGGCGAATTGCGCAGGACGAAATCGACACCGTGGAGCGGCGTGAGTTGGAATTGAGGGGCGTGAGTTACAAGTTGGGCAAAGACAGGGAGGGCCGCCAGCACGAGCACAATACCGCGTTTGCGCACAACGCTTCGCACTCCGGCTACGGCTCCGCCGCCGTCCTCACTTCCTTGCTCGCCCTTGGCTGCGTTTCACTGATGCCCGCAATATGCGCCAGCGCCGTGTTGATCACCGAGTTGTAGCGCAAGAGTTTCTCTTGGGGATGGTCCGAGTTGGTTACGCTCGTTGTGGCGAACGCGGGAGAAGCCTCAGTTGCGTGCAGCGCCTCGATCAACTCCGGCACAGCAGCGAGTTTCTTTTGTAACCCACTGACTTCATCGAGCGCAGTCTTTGGGAAATAACCGATGCGGTCACCGGTTTGCATCGCACTCACCAGCCCGTCCGGAGACCATGCTACCGGCCAATTGGCGTTCAGCAGATCATACGCTTCGCGTAACCGTGCTAGCTTGCCCGCGAATCCATCGAGGAGCGAGCGGTTACGCGCCATGTCTAGACCAATGTGCAGCGAGATTTTGAGCGGACTGTTCACGGAAACGCGCGGAGTGGTCACAATCGTGGTCAGAGTATCGCCCTCAAAGCGCCAGCCGATTGTGGCCTTTCGCTTGGCAAAAGGCAATGGCTCACCGTTTACGGTCACCGCCGAGGGAGGCCAGCTTCCAGGAAATCTCAGTTCATAGGCGCGCTCGGTTGGCATTCCCGGGTAGCGGCCTTCGACGGGGGCAACGCTGATGTTCAAGAGTGTCCCATCGCCATTTAACGACGCGCGAATTGGAGTCCATGCACTCTCTCCGTGTTCGTATCCTGGCGTATCTCCCGCGTCCTCATAGAGACGATATGTCGAGACCTGACCATCGTTCATAGGGAAGATGCTTAAGATCAGCGGCTCTGTCGACGTTTTTGTGGAACGGGTTGCGGGTTGCATCGGAATGATGCTTCCCGCCTTTACATACACCGGAATTTGGCTGAGAGAGAAACGTCGCTCCAGGGTTGCAGGGCCTTGCAGACGTGCTCCAGTGTCCCACTCGAACCAATCTCCAGGTGGAAGCCAGACGGCCGTTTTGGCGAGCTGGGAATCCTTTGCCATCGGATGTGTTATCGGATCGGCGAGGATGCTGTCACCAAACATATATTCGTTCTTTGCATCGTACGCTTCGGGGGCTTCCGGCCAGTCATAGTAGAGCGGTCGCAGGAATCCAACACCGGTATCGTGGGTTTTTCTGGCTTCGGTGTAGATGTAGGGCTGCATCGCATTGCGACGCACGAAACACTGCCGCATCATGCCGGAGTAGGGCTCGGGATAAGCCCAAATGCGCCGCTCTGCCTCAGGATTCTTCGTGGTGTGCGTCCGCAGGATTGGGCTGAAAAGTCCCCACTGAATCCAGCGCAGGTAAAGCTCGGGTTCGATCGCACCCGGCTGGTGGCCGCCAATGTCATGGCTCCAATAGGTATACCCAACGTTCGCTGCGGTAGCCGTGAAATAGGGTTGAAATGCGAGCGAGTCCCAGACGGAAATGGTGTCACCCGAAAAGCCGATCTGGTAACGATGGTTGCCCAGTCCACCCCAACGATGGAACAGCAGTGCCCGTTTCTTCTCGCGTTCCTGGTCGGTGAAGAACACATAGTTTATCCAAAAAGTGGGATTCACGCCGGGAAGCTTTGTCGCGTCCTCCTGCTGCCAGTCGAGCCAGAAGAAATCGATCCCCTGACTCTCGAGGGGATGGATTACATACTTCAAATAATTGGCCGCGAATTTCTTGTCGGTGATGTCGAAAGGCACGTATTGCTTGCTCGCGGGATCGATTCCCATCGAGCGAGCCATAGCAGGATAGCTGTCTTCCCAAGGTTGAATGCCGGACGCTGGATGAATATTGAGCGTGGTCTTCAGTCCTTGTTCGTGAACACTCGACAGAAAACTCGCCGGATCGGGGAATAGGAGTTTGTTCCACGAATAACCAGTCCAGCC
>Ga0307476_10000604_pt1 | contig 26377 bp, 19 predicted proteins | sample atmos_gasesECM2C_2_FD_203314 | JGI IMG/M metagenome (GOLD analysis project Ga0307476, IMG submission 203314) | Hardwood forest soil microbial communities from Morgan-Monroe State Forest, Indiana, United States - atmos_gasesECM2C_05 | ecosystem: Environmental > Terrestrial > Soil > Temperate...
GACCGGCATCGGCTTGCCGCCGGGCGGCTGCACGACCTCCAGCCGCAGGGTGCCGGGCCGGCAGCCGACCAGCATCACGCCCCATTCGGCCTTGACGGCGCCGGTCGTGACGCCGACGTCGACAGCGCGGGCGCGGCGGACGCCGAGCCGCTCGCCGCTCGCCGTCTCCAGGTAGGCGCCGACGTGGGGCGTCAGGGCGCGGACGGTCGCGGCCAACTCCACCGCCGGGCGGGTCGGGTCGAGGCGGCGCTCGACGGGGTCGATCTTCTCCGCATAGGTCGCCTCCGCCTCGTCCTGCTCCTCGAACGGGAGGCCGCCGTCCCCCTCGAGGTCGAGGGCCTGGACGAGAAGATCGCCGCCGAGCTCGGCCAGCCGCGAGGAGAGGGTCTCGAAATCCTCGTCCGGCCCCAGCGTCACCTCCTCGCGCAGCGCCACCGGCCCCGAGTCGAGGCCGGCGGTGAGCCGCATGATGCAGACGCCGGTGGTCGCGTCGCGGGCCATGATCGCGCGCTCGATCGGCGCCGCTCCGCGCCAGCGCGGCAGCAGCGAGGGGTGGACGTTGAGGATCGGGAACTCGCTCAGCAGCGGCTCGCGGATCAGCTGACCGAAGGCACAGACGACGATCGCCTCAGGCTTGGCGGCCCGGATCCGCTCCAGCGCCGCGGGCTCGTTGACGTTCTCGCTCTGCAGCAGCTCGATCCCGAGCTCGGCCGCCTCGATCGCCGCCGGCGGCGGCTGCTCGTGACGGCCGCGGCCCTGGCGGCGGTCAGGCGGGGTGATTACGAGCTGGGGACGATGCGACGAATCCGCCAGCCGCCGCAGGACGGTGGCGGCGAAGTCGGAGGTGCCGAGGTAGACCGTCCTCACGCGTCGGTGCGCGGCTCGCGAAACTCGCCTTCGTCGTCGCCGAGCCCCTCACCGTCCTCGTGCGGGGGGCTGTAGCTGCTGCCCTCGCGCAGCGCCCGCAGGGCGCCCTTGCGCTGGGCGCGCTCGGTGCGGTCGAGGATCAGGACGCCGTCGAGGTGGTCGATCTCGTGCTGAAGGACGCGCGCCTCCAGGCCCGAGGCCTCGATCGTGATCGGCTCGCCCTCGGCGTCGCGGCCGCTGACCCGGGCAAACAGCGAGCGCTCGACGTCGACCGAGATCCGCGGCAGGCTGAGACAGCCCTCCTCAGCGACGACGATGTCGTCGGAGAGCCACTCGATCTCGGGGTTGATCAGCGCCGTCGGCGCGCTGTCGGGACCGGCCTGGAAGACGAGTAGGCGGCGGAGGACACCGAGCTGGGTGGCGGCGAGGCCGACGCCCATCCCGTCCTGCATGATCGCGACCATCCGCTCGACCTCGGCCCGCAGCTCGGGCCCGAACGCCGAGACCGGCGAGGCCTTGCTCTTCAGCACCGGGTCGCCGAACTTGACGACGTGCGCGAGCGCCGCTTCACGGCGTTCGATCAGCTCCGTTTCGAGCGCTTCGCGCTCGGCCTCGGAACGGTCGTCGGTGTCGATCTGGTCTGCCACTGATTTGAGTCTAAGCGCTCCCCGGCGGCCTTTGCCGGGTCGCCGCGACGGCTACTGCGGGTCGACGTCGACGCCGATCGAGACCTCCCGCAGGGAGCGATCGGCGGCGCGGCTCTCGACCGCCTCGCGCACCGCTCCCACCGTCGCCTCGCGATCGTCGGCCTTGATCAGGACGCGGCGGCGGTGGCGGTTGCGGACGCGGAACATCGGCGCCGGCCCCAGCAGCTCCGAGCCCTCCGGCAGGGTTCGCCGAAGTTCGGTCGCGAGCCCGGTTGCCGCCGTCTCGACCCGGGCCTCGACCTCGGCGGAGAAATTGATCCGGACCAGGTGCGAGTAGGGCGGGTAGTGGAGGCGCTGGCGCCGCTCGAGCTCGCCGGCGAGGAAGCCGGCGGAATCGTGGCGGGAGGCGTGCTCGATGCTGGCCGCGTTCGGGGCCAGGGTCTGGACGATCACCTCTCCCCCGGCCTCGCCGCGGCCGGAGCGACCGGCGAGCTGGGCGACCATCGCGAAGGTCCGCTCCTCGGCGCGGAAGTCGGGGAAGCGCAGGGTCGCGTCGGCATCGAGGATCGCGCTCAGCGTCACCTCCGGAAAGTCGTGGCCCTTGGCGACCATCTGAGTGCCGACGAGGACGGCGCTCGGCGCCTCGCCGAAGCGGGCGAGGATGCGGGCGTGGGCGCCGCGGCCGGCAGCGGTGTCGGAGTCGAGCCGGAAGATCGGCATCGGCCCCAGCCGCTCGGCTAACAGCGCCTCGATCCGCTCGGTCCCGGCGCCGGCCCGGGAGAGCGTCGTCGAGCCGCACTCGGTGCAGGCCCGCGGCGCCACCTCGACGTGGGCGCAGTGGTGGCAGACGAGCCGGCCGCTGTGGCGGTGGACGATCAGCGAGACGTCGCAGTTGGGACAGCTCCAGTGATGGCCGCAGGAGCGGCAGTTGAGCCAGGGCGCGAAGCCGCGGCGGTTGATCATCACGATCGCCTTGGTGCCGGCGACGCGGACCGCCTCCAGCGCCGCCCAGGTTTCGGGATGGATCGGCCCCGAGCGCGGGTCGGCTTCGCGCATGTCGACGAGGTGGACCGGCGGCATTCGCAGCTTCGGCAGCTCAAGCCGCGGCAGCTCCAGCCACGACTCCGGCCGCGGCGTCGCAGTGCCGGCGACGAGCACGGCGTCGCTCACCTCGGCCCGGCGGCGGGCGACGGCGCGGGCGTCGTAGGTCGGGTCGCCCTCCTGCTTGTAGGAGGGGTCGTGCTCCTCGTCGATGACGATCAGGCCGAGGTCGCGAACCGGGGCGAAGACGGCCGAGCGCGGGCCGACGCAGACGCTCGCCTCGCCGCTGCGCAGCCGCTGCCACTCGTCGTAGCGCTCGCCGGCCGAGAGGGCCGAGTGGAGGACGGCGAAGCGGTCGCCGAGGCGGGCGCGGAAGCGGGCGACGGCCTGGGGCGCGAGGCCGATCTCGGGAACGAGGACGATCGCGCCATGACCGCGCTCCAGCGCCGCCTCGACGGCGGCGAGGTAAACCTCGGTCTTGCCGGAGCCGGTGACGCCGTGCAGGAGCTGCCGGCGCGGCGCTCCGGCGTCGCCGTCGAGGGCGGCGACGATCGCCTCGACCGCCGCCTGCTGTTCGGGGAGCAGCCTCGGCCGCTCAGCCGGGGCGGTGAGCGCAGCGCCGCCGGGAGCCCGACGCAGGCGCGAGTCGCGGGTGGCGACGAGGCCGCGCTGCTCGAGCCGCCGCAGCGTCTGGCGGTCGGCGCCGACGGCGCTCGCCAGTTCGCGGGCCGAGAGCTCGCCCGCGCGCAGCGCCTCCAGCGCCGCTCGCTGCTTGACGCCGAGCCGCTCGCCGCCGCTGAGGGCCGCCTCGCCGGCGGGCAGGATCTCCGCCCGCAGCTCGACCTTGGCTCTGGTCGGACGACCCGAGCCGGTTCCGGTCCCAGGCGGCAGCACCAGTTGCAGGCCGCGCGAGGGCGTCGAGCAGTACTCGCGGGCGACCCAGAGGCCGAGCCCGACCAGCTCCGGCGGCGCCCCCGCCTCGAGCGCCTCGATCGGCTCCGCCAGCCGCTCCAGCGGCAGCTCGGAGGCATCGGCGAAGTCGACGACGACGCCGAGCAGGCGGCGGGGGCCGAAGGGGACGCGAACGACGCTGCCGACCTCGAGGTCCTCCATCGCCGCCGGCCGCCGGTAGTCGAAGGGCCCGCGCAGGGCGCGGGCGGTGGTCAGCGGCTCGACCTTGAGGATCGCCATCCATCGAGCGTATGTCGAGACGCGGCGGCGCGGTCTGGCGGGCGGGCGGCAGAGCACATATGCTGCCGCCCGTGAGCCTCAACCTCAGCCCCGGGGAGCAGGTGATCTTCGAGGGACACCCGTCCTGGCGAGCGATCCTCGGCTTCTACCTGAAAGGGATCGTGGTCGCGGTCATCCTCGGCGTGATCGCGAAGCTGGTCTCCGGCAACAGCGCCACGATCGCCGTCGTCGTGGTTGTGATCGCCCTCACCGTCCTGATCGGCTTCATCAAACGGGTGGCGACCACCTACACGATCACCAACCGCCGCCTCAACATCAAGCGCGGGATCATCTCGCGCGAGATCCAGGAGACGCGCCTGGAGCGGGTCCAGAACGTCAACTACCGCCAGTCCGTATACCAGCGGATCATGCAGATCGGCGACGTCGACTTCGACACCGCGGCCACCGACGACTACAACTTCGTCTTCGCCGGCGTCGCCAACCCGGCCGAAGTGGTCCACCGGGTCGATCAGGCAACCGGCACGCACGCGGCCGGGACCCACGGCCTGGGCGAGGCCCAGCCACCGCAGCAGCCGCCGCCGCAGGCCTAGTCGCGCTCTGGCGCGGTTGACCTGCACCCGCACCCGGGCAGGTAGGGGTGCAGGTCAACCGCGCCTGAGGCGGGACGCGGTTTTCTCGAGGATCCCGCACGTGCCCCGCTTCGTACTTCACCTGCCAGTGGGAGAAGCGCAGCGGGGTCAGGCCCGAGGCGGTGTGGAGCTGAAAGCGCAGCGCGTCACGGGTCTGGGCGGCGGGGGTGCGGTGATAGCGCCAGCCGTCGGTCTCGACGAGGAGGCCGAGGGAGGGCCAGAAGAAGTCGACTTCGAAGTCGTTGACGAAGACTTTGGTCAACTCCAGGGGGAGAGAGGCCGAGAGCGCGATCGGGCGAAAGAGGAGTTCCAGTTCCTGGTCAGAGAGCCGGAAGGTGTGGCGGTCGAGGACCTTGCGAAGCCGCTTGATCCCGGGCTCGCCGGGATAGCGGTCCAGAGCCTTGCGCAGCTGATCCGGATCGATGTGGTCGCGCTTGTCGGCCTCGTTGACGGCGCGCTCGAGGCGGTTGGGCGGTTCGAGGGTGGCGTAGTCGAGCAGGGTGCGGACCGGGGAGGTGAGCGGGACCCGGTTCAGGGCGCCGAGGTCATGGCTGGGCAGGGAGGGCCGGCTGTGGACCTTGATGCCTTGCCGGTGGTGCTCGCCGCGGCGGCGGATCGAGACTTCGACGACACCCTCGCGCTCCTCGCCGATCCGCAAGAGCGCTGCGGCGCTTCGGTGGCTGAGGTACGCACCCTCGCCGCAGCCCAGAAGCGCCGCCATCCATCGTCCCTCGGGGGAGAGATCCTTCCTCCCGACTGCGTAGACGCCGCGGGTGACCACGTGCAGGCGCCCGGTCGCCAGCCGGTGGTCGATCGCGTCGCGGGTGAACCCAAGCGCCAGCAGTTGCCGGCGCGAGACCGCGCCGTGCTGCCGGCTAGCCAACCCCCAAGCCCGTGCGCTCCGTCCCTCTTCACTCGCATTCGACTTTGACCGCGCAATAGCCCGTACAAAGTCGAAAGCGAAGTGGCTCTCGCCCCCCGGCCCGGGTCCCACTCTCCTTTCCTGCTGCTGTTTCCGTCCCTCAGGCCGGCGCCAAGGCCCCGGCCAGCTGCCGCCGCGAATTGATCTCCAACTTCCGGTACGCGTTCGAGAGATGCACCTCGACGGTCTTCGGCGTCACGAACAGCGCCTGCGCGATCTCGCGGTTGGTCATCTCGTCCGCCGCCATGCCGGCGACGCGGCGCTCGCTGGGGGTCAGGGACTCGACGCCGCCGAGGGCCTCGCGGCGAGGGCGGACGCCGGCGGCGCGGAGCTCCTCGCGGGCGCGCTCGACGAGACCGTCGGCGCTGCAGGCGCTGCCGATCTCGAGCGCTCGGCGCAGCGGCTCACGGGCCTCGGTCGGCTGGCGCGCGAGGCGCCGGGCGATGCCGAGGTCGAGCAGTGCCTTGGCCAGCTCCAGCCGCGCGGTCGATTGCTCGAGGGTCTCGACCGCTGCTTCGAGGTCGTCGATCCCCTGCTCGCGGCGCAGCTGGCCGAGCACCCGGAGCGCGTGGCCGATCGCCTGCCTGCCGCCCCAGGCGCGGGCCGCCTCGAGCTCTTCCTCGGCCAGCGCGATGGCCTCCTCGGTGCGGCCGAGACGGTCGAGGGCGACTGCCTTCAGGGTCCGCCAAGGGGCCGCCGCCGGATTCCGCATCAGGCCGAGCCGCGACTCGTAGAGGTCGACGAAGGAGAGCGCCTCCTCGTACTCGCCTCGCGCCAGCATCAGCTCCAGCATCGCCTTGCGCCAGAACGCGGGACCGTCGCCGAAGCCGTCGCCGGGGTCGCCGCGCTGCAGGATCCGCGCCGCGGCGTCGAGGTCCCCGCGCTCGACCTGGATCTCGCCGAGAAAGCCGACCGGCCACTCGATCACCATCGCGGCTTCGGAGCCCGCCCAGAGGATCATCTCCTCAAGCGAGTCCTCGATCGATTCCTGTGCCTGCTCGAGGTCGCCCCGGCGCAGCAGGTCGAAGCCGCGCCAGAGGTCGAGGGTCAGCATCATGAAGAGGGAGCCGCGACGGTGGGTGACCGCGCGCACGTCCTCCCAGATGTCACCGGTGTCGTCGAGGTCGGCGTAGATCAAGACGACCAGGGCGGTGACCCAGAAGAGCCCGTTGTCGATCTCGAAGAGGGTGCTGTCGGCGAGCACTTCGCGAGCCAGGGCGGCGCACTCCGCCGCGGGCCCGCCCGAGCATGCCCAGGTGTAGGCGGTGACCGACTTCAGCATCTTGCTGCCGATGTCCTGGCCGGAAATGCCGCTGCGGTAGGGGATCGTCCGCTCGAGCTCCTCGGCCGCCGCCCGCCCGAAGAAGATCGTCTCCAGCTCCAGCGCCTCGAGCGCCCGCCCGATCTCCTCGAAGCCCTTCGGCAGTCCCGCCGCGGCTTCCCGGGCGACCGCCGCCGCTTCCTCCTCGCGGCGGGTGAACATCAGCGTGCGGGCCAGGGCGTAGCCCGCCCGGCCCCGCTGCTCGGGATCGCTGAGCTGTTCGTAGGCCTCGCGCAGGTGCGGCACCGCCTCGACGCCGCGGACGTCCATCTCGCGCTCGCCCAGCTCGAAGAGCACGGCGGTGCGGCGCTCCGCCGCCAGCGGCTCCGCCAAGGCCCGCCTCAGGTAGGCGACGGCGTTGTCCGGCGCCCCGCGCTCGGCGGCCGCGCGCCCGGCCCCGATCAGCAGCTCGGCCGCCCACTCCTCGCCGATCGGCGCCACCAGCAGGAAGTGTGCGGCGACCCGCTCCGGCGAGGCGCCGGCGTCGCGCAACAGCCGCGCCGCGCGGCTGTGCTCGAGCTCACGCTGGCCCGGGGGCAGGTCGTCGTAGACGGCGTCGCGGACCAGAGGGTGGACGAAGGCAAGCGGCGCCTCACGGCGCAGGATCTCGACCCGCATCAGCTCCCCGGTCGCCTTCGCGACCGCGGCCTCGTCGACCTCAGCGAGCGCCGCGAGCTCGGCCAGCTCCGCCCCCTCGCCAAGCACCGCCAGCGCCCGGGCAACGGCGACGTCGGGGTCGGAGAGCCGCGCCAGGCGCAAGAGCACGGCGCGGGAGACGGCCCGTGGCCCGAGGTCGCGGACGACGCCGACGCGGTCGGTGCGCGGCTCGATCCCCTCCGCCGCCAGCCCCTTGAGGAGCTCGTCGAGCAGCAACGGGTTGCCGCCGGTCGCCTCGTGGCAGGCGGCGGCGAAGGTGCCGTCGGGGGCGGAGCCGAGTCGGCGCTCGATCAGCCCCGGCATCGCCGCCGGGGTCAGCGGCCCAGGGTGGATCCGGTCGGTCATCGGGTCCTGGGCGATCTCGGCCAGCAGCGCCGGGTCGGCGCCGGGCTCGGTGCTGCGCAGGGTGGCGACGATCAGCAGCGGGATCCCCTCGAGCCGGCGGACGACGTAGGCGAGCATCCGCAGCGAGGGCCGGTCGCACCAGTGCAGGTCGTCGATCGTCAGCAGCAGCGGTTCCTCCCCGACTAAATCGAGAGTCAGCCAGTACAGCCCGTGGAGGACGGCGAAGGAGGCGTCGCCGCCGAGCGATTCGGTCCCCGGTGGGGCGAAGACGGCGCCGGCGACCTCGGCCGCGCCCTCGAACAGCTCGGTCCGGTTCGGCCGCGCCAGCAGCGCCGGCTCCAGCATCTGGCGCACGATCCCGAACGGGAATTCGCGCTCGAGCTCCGAGCCGCGGGCGCCAAGCGAGGGAATGCGCCGCTCGCGGGCGCCGTCGCGGACCGCGGACAGCAGGCGCGTCTTGCCGATCCCGGCCGGGCCCTCGATCAGCGCCATCCGCGGCTCGCCGGCCGCCAGCCCGTCGAGCAGGGCGGTGATCGCTCCCAGCTCGCTCTCGCGCTCGACCAGGTCCATCAGCCGCCGATGCTGAGCCTTTCGACCTCCTCGCCGCGCCCGATCAGCACCTCGCTGACCATCGACGGGGGGAACAGACCGTGGCCGGCGATGCCGGCGTCGGCGTCGAAGCGGGCGGCGAGCGCGGCCGGATCGCCGATCGGGCCGCGGTAGTCGGCGATGACGCCGCCGTCGGGGCTGAGGGGGACGTCGCGCAGCTCGACCTCGTCACCGAGCCGGGCCAGGGTCGAGGCGATGCCGAAGGCGAACAGCTCCAGCGGTACCGGCCCGCGCAGGGCGTCGACCGGCTTGCTCGAGTCGGCGATGACGACAAAGCGCTCGGCCGCCGCCGCGACGATCTTCTCGCGCAGGTGGGCGGCGCCACCGCCCTTGATCAGCCAGCCGTCGGGCGTCACCTCGTCGGTGCCGTCGATCGCGATCTCCAGCCGTTCAAGTTCGTTGAACTGCTCGACCGGAATTCCGAGGTCGCGCGCCTGCTGCTCGGTCGCGACCGAGGTCGCGACGCAGCGGATCTCGCTCAGCCCACGCCTGGCGATCGCCGGCAGCAGGTGGGCGACCGTCGAGCCGGTGCCAAGGCCGACGGTCATCCCGCTCTCGACCAGCTCCGCCGCCGCTTCGGCTGCGATTCGCTTCTCATCGTCGGCCCCAGTCACGGGGGGAACTTTATTCGGCAATACTGGTTTCAGCACGTGACGGTGGCGGGGGCCTTCAGCCCACGCCACGAGCAGAGAAAACGACCAGGAGAAAATCGACTCAATGACCAGCGGCACCGCAACCCAGGACTACAAGGTCGCCGACATCGGCCTCGCCGATTTCGGCCGCAAGGAGATCGCTCTCGCCGAGGTGGAGATGCCCGGCCTGATGCAGACCCGCGAGGAGTTCGGGGAGAAACAGCCGCTCAAAGGCGCCCGCATCATGGGCTCGCTGCACATGACGGTGCAGACCGCGGTGCTGATCGAGACCCTGGTCGCGCTCGGGGCCGAGGTGCGCTGGGTCAGCTGCAACATCTTCTCGACCCAGGACCACGCCGCGGCGGCGATCGCGGCGGCCGGGATCCCCGTCTACGCCTGGAAGGGCGAGACCCTGGAGGAGTACTGGTGGTGCACCGAGCAGGCCCTGAACTGGCCCGGCGAGGAGGGCCCGAACATGATCCTCGACGACGGTGGCGACGCCACCCTGCTCGTCCACAAAGGGGTCGAGTTCGAGCGCGACGGCGCGGTCCCCGACCCCGCCACGGCCGACTCCGAGGAGTACCGGATCATCCTCGAAACCCTGCAGCGCTCGCTCGCCGATGACCCGCAGCGGTGGACCAACATCGCCGCCGGCATCCAGGGCGTGACCGAGGAGACGACGACCGGCGTCCACCGGCTCTACCAGCTGGCCGAGAGCGGCGACCTGCTGTTCCCGGCGATCAACGTCAACGACTCCGTCACCAAGTCGAAGTTCGACAACCTCTACGGCTGCCGGCACTCGCTGGTCGACGGGATCAACCGCGGCACCGACGTGATGATCGGCGGCAAGGTCGCCGTGATCTGCGGCTACGGCGACGTCGGCAAGGGTTGTGCCGCGAGCCTTCGCGGCCAGGGCGCCCGCGTGATCGTCACCGAGATCGACCCGATCTGCGCCCTGCAGGCGGCGATGGAGGGCTACGAGGTGCGCAAGCTCGACGACGTCGTCGCCAGCGCTGACATCTTCGTCACCGCCACCGGCAACAAGGACATCATCACCGTCGACCATATGGCGCGGATGAAGCACAACGCGATCGTCGGCAACATCGGCCACTTCGACAACGAGATCGAGATGGCGGCGCTGGAAGCCTCAGGCGCCGAGCGGATCAACATCAAGCCGCAGGTCGACGAGTGGCGCTTCCCCGACGGCCACTCGATCATCGTCCTCTCCGAAGGCCGGTTGCTCAACCTCGGCAACGCGACCGGGCACCCGAGCTTCGTGATGTCGAACTCGTTCACCAACCAGGTGATCGCTCAGATCGAGCTCTTCGGCAAGAGCGTCCAGTACGAAGCGAAAGAGGTCTACGTGCTGCCCAAGCACCTCGACGAGAAAGTGGCGCGGCTGCACCTGGCCTCGCTCGGCGTCGAGCTGACTGAGCTCTCGCACGACCAGGCCGCCTACCTCGGCGTCCCGGTTGACGGCCCCTACAAGCCGGACCACTACCGCTACTAGGGACAAAGCGGGGCGCATGGACGCGCGCATCTGGATCTCCAGTAGCGGCGAAGCGCCCCGCTCGGTCGCGCTCAGCGGCGAGCGGACCGTGGTCGGCCGCTCGCCCGAGGCCGACCTCCAGCTCGACGGCGAGGCGGTCTCCTGGAACCACCTCGAAATCGAGCACCGTGGCGAGGTGCTGATGGCGACCGACCTCGACAGCCGCAACGGCACCGTGCTCAACGGTGAGCCGCTCGACCGGGCGCGGCGGCTGCGGGACGGTGACACGCTGATCGTCGGTGGCTACCGGCTCGAAATAAAGACCGGCGGCATCACCCCGGTTGGGGCGACGATCGCCTCGAGCGGCGCCGCGGTCGAGCTCAGCGAGGAGGAGCGGGCGACCGCCGCCGCCCTCGTCGCGCCCTACCGCAGCGAGGGCGCCTTCGCCGGCCGGCCGGCGACCCGGGCCGAGATCGCGGCCGAGCTGCACGTCTCCGAGCGCACCGCCCAGCGGCGGCTCGACGCGCTCGCCGCCAAGCTCGACGTCGGCGGCGAGGCCGGCCGCGACCGGCCGCGCCAGATCGCCGCCCGCGTGATCGAGCTCGGCCTCGACCGCCCGCGCTGAGCTGACCCCTGGTCAATGGCCCGGTCAGGGCCAAAGGTGGCCCGGTGGGGGGCGCCGGTGTCGTTGGCGCGCACGGGGGTGGGACCGAAGATCGGGACATGCAATTGATCGCTCGGAAAGGAGCAACCATGTCCCGCAAGACCACCATCATCACCGTCCTCGTCAGCCTCATCGCCCTCGCGATCCCGGCCGCCGCAGCCGCGGCGAAAGCGCGCCCCGGCGCCGTCGTCTTCTCCCAGGCCTGGAGTACCGGCAGCGGCGAGGAAGCAACCCTCAAAGGCGGCCTCTTCGCGGTCCGCGACGGCCACAGCAACCAGCTGACCGAAGATCCCGCCGACGTCGAACCGAGCTTCTCCGGCGACGGCCGCACGATCGCCTTCGCCCGCAACGGCGACCTCTTCTCGGTCCGCCCCGACGGCTCCGGCCAGCGGCAGCTGACCAGCGGCCCCGAGATCGACTCCGCGCCCCGCATCTCCCCGAATGGCAAATACGTCGTCTTCGAGCGGCGAGCCGACGAGGGGGCGGCGGCTGACCTCTACACGGTCGGCTCCCACGGCGGCGGCGTCCGCGCCCTCACCACCGGCGCCAACGACGACGGCGAAGCGCGCTTCTCGCCCGACGGCAAGGCGATCGTCTTCGTCCGCGGCACGGCCGACTCCGCCGACCAGATCAACGACGACCTCTACTCGGTGCGTCCCACCGGCGGCGGCCTGGCGCGGCTGACGGTCACCCCCGGCATCGACGAGTTCGCCCCGCGCTACTTCGCCGGCGGCATCCTCTACAGCCGCGGTGACAGCAGCGACACTCCCGCCGCCTACGCCGACGTCTACACGATGAGGCGCAGCGGCGCCCGGCAGAAACCGCTGGTTGCCGGGGTCGGCTCGGCCTACGTCGAAGACGTCGCCCCGAACGGCCACACGGTCCTCTTCCGCCGTGACCAGGGCCTCTGGGTGAAGCGGATCGGCCCGGGCAAAGCCCGCAAGCTGGTGCAGCTGGCGGACGGCTCGAAAACCAACTCGGTCTTCTCCTCCGACAGCCTCCGGATCGCCGCTTTCATCACCGTCGAGCACACCCAGCAGCTGATGGGGATCAACGTCGCCAACGGCCGTAAGACGGAGCTGGCCGACAGCTTCGAATCAGAAGAAGGAACGCAGATCGGCCCCGTGATCGCCTGGCAGCCGTAGCCGCGACGCAGTCCCTGGCTCCCCGAGCCCAGTCCATCCGCGCGCCCCGGGTCCTCCGCCCGGGGCGCGCTGCGGTCTGTGGCCGCCGGTATAAGGGGCGGGTGCCAGAGGACCAAGATCGCTTCGCGATCGGCAGCGATATCGCCGGCTACAGGATCGACGCCCTGATCGCCCGTGGCGGCATGGGGGTCGTCTACCGTGCCACCCACCTCGGCCTCGAACGCACGGTGGCGCTGAAGGTGATCGCCCGCGAGCTGACCGACCGCGAGGGGTTCCGCGAGCGCTTCCTGCGCGAGTCCCGCCTCGCCGCCCGCCTCGACCACCCGGCGGTGGTCCCGGTCTACGACTCGCGCGAGGTCGACGGCGAGCTGATCGTCGCCATGCGCTACGTCGCCGGCGGCGACCTGCGGCGGCTGATCGACCGCGAGGGGCCGCTCGAGCCGGTCCGGGCGATCTCCCTGCTCGGACAGGTCGCGGAAGCGCTCGACGCCGCCCACGCCGCCGGCATCGTCCACCGCGACGTCAAGCCCCACAACGTCCTCGTCGAAGGCGACCGCGCTTTCCTCTCCGACTTCGGGCTGGCGAAAGCGCTGGAGGAGGAGGGCGGAGGGAGCGGCGCCTCGGTCGTCGGCACCGCCGAGTACATGTCGCCGGAGCAGTGGCGCGGCAGCAGGGTCGGCCCCGCCGCCGACGTCTACTCGCTCGGCTGCGTCCTCTACGAGGCGCTGACCGGGATCCCGCCCTTCGCCCGCAAGGAATCGGACACCGAGCCGGAAATGCCGGAGGGCCTCGACGACGCGATCGAGCGCGCGGTCGCCAAGGACCCCGACGACCGCTACCCGAGCGCCGGTGGCCTGATCGCCGCCGCCCGCCAGCACGAGGGCGCCGGGATGGCGGCGACCCGCGTCCTCTCCGCCTCGGACGTCTCCGCCCAGCGGCCGACGGTGGCGCTTCGCGGCGGCGGCTTCAGCTTCGGGCAGTTGCGGGGCCGGCGGCTGCAATGGGTCGGCGCCGGCCTGGCGGCGCTGGTCGCCGTCGCCGTTGTCCTCGTCTTGCTGCTCGGTGGCAGCGGCGGTGTCGACGTCTCGGGCCGGATCGAAGTCGGAACCCCGCCGCTGCGGGTCGCCGCCGACGCCGACGGCGTTTGGGTGACGAGCGAGAAGGACGGCACCCTGACCAGGCTTGACCCGGAAACGGGGGAGGAGATCTGGCAGCGAGCCTTTAGCACGAATCTCGAGATCGACGGCGCCCGCGCCCGCGCCATGTTTCATCCCGCCGGCGTCGCGATCGGCGGTCGCTGGCTCTGGGTGACCGCGCCGGAACTCGGGTACCTGCTCCGCATCGACCCCGACAGCGGCGACCTCCTGCAGAAGATCGACGTCGGCGGCGCGCCCGCTGCGATCGCGCTCGGCGGTGGCCGCGTCTGGGTGGCGGACGCCGACGGCGCCGGCGTCACCGCGGTCAACGCCGAAGGTGGCCGCGTCGTCCGCCGCGGGATCGGCACCCACGCGGCGCCGCTGCGACTCGCGGTCGGCGCCGGCGGGCTCTGGGTCTCGAGCGCCTCGACCGGCACCTTGCGCCGGGTCGACCTCAGCACGATGCGCCCGGGCCGCGGGATCCTCGTCGGCCGCGGCCCGGCCGGCGTCACCGTTGCCCACGGCCTCGTTTGGATCGCCAACACCCGCGGCGACACCGTCTCCACGGTCGACACCGCGACCCAGGTCGTGGTCGGCGACCAGGTCGAAGTCGGCGACCAGCCGGGCGGGATCGACGCCGGCACGGACACCGTCTGGGTCTCGCTTACCGGCGAAGGCGCGGTCGCCCGGATCGCGGCCGACAGCGGCCAGCGCGAGGGCGCGCCGGTCGAGGTCGGCCCCGAACCGGGGGCGGTTGCGGTGGGGAAGTCCGCCGTCTGGGTGGCCAACAACGGCGACGGGACCGTCACCCGGATCGAACCGTAGAGGTCGTCCAACCCCCCGCCCGTCCGTCCAGTCACGGAAACGTCGCATGTCCGTCGGGCCGTAATGACTAGGATCGGCACCTATGAGCCAAGACATCGACCAGCTGGCAATCAACACGATCCGCACCCTCTCGATCGACGCCGTCGAGAAGGCCAACTCGGGGCACCCCGGAACGCCGATGTCGATGGCGCCGGTCGCCTACGAGCTCTGGCAGAACCACCTGCGCTACGACCCGGCCGACCCGATCTGGCCCAACCGCGACCGCTTCGTGCTCTCGGCCGGCCACGCCTCGATGCTGCTCTACTCGATGCTCTTCCTCGCCGGCGTGAAGAAGGTGGACGAGGACTACAACATCACCGACGAGCCGGCCTGCAGTCTCGAGGAGATTGAAAATTTCCGCCAGCTGCATTCGCGCACGCCCGGCCACCCCGAGTACCGCTGGACCACCGGCGTCGAGACCACGACCGGCCCGCTCGGGCAGGGGATCGCGACCTCGGTCGGGATGGCGATCGCCTCCAAGTGGCAGGGTGAGCACTTCGGCGCCGACCTCTTCGACTTCAACGTCTACGCGCTGGCCGGCGACGGTTGCCTGATGGAGGGCGTCTCGCACGAGTCCGCCTCGCTCGCCGGCCACCTGAAGCTGGACAACCTCTGCTGGATGTACGACAACAACCACATCACGATCGACGGCTCGACCTCGCTCGCCTACGGCGACGACGTGCTGAGCCGGTTCGAGGGCTACGGCTGGAACGTGCTGCGGGTCGGCGACGCCAACGACGCCGGCCTGCTCTCACGCGCCTTCGACGAGTTCAAGGCCGAGACCGGTCGCCCGACCCTGATCGTTGTCGACAGCCACATCGGCTGGGGCTCGCCGAACAAGCAGGACACCGAGTCCGCCCACGGCGAACCGCTCGGCGAGGAGGAGGTCAAGCTCACCAAGAAGGCCTACGGCTGGCCCGAGGACGCCCAGTTCCTCGTCCCCGACGGCGTCCGCGAGCGCTTCGACGAGGTGATCGGGGCGCGCGGTGCCGAGGAAAGCGCCGCCTGGAAGCAGAAGCTCGCCGCCTCCGAGCACGCGGACACGGTCGAGATGATGCAGCGCCGCCGCCTGCCCGACGGCTGGGACGAGGCGATCCCGGCCTTCGAGGCCGACGAAGAGAAGGGCCTCGCCACCCGCAAGGCCTCGAACAAGGTCGAGAACGCGATCGGCGAGAAGCTGCCCTGGCTGATCGCCGGCTCCGCCGACCTCACCGATTCCACCTCGGTCCGGCTCACCTTCGACGGCATGGAGAACTTCGAGCCGGAGACCTTCGGCGGCCGCCAGATCCACTACGGGATCCGCGAACACGCCGCCGTCACCGCCTGCAACGGGATGTCGCTCAGCAAGCTGCGGCCGCTGTGGTCGACCTACCTCACCTTCTCCGACTACGGCCGGCCGGGGATCCGGCTCTCGGCGCTGATGGAGATCCCGGTGATCCACCTCTTCACCCACGACTCGATCGGGCTCGGCGAGGACGGCCCGACCCACCAGCCGATCGAGCAGCTCGCCTCGCTGCGGGCGATCCCGCACCTCGACGTGGTCCGGCCCGCCGACGCCAACGAGGTGGCCGAGGCCTGGAAGCTGGCGATCGATCGCACCCACAACCCGATCGCGCTCGTCCTCACCCGCCAGAACGTGCCGGTCCTCGACCGCAGCAAGTACGCCCCGGCCGCGGGCGTCCAGAAGGGCGGCTACGTCCTCGCCGACGCCGAGGATCCCCAGATCATCTTCATCGCCACCGGCAGCGAGGTCTGGCTCGCGGCCGCCGCCCACGAGAAGCTGGCCGGCGAAGGGATCGCCTCGCGCGTCGTCAGCCTGCCCTGCTGGGAGCTGTTCGACCGCCAGGACCAGGCCTATCGCGACGAGGTGCTTCCCAAGGGCCCCCTGCGGGTAGCAGTGGAGGAGGCCTCGACGCTCGGTTGGGAGCGCTACGTCGGCAGCGACGGTGTCATCCTCGGGATGACCACGTTCGGCCAGTCGGCGCCGTTCAAGGACGTCGAGGAGGAGTTCGGGTTCACGCCCGACCAGATCGCTGCGAAAGCGAAGGAGGCACTCGCATGAAGGCCACCGCGAAGCTGCACGAAGTAGGTCAGAGCCTCTGGCTCGACAACATCACCCGGACGATGCTCGGCGACGGCACCCTGCAGGGGTACATCGACGAGCTCTCGGTCACCGGGCTGACCTCGAACCCGACGATCTTCGACAAGGCGATCTCCAGCGGCGACGCCTACGACGAGCAGATCGCCGAGATCGCCGACGCCGCCGAAGCGGGTGAGGGCGTCGGTGCCAACGCCCAGGAGCGGATCTTCTTCGAGCTCGCGCTTGCCGATCTGCGCGACGCGACCAACCTCTTCGCGCCTGCTTACGAGCGCACCGACGGCGTCGACGGCTTCTGCTCGCTCGAGGTCTCGCCGCTGATCGCCGACGACGCCGAGGCGACGATCGCTGAGGCCGCGGCGCTCCACGCCAAGGCCGAGCGCGACAACCTCTACATCAAGATCCCCGGCACCAAGGCCGGGCTGACCGCGATCGAGGAGTCGATCTTCGCCGGCATCCCGATCAACGTCACCCTGCTGTTCGACGCCGACCAGTACCTGGCCTGCGCCGACGCCTACATGAAGGGCGTCGAACGCCGGATCGACGCCGGCCTCAACCCGGCCGTCGCCTCCGTCGCCTCGATCTTCATGAGCCGCTGGGACGTCGCCGTCGCCGAGCAGGTCTCCGACGACCTCCACAACCGGCTCGGGATCGCGATCGGCGGCCGCGCCTACCGCGCCTACAACGAGCTGCTCGCCTCCGACCGCTTCCGCCGCCTGCAGAACGAGGGTGCCCGCGCCCAGCGTCTGCTCTGGGCAAGCACGGGGACGAAGGATCCGAACGCCTCCGACACGCTCTACATCGAGGCCTTCGCCTCGCCCTTCACGGTCAACACGATGCCGGAGAACACCCTGCTCGCCTTCGCCGACCATGGCGAGGTCGGCGACCTGATCGCCGCCGACGGCGGCAACTGCGAGCTGGTCCTGAAGGAGTTCGCGGACGCCGGGATCGACGTCACCGCCCTCGCCGCCCGGCTGCAGGAGGAGGGCAAGCAGAGCTTCAACAAGTCCTGGGAAGAGCTGCTGGGCTCGATTTCCTCCCAGCGCGGGGTCGCGGCCGGCTGATGAGCCCCCCGGGGCCGGAGCTGAAGCAGCTGCCGGCCTGGTCGGACCTGCAGGCGCACTACGAGAAGCTCCACGGCGAGCACCTGCGCGACCTCTTCGCCGCCGACCCGCAGCGCGGCGAGCGGCTGGTGGCCGAGGGCGCCGGCCTCTACCTCGACTTCTCGAAGAACCGGATCACCGACGAGACGGTGATGCTGCTCGGCGAGCTGGCCCGTCAGCGCGGCGTCGCCGAGCGCCGCGAAGCGATGTTCGCCGGCGAGCACATCAACGTCTCCGAGGACCGCGCCGTCCTCCACGTGGCGCTGCGGATGCCGCGCAACCGCTCGCTCGTCGTCGACGGCGTCGACGTCGTCAAGGAGGTGCACGAGACGCTCGACCGGATGGGCGCCTTCGCCGAGCAGATCCGCAGCGGCGAGTGGCGCGGCCACACCGGCAAGCCGATCCGCAACGTCGTCAACGTCGGCATCGGCGGCTCCGACCTCGGCCCGGTGATGGCCTACGAGTCGCTGCGCCACTACTCCAACCGGGAGCTGACCTTCCGCTTCGTCTCCAACGTCGACGGCACCGACTTCGTCGAGTGCACGCGCGACCTCGACCCCGAGCAGACCCTGTTCGTGATCTCCTCGAAGACGTTCACGACGCTGGAGACGATGACCAACGCCCACTCGGCCCGCGAGTGGAGCCTGGCCGGGCTCGGCGGCGAGGAGGCGGCGGTCGCCAAGCACTTCGTCGCCGTCTCGACCAACGCCGAGGGCGTCTCCGAGTTCGGGATCGACACCGACAACATGTTCGGCTTCTGGGACTGGGTCGGCGGCCGCTACTCGATGGACTCCGCGATCGGGCTCTCGACGATGATCGCGATCGGCCCCGGGCGCTTCGCCGAGATGCTGGCCGGCTTCCACGCGATCGACGAGCACTTCCAGGAGGCGCCGACCGGCGCCAACCTGCCGATGCTGATGGGCCTGCTGGCGGTCTGGTACGGCGGTTTCTTCGGCGCCCAGACCAGCGCCGTCCTGCCCTATGACCAGTACCTGCACCGCTTCCCGGCCTACCTGCAGCAGCTGACGATGGAGTCCAACGGCAAGCACGTGACCTTGGACGGCGCCCACGTCGACTACGACACCGGCGCGATCTACTGGGGTGAGCCGGGGACCAACGGCCAGCACAGCTTCTACCAGCTGATCCACCAGGGGACGCGGCTGATCCCCTGTGACTTCATCGGCTTCGCCCACTCCAACAACGAGCTCGGGCGCCACCACGACATCCTGATGTCGAACGTCTTCGCCCAGCCGCAGGCGCTCGCCTTCGGCAAAACGGCGGAGCAGGTGCGGGCCGAGGGCACCGCGGAGGCGGTCGTCCCGCACCGGGTGATGGAGGGCAACCGGCCCTCGAACACGATTCTCGCCGAGCGCCTCGACCCGGAAACGCTCGGCAAGCTCGTCGCCCTCTACGAGCACAGCGTCTTCACCCAGGGCGCGATCTGGGGCATCGACTCCTTCGACCAGTGGGGGGTCGAGCTCGGCAAGGTCCTGGCCCAGGCGATCATCCCCGAGCTCGAGGCCGACGCCGAGCCGAAGCTCGGCCACGACAGCTCGACCAACGCCCTGATCCGCCGCTACAGGAACGCCCGCCGCGGCGAATAAAGTCCCACCCTGATGCTTTCGCTCGACGCGCTCCCCCTGGCCGCGTCGGCATCTAATCTGCTCGCGGCCCGGGAGCAGATGGCATTCACGCTCGGCTTCCACATCGTCCTCTCCTGCCTCGGGGTGGCGCTGCCGGCGACGATCCTGGTCGCCAACTACATCGGCCTGAAGAGGAATGACGCAGAGGCGATGGAGCTGGCCAAACGCTGGTCGAAAGCGATGGCGATCACCTTCGCCGTCGGCGCCGTCACCGGCACCGTGCTCAGCTTCGAGTTCGGCCTGCTCTGGCCGAGGTTCACCGAGCGCTTCGGCTCGGTCTTCGGGATCGCCTTCGCGATCGAGGGGATCTTCTTCTTCCTCGAGGCGATCTTCCTCGCGATCTACATCTACGGCTGGAAACGGCTCTCGGGTTGGGCCCACTGGTGGTCCGGGGTGCCGATGGTGATCACCGGGATCGGCGGCGCCTTCTCGGTCGTCGCCGCCAACTCGTGGATGAACCAGCCGCAGGGCTTCACCCTCGACGCCGCCGGCAAGGTCGTCGACACCGACCCCTGGAAGGTCCTGATCAACCCGGCGACCGGCTACGAGGTGCCGCACATGATCCTCGCCGCCTACATGGTCGTCGGCTTCCTCGTCGCCTCGATCTACGCGGTCGGGATGCTGAAAGGGCGGCGCGACCGGCTGCACCGGCTCGGCCTCCTGATTCCGCTGACGATCGGCCTCGTCGCGACTCCGATCCAGCTCTTCGTCGGCGACACCGCCGCCCGCGCCGTCGCCGACCACCAACCGGCCAAGTTCGCGGGGATGGAGTGCATCCAGGAATCGGGCAGCCACCAGACCGAGTACGTCGGCGGCATCTGCACCGCCGACGGGGTCAAGTTCGCGATCCCGATCCCCGACCTCGACTCCTTCCTCGTCGGCTTCAGCGCCGACACCCACGTCACCGGGCTGAACGACATCCCCAAGGACGAACGGCCGCCGGCCAACACCCTGCTGCACCTCGCCTTCGACACGATGGTCGGGATCGGCTCGGCGCTGCTCCTGCTCGGGATCTGGCTGGCGTTCTCCTGGTGGAAAAAGCGCGACATCCCGAAGACGCCATGGTTCCTGCGCGCGGTCGCGATCTCCGGCGCCGGCGCGATCCTCGCCCTCTGGTGCGGCTGGATCGTGACCGAGGTCGGGCGCCAGCCGTGGATCGTCCAGGGCTACATGCGGACCGAGGAAGCGGTCACCGATGCCGGCGGCATCTGGTTCACCTTCGGCCTGATCCTGCTCCTCTACGCGGGGCTGGGGACCATCGCGATCCTCGTCCTGCGACGGATGTCGCAGCGCTGGCGCGAAGGCCGGCGCGAACCCGACGGCACCCCTTACGCGCCGCCGACCGCGGAGGCTGGCTGATGAGCAGGCGGGAGGGACGATGAGCAAGGCTGACGCCGCCGCCGGGATCCTGCTCGTCGGGGTCACCTTCTACGCCCTCTTCGGTGGCGCCGACTTCGGCGGCGGTGTCTGGGACCTCTTCGCCGGCGGCGCCGAGCGCGGCGAGCGGCCGCGGGCGCTGATCCAGCGCTCGCTGACCCCGGTCTGGGAGGCCAACCACGTCTGGCTGATCTTCATCCTCGTCGTTCTCTGGACCGCCTTCCCGGAAGCCTTCTACGCGGTGATGACGACGCTCTACGTGCCGCTGACGCTGGCGGCGCTGGGGATCGTCCTGCGCGGCGCCGGCTTCGCCTTCCGCAAGTCGATCGAAGGCCTGCAGGGCCGGCGGGCGGCGGGGGCGACGTTCGCCATCTCCTCGGTTCTGACCCCGTTCTTCATGGGCGCCGTGGTCGGTTCCATCGCCAGCGGCAACGTCCCCGCCGACGGCAACGGCGACGCCTTCTCGAGCTGGCTGGAGCCGCTGCCGCTGCTGACCGGGGCAATGTTCGTCGCCACCGGCGCCTACCTCGCCGCCGTCTTCCTCGTCGGCGATGCCCGCCGTGCCGGCGAAGCGGACATGGAGCGCTACTTCGTGCGCCGGGCGCTCGGCGCGGCGGCGGTCGCCGGCGTCGCCGCCGCGGCCGGCCTGGTCGAGCTCCACGCCGAAGCCCGCTACATCTTCGACCGCCTCGTCGACCAGGGCCTGCCGCTGGTGATCCTCTCGGCGGCTTGCGGCCTGGCGCTGCTGGCGGTGCTGCTGCGCGGCGGGCGCCGGCCCCTGCGCCCGCTCGCCGCCGGTGCCGTCGTCGCTGTGATCTGGGGCTGGGGCGTCGCCCAGTTCCCCTACCTGTTGCCGACCAGCCTCGAGATCGGCGCAGCGGCGGCGCCCGACCCGACCCTCGAGGTCGTCTTCGTCGTCTTCGGCGTCGCCGCCGTGCTGGTCCTGCCGTCGCTGGGCCTGCTCTACGCGCTGAGCCAGCGCGACCTGCTCGAACACGAGCACTGAGCGCCTCCCACCGCCCTCGCGGAGGCCGCTCATACGCGATTCATACGAGCCTCGCGCGGCTTCCCAATGCGGGTTGGATGAATAAACCCACCCAACCCGCGAGCCGCGGCGGGCCGGCCCCGATGGGGATTGCATGGACAAGCCCACCGCCCAGCCGAGGCCCTTCGGCACCACCGTCCTCTTCCTCCTCGCGCTCGCCCTGGCGGCGCTCGCCCTCCCCGCCAGCGCGCTCGCCGCGCCGGAAGAAGGCAACGGCACGCTGAGCCCGGCGGTGAGCCCGATCGTGCTGCCGACGACCACGGTCAACTACCAGTCGCCGCCGCAGTCGGTCCTGCTCGGCTACGAAGGCGAAGGCGAAGTCTCGATCAACAAGATCACGATCGAAGGCGAAGAAGCCGGTGAATTCTTCAGCAACGGCAGCAACTGCGGCAACCTCGGTGACGGGCAGCAGTGCGAAGCCTACGTCGGCTCGAAGCCGGGCAACCTCGGCGAACACCACGCCTGGCTGACGGTCGTCTACAACGGCCTGCGACCGGAAGACAAATTCGCAATCAGCAACCGCGGGGTCGCTCCGCAGCTGACGGTGGAACCCGCGAGCTACGACTTCGGCCTCGCCCGGGCCAACCGCGAAACCCTGTTCGAAACCCTGCAGGTGACGAACACCGGCGAAGCCGAAGTCGGCTTCAACTACGTCAACTTCCAGGCCCCCGGCGAAAACGTGTTCTGGACCGACAACGGCGGCAGCACCTGCTGGGGCTCCAACCTCCAACCCGGCCAGTCCTGCGCGTTGCGGGTCGCCTTCAACCCCCACCAGCGGATCGCCTACTCGGCGGAAATGCAGGTCTTCGCCAACAACACGCCCGCCGTTGCCGGCACTGCGACGGTCAGCGGCGAAGGCGGCGGCGCCACCGTCGCGGCGACCGAAAACCCGGTCGACTTCGGTGTCGCCGGCGCCGGCTCCACCGGCACGGTGCGCACCATCACCCTGGAAAACACGGGCAACATGTCCGAAGGCTTCTTCATCGGCGTGATCGCGGGCGGCGATTCCGGCAGTTTTGAACTGATCGGCGAGCACTGCACGATGCACGAACTTCAGCCCGGTCAGAGCTGCACCGCCCAGGTCCGCTTCCACCCGGCCGCCCCCGGCAGCTTCTCCGCCCACCTCGCCTTCTTCGGCGACGGCGAAGGCGGCGTCCTGATCCAGCTCGAAGGTGAAGGCGTCGGTGGCGCGGCCGGGGTCGCCCCCGGCAGCTTCGACTTCGGCCCGCAGGCGGTGCGCACGCGCAGCTTCTCCCACGCCTTTGCGATCAGCAACGCCGGCAGCACCCCACTCGACTTCGACCACGTCTCGATCGGCGGCACCGACCTCGACCAGTTCGTCGTCTCCGGCGACGAATGCAGCGGCGAAACGCTGGCACCGGGTGGCGAATGCCAGGTCCGCGTTCGCTTCAATCCGGATTCCGTCGGTGTCAAGCAGGCGGTGCTGAAGGTCTATGGCAGCGCCCCCGTCGTGGTCGCGGCGCTCTCGGGCACCGGCACGGAACCGCTGACCGCCGGCCTGGGGACGGGCCCGGTAGGTCAGCCTGGACCTGGTCCAAGCGCCGCTCCCGTCCCCGCGGCCAAGCAGTCAAAGCGAGCCAAGCACCGGCGCTTCGGCCGCAACGCGACGATTGCCGCGCCCGCGGGCGCGGCTTCCCAGCGGGCCGGCCACGCGCGTCGCTAGACGATTGGTTCCACGATGAGGCACTCCGGATGACGTGCCCGGCACACTTCGCGTCTCTGCGTCCTCGGGCTTGCCTTTGCCAACCGGCAAAGGCTGCGCCCTGCGTCCTTGATCCGCTTGGCCGGGCCCGCCCCCGATCGCACCTCGTCGTGGAACCAATCGTCTAGGCTCGCGCGCGTGATCAAGGCGGTTCTCTTCGACATCGACGGCACCCTGCTCGTCACCGGCGGCGCCGGGGCGGTTGCCTGGCAGCGGGCCTTTCAGGAGCTGCACGGCGTCGAAGCCAACATCGAGGAACACACCCGGGCCGGGATGACCGACCCGGAAATCGTCGAGATCATCTTCCGCGAGGTGATTGGCCGCGACGGCAGCGAGGAGGAGCGGGCGGCGGCGGTCGCCGGCTACCTCAGCCACCTGGCCGACGCCGTCGCCGAGTCCGACGGCTACCGGGTGATGCCGGGGATCGAGGAGACGCTGCCGCGGCTGGCCGAGGAGGGCGTCCTGCTCGGGATCGTCACCGGCAACATCGAGGCCGCCGCCCAGATCAAGCTCGCCCGTGGCGACCTCAACCGCTTCTTCGCCTTCGGCGGCTACGGCTCGGACTCCCGCGATCGCGCCGAGCTGACCAGGAAAGCGATCGAGCGCGGGGGAGAGGTGGTCGGCAGCCCGCTCGACCTCGAGCAGACGATCGCCGTCGGCGACACCCCGCGCGACGTCAGCGCCGGCCACGGCGCCGGCATCAAGGTCGTCGGCGTCGCCACCGGCGCCTACAGCGTCGAGGAACAGCAAGCGGCGGGCGCCGACTGGGCGATCCCCGACGTGACTGACGGGTTCCCTGTGTAGCGCTTTCGACTTTCGGTCCCCTATAGGGGCCACAAAGTCGAAAGCGGCGCTAGGCCTTCTCGCAGCGCGCCTGATAAATCGACGTGAACCCGCTCAAGAAGCCGTTGCGGGCGGCGCGCAGGTAGAGCCGCCAGACGCGGATCCGTTCCGGGCCGGCGAGCCGGGTCGCCTCCTCGATGTTGGTGTCGAGGTTGGTGTACCAGTGGCGCAGCGTCTCGGCGTAGTCGGGGGCGTAGTCCTCGACGTGGTGGACGACGAAGCCGGCCCGTTCCAGCGCCAGCAGGTTGCGCGAGAGGTGCAGCGGCGCCGCATCCGGGAAGACGTAGCGCTCGGAGAAGGCCCCCGCCTCGGCGTCGGTGTGGCGCAGGCGGGTGATGCCGTGGTTGAGCAGCCGCCCGCCCGGCTCCAGCACCGCGGCCAGGGTCTGCGCGTAGACCTCGATGTTGGCCGAGCCGACGTGCTCGACCATGCCGATGCTGGCGATCGCGTCGAACTTCTCGCCGGTGGTGGCGATGTCGCGGTAGTCCATCACCCGGATCTCGACCTTGTCGGCGACGCCGGCCGCCTCGGCCCGTTCGCGCGCCTTTTCGGCCTGCGGCGGCGAGAGGGTGATCCCGACCACGCTGCAGCCATGCTTGGTTGCCGCCCAGAGCGGGAATCCGCCCCAGCCGCAGCCGACGTCGAGGACGCGGTCGCCGGGCTTCAGCTCGAGCTTGCGGGCGACCGTCTCCAGCTTCTCCTCCTGCGCCTCCTCCAGCGTCTTCGCGCCCTCGTTCCAGATCGCGCAGCTGTAGACCATCGTCGGCCCGAGGAAGAGCTCGAAGAACTCGTTGGAGACGTCGTAGTGGTGGCGGACGGCGCGGGCGTCGCGCTCTTTGCTGTGGCGGCGGCCGCTTGGCCGCAGCTCGGCCGCCGGTCGCGGCGGCGGCTTGGTGATGCCGGCGGCGCGGACCGCGGCCAGCAGCAGGGCGCGCTTGCCGGCGCCGTCGAGCGCCGGCGGCTGCCAGGAGTCGAGCAGGGCGATCACGGCGTCGATGTCGTCGACCTCGAGCTCACCGCTGACGTAGGCGCGGCCGAGCCCGAGCTGGCCCGGCGCCAGCAGCGCGTGGGCGGCGGCGCGGGGCGAGCGGACGCTGAAGGTGGGGCCGCCGCCGGTGGTCGAGGGAGCCCTGGTTCCGTCCCAGAACTCGACCGTGAAGGGGCGGTCCGGCAGACGTGCTTCGATCTCGCGCCGCAGCGGAGCGGGGTTTGCGAACGGCATCGAAGGGGCACCCTACAACTGAGGACCCACAGTCGCGCCGCGACCTGCTGTCCCGCATACCTTCAGGTTCGACCCGTATGATCGCCGCCCATGTCTAGCTCCGCCGGACCGCTGCCGTCCGACATCCAGCCTGTCGAGAACGAGACTCGGGACCGGATCATCACCGGCCTGGTGACCTTGATCCCGTTCGTCGCCCTCGCCCTGGCTGGCTGGCAGGTTTGGGGCAGCGCCCTGCACTGGTCAGACGTCTTCCTCTTCCTCGGCATGTACTTCTTCACCGGGCTCGGGATCACGGTCGGCTTCCACCGCCATCTCACCCATCGCAGCTTCAAGACCTACAACTGGCTGCACGGGCTGCTCGCGATCCTCGGCTCGGCGGCGATCGAGGGGCCGGTGATCTCCTGGGTCGCCGACCACCGCAAGCACCACGCCTTCTCCGACCAGGAGGGCGACCCGCACAGTCCTCACGTCGATCATGGCCACGGCTGGTCGGGCGCCATGCAGGGCCTCTTCCACGCGCACATGGGCTGGCTCTTCATCCACACCCAGCGCGGCAACAAGGAGCGCTTCGCGCCTGACCTGTTGCAGGACCCGACGATCAGCTGGATCGACCGCACCTTCATCTACTGGGCGATCGCCGGGCTGTTGCTGCCGTTCTTCGCCGGCTGGGCGATCGGCGGCACGATCTTCGCCGGCCTCACCGGCCTGCTCTGGGGTGGTCTCGTCCGCGTCTTCGTCCTCCATCACTTCACCTACAGCATCAACTCGCTCTGCCACGTCTTCGGCAACCGCGAATTCGAGACCACCGACCACTCGCGCAACCTCGCCCTGATCGCGATCCCGACCCTCGGCGAGGCCTTCCACAACAGCCACCACGCCTTCCCGACCTCGGCCACCCACGGCCTGCGCTGGTGGCAGGTCGACATCTCGGCCCTGATCATCGACGGGCTCGAGAAGGTCAATCTGGTCTGGGACGTCGTCCGGGTGAGCCCTGAGCGGCTCGCGGCGAAGGCCGCCTGACCGGCGCATTACGGCGTCCTCGGTCGCTTGTGTGCAGAGCACACGGCGCTCCCTGCGTCCTTTTACTGCTTGGTCAGACGACCTTTTGACGTTATTCGGTTTTAGGGAGCGGCCTTCGACGAATACCAGTCGATCCAGCCTCCG
>Ga0307476_10000606_pt1 | contig 26290 bp, 19 predicted proteins | sample atmos_gasesECM2C_2_FD_203314 | JGI IMG/M metagenome (GOLD analysis project Ga0307476, IMG submission 203314) | Hardwood forest soil microbial communities from Morgan-Monroe State Forest, Indiana, United States - atmos_gasesECM2C_05 | ecosystem: Environmental > Terrestrial > Soil > Temperate...
CGAAGCTGCTGTTAACTTTTGGAGTGACATACCCCCCTTCGCAGACTGCCATAGCCGTGACTAATATTGAGTCCCATATGTGGGGTTGGCGAACGACCCGAAAGATCCAGTTGCATTATTAATCCACGCTCCTTGCACAATAGTCATATTAAGTAGGTAACTAGGTCCACCATCTTGGACTTGGACTGAGAGTGTCTGAGCGGAGAGAAAAGCGCTGAGAGTAGATGATGGTGGGAAGCCCACGATGTCTCGAGCATAACCTTCGCCAAAATAATCTGTTTGCGCTTGATTGTAGGTAGTGCCTCCCTGGGATATTGCAAGTATATACTCAGTGGTTTGCACAGTATTTATCGTATTACCACCGCTATCCTCAATTGCCCAATTGTATTGCTGAGTCGCGTAGAGTATACTGCCGTCCTCTGCGTACTCAATATCCGGAGCCGGCTGATCCTCTGGATTTAAAACCGCAATACAGGGTATTCCTTGTCCGCCACACCCCTGAAGGAACACGGGGGCGTCCGCGGCATCTTGGTCGAGAATCTCCTGCGGAAAGTCATTGGCGGAGGCGGCCAACCATCCGGAAGTAAGATCGTTGGCGCACCCGCAGAATTGCGGTGAGGTTTGTGTACCGGTTGAGCCGACGCCACCATCCGCGCCAACCGACCCGCTCGATGCACCCGCACCCCCATCTCCCCCTGCTCCAGGAAAAAGGCCCCAGCCCCAAAGGTACGCAGTGGACCAGCCGAAATCGTCTTCATCGGGGTTGGAATAATTAATACCACCACTGCAGCCAACTGAGCCAGCTGCACAGGTATGTAGCCCGCTAGGATCAACGCTGCCGTTTGGGTTGGTTGGATAGGCGTACTGATTCCATCCGGAACCAGCCGGATCTGGACTTGTCCAGCGCAGCTGATTGATCGCAAGTTCCCGATTTGGAGTGTCAAAGAGCGTGCTGGGATTATAGTCACTAGGCATGCCGGCAAATATGCCAAACTGTGGATTGGTTGAACCGAATGCATTGAACTGCTGACCGTAAGGAGTGTAATCGCGATCCGCGGATACTGTGTGGGAGCTGAAAGCAGACACCACGCGATCATTGCCCAGCCAGTCGGGATGGATGAAACTCTTCGTACTGCTCTCGAAATAGGTCCCGCGACCTGGGCTCGGCCAGTAAGAGTAGGTCTGAGCCGTGCCGTTCATCGCAACACGCGCACCTGGCACTTGCGGGTACCATAGCTCCACCCATGCCGAGCCATTGCTGGTTTCGACCATCTTCCCAAAGGCGTCGTACGTCACGCACCTCCCGCTGGTCCCGCAGGTCGGCGTTCCGCTCGCGGCTGTCCATTTCATTTTGGAGAACTCGTTGTATGCGTAGGTATTCGAGCCGCCGTCAGCCGTGGTGTTGCCGTTCGCATCGTAGGTGTTGCCGGTCACTCGGTTGTTGCTTGAGTTGTAGCCTGGATTGAAGGTCCATCCCGTTCGGCCAGAGGGAATAGTCTGCGTCACATTGTCGTAAATGTCATACGTCGTGTATTCGGCAACGTACCCACTGCCACAATCGAAGGCCAGTAATCGTCCCCAATCGTCGTAGCCATAACCGAGCCACGAATTTGAGTCGGAATAGCAGGTGCTCGATCCACCCGAATTGAAACCGTCGACAACAGCAACGTTAGCAAGCGTCCCATTCGGGTTCCATGTCAGCGTACCCTTAAGATTTGCGGGAGTGTTGCCGACCTCGAACTCGAAAGTCTTCATGCGGCCAGTGTTTGAGTCGTAGGTATAAATATCCTGATCTGGTGTAGTGCCTGTGAGCTGCACGTTGAGCACATGCCCAGCGGCGTCGTACATCGTGCCATTCGTCGGCCCGGTCACCATCATGTTACTGCCGTCTTCCAACGTGTCCCAGCGGCCTTCGCCGTCAAGACCGTATGTAAGAGTATAGAGCGATGGGCTCGCGAGCTGAATCGTATTGACGGCACCATTCGCATAGTATGTGGCTGTGCTCTGGTAGTACTGGGTGGAGTGAGGGGTTGATTGCCAGTAGTTCGATGTGCGTCCGTCTTTATCGTAGGCAAACCATTCGTCGGTAATGAGGGTACCACTGGAGCAGGAGTCGGTTGCCGCTTCCACTAGACGCCCATACTGGTTAGAGAGCACTACTCCGGTTGGGAGCGTACCACTGTAACCGGCGGAATCGTCGTAGTAAAAGTGGCGACAGGTGGTTCCGGAACCGGAGTAGCTGGCGTTCTCGCCAGTTTTTCGCCCCAATGAGTCATAGTAGAAGCACGAGCCGTTAGCCGGCATATTTATGGCCGTTAACCGACCATTCACGCTCCCAGGACAGCCCGGATTAGCATCGTAGGTGTAATTTGTGGTTCCCCCTTCGGGCGTGACCTTTTTTATCAAGCGGCCAAGCGCATCGTAGGTATTCGTGTGAGTCTGGCTGCCACGCGTAACGCTGACAGTGGTGTAGCCAGATCCCTGTCCATACGTGTAGGTATCAACCGCACCGTTATACGAACCTGACGGGCAGGCCGTGCCGCTACCGGTGCTGGCCGTGCTACCGATGTGGCATATGCTCGTGATCCGTCCTAATCCGTCATAACCCACCTGCGAGCGTTTCCCGGTGGAGGTTTCGCCCGTAGGCGCCGGAGTCAGGGCGGACAGGGTGTAAACACTAGTCGTCCCGTTGTTGCTGAAGGTATTTGTCACCGTCTCATTGCTTGTTGTCGTTGAAACGTACGTTCGTCCGAGGGGATCAGAGTAAGAGGCGTGAACCCCGGTGCAACTGCCATTTAAAGGCTTCGAGCACGGCTGCGAGGTCAGAGTTTCGAAATAGTTGTTGTACGTTCCACTCGTCTGCCAAGCATAGGAGATACTCAGCGTGTCGAAATTCGTCCCGCTGACTGCCTGATCTGTCTGAGAGTTGATCGGTCGCCCGTAGCCATCGGTCGTGAGCGTCGTGGCCTCGATTGAGTTGTTGGAATTGAACTCGAAGCTTGTGCCACTCGTGTCTGGCGAACCGCTAGTCGGGTAAATCTTGTAGGCGACCGCGCTGTATGGATCGGTGACAGAGTTCACGCGCCAGTAAGGATCAGCCACTCCCGCGCTGGTTTCGTAGCCGTACGCGGTTGTGTTGCCGTTGGCGTCCACGTCCGTCAGTTTCACGCCACCTTCACAATCGTAAGTCGAAGACGTTGACAGTCCGGTACCAACGTTTGTCACGGTCGTTGGGAACGGAAAAATCGTACCGCAATTGTCGCTATAGCTCCCGCTGGCATAACTATAGTCTGTTTCGTTGTTTGCCAGATCGTAAGATTTCGCAATCGTACCGTTTGCGTTGTATACATTCGCTGTCGTCTGCCCGATAAAAGCTGAACCTGTCCACACTTGTTTAGATAGCAGATTGCCGTGGGCATCATACGTGATGTTGGTCTGCGCCACGGTTGTGCCGTTCTGCTGCGCCACAATCTCGCCCGGTTTGTTGTAAACGCCATTCGTAGCCATCGAACTGTTGGAAATTGTCGGACTGCTGGTGGCGCAACTCGCCGTGCAACTCCCGTATGTGATGGTGGTGCTGCGAGTAGGGCTCGTAGCACCAAAATCGTATTGGGCCGAGTAAGTAACGTTGCCGTAGCCATCGTAGTGAATCTCCGTCGCAGACCACTTCGACATGCCGCTGACTTGATGATAGACAATCAGTTTTGTAGTTGGGAAACTGTTTACGGTAGCGGATATCGTTGAAGCTGATGGCGTGCTCGTGAACGCCGTGTTGTAGCTGTAAAGGTCCGTGGTCAATAGCGTGCGGTCCCCTGATACTTCTGTACTTCGGTAATGAGTTGGGCCACGGGAGGGGCTTGATTCCCTGTGGAAGTGAGACCAGAAAAAGTGTAAATCGTCGTGTTCCCCCCAGGATCGACTCTAGTATTCGTTGCATTGTAATTTGAACCGCTGGTGTTCGCGTAGGTCAGAGTGTAGGTCGTTGTATCACCGTTGCCGAGCTTACGCGTCAGCACCGGAACGGTTTCATAAGTGCCGTTGATGCCGTTGCTACAACCAGACACTGTTCCTTGTCCATAGGTGTAACTGACCGTTCCAGTTTCTGGCAAAGTCAGCCCCGCTACGCGCCCAGTAGTATCGGCGGAATGGCCCGGAGTGGTTTCATAGCTGATACCGAGAGAGCGCCCGTCGGCAAAGGTTATGCTCGTAGGCAATGCCTCATTCACAGCTGGGTAGTAATCGGCGGGCCCGGGGCTACAAGAAAAACCAGTCGCAATACCTTCTGTCGTGTGGGCAACGGACACACTTTGCTGATGACCAGTCACGTCATTCCACGCGAAACTCGAAGAAGTCGTGCTGCGGCCGCTAAAGGCGAGAGCAGTGACCCCCATCGTATCTGTCACGTCAAAAGGAGAAGAATCGGACACGGCCAATACGTTGCCATTGGAGTCGGTGACTGTACCACCGTAGCAGGTTCCCAAGCCATCGAAACCGCAGGAGACACTGGTTTGGACAACGGTGGCCCCGCCTGATGACTGGACTGTTGAAACCATAGCATTGTTTATTGTCAGCACATACCCAGTTCCATCAATGACACTATCAATCAAGGGACTGTTATTGTTGCAGGGCGACGCATAAGTAACATCTGTGGCAGGAAGGAAATGGCTCGCTCCGTCACCGGTCACAAAATAGAAATTCCAATACTTAGTTGTGGAACCTCCGCCAGTGGGGCACGTTGTAGACGCGGAGTTCAAAAATCCAGTCTGCTTGCTGCCTGCCGGTAATAGGACACCGATGTTATTTACCGTGTATCCAAAAAGGGCTGTCGTAGAGGGCCACCACGCAAAAGGCGGCCCAGTGATTTGCATATAGGAGTCCATTGACAGCATTGCGTTCATGGGGAATAACCCGGACTTATTTCTGATCGTCGCATTCAGAATCACATTGTTGTTCAGCAAGTCTATGCAATCGAACTCGTGGCAGTCCTGCGGAACAAAGCTGGGTGTACCAGGAGCGACTTGTGCGTTGGCGGTGAGTCCTGCATAGAGAAGAAAAGCAGCTAAGCCAAACAAGGGCAAAAATCGCCACTCTTGTTCTACCCGTCTTGTATGAGCCGTCACGCCGCTATCCGGGTGGAAAAGTTTTGGCAGGCAGTGCTCTAATGAGCGCTGGCCCTTCAGTTGCCGCTGGTGAAGAAGGTCATAAAAAGGAAAGGACAGCGAGCGGAGTGATTGTGCACAGCGTCGAGACATTCGCAACCTCATGGCGAAAATGAACGGGTCGGCCCTCCGGCTTGGCCCGGATAAGGCCCCGCGACTACTTGTCCGCACTTGCGCAGCCGAAAATTCGGAGGCGCAGTCCATTCATACGTCAGGGGAAGTAGCGACGTATCAAAGTTGCACCAGACATTAGACCCGCCAGCCTGTGGATGTCAACGTCAGAATTTCCCAGGGCTTCGGATATCCTTCTGCGGTCTTGGGACGGAACGGCCGCAAGTTCCCAACGGCCCAGACTCTCCTGCCGAACGACTGGGGTTCCTTATCGACCGGAAACATTCTTAACAATGCGCTAGCCGAAACATTGGGCCATATCCCGATGAAAGCTTTTCGGCGATTTGCTGGGGTCTCTCGTCACACGGAATCGAGGGAATCATTGACTGTAGACGATTCTGTAGCGGTTGAAGCACGCCGGATCAATCAAGTTCAATAGAGACTGGGCGTGGGGCGACAACTCGTTCAACACCAAAGACTTGCGGCCTACAGAATTCAGTAGAGTTCAACAACTGCTGGAATCTGGTTCGGGACCAGGGGGTCGGAGGTTCAAATCCTCTCTCCCCGACCATTATTTTCAATAACTTGGCCGCAATTTCTGTTTTTCGCGTCTACACCCCTGTAGACGATTTCGTAACGGTTACGTCCTGAAGGCTCTGCGACGCTTTATTTACAGCGTCAGATTCCTGTTGGTGCACCAGATCACAATAGATTTGATTGCCCGGGCCGATCCACAGGCGTGCGCCATCTAGATCGCATCGCTGCGAATCTTTATTTTCTACAACGGCGGACCATCCCTGAGATAACCGGCGCCGAATCCGGATAGCCTTCGGTTGGTGTTTGCTCATGACCTCAGTATGGCCGGGTGAAGGATGGTGTCAAGGCCGGAACTCCTGGCTCGCGGAAAATCGCATTCCCGGCACGAGCGGCGGAAGCCTTGCCTTGCGCTGTCGCTTCCGATTCGTAAAGGTTCTCGCACTTGCCAAATTGGCAGATTTCCCTAACATTTAAGAGAACGATGGTTAACACCAAAGAGCACATCACTCACGAGAAAGGGAATAACGAGGCATGGATTTGCCAGTGTGGCAATCGGACCGATTCCGATGGTTTCTTCCCATGCGACAAAGACGGCAACGAAATGGTGCCGTCTGAAGGTTGGGAGAACCTGCATGTCTGCGCACGCCGCGGAAGAATCATAGATCAAGACTCGCTCGAAGTTGTGGACCGGAATTCAAGTTTTAAGCGCCTTGACTAGATCTTTTTGCTTGGCGTGTTTCATTCCTTGGCTCACCCGTTTCTTGCGTTGCTGGTGGTTTGTTTGGTCGGTGGGGCCACGGAACGGCTCGTTCCAGGACTGATAAACAATATGGCGAAGTCCTTGTCGAAGCAGGGGGAGAGAGACTCGAAGCTCAGCACGACACGAAATATAAAATCCTGATCTATGCTCCGCTGTGGAGGCGCTCACGATTCGGCCGCTCAGACAGCAAGGCTCCAAACTCCAAAATGCTTGATCAGCTCTCACGATAGCTGTAGACGATTTTGAAGCGGCAAGAGCACATGACTTCAACGAGATTCAATCGAGTTCAAACAGCAGCCCACAACAGGCGAACGGTGATGGACAAGGCCACAGCACAGTCCGCGACGAATTCCCATTCGCTTCACCGATACGAATTCAATTCCCAGCGCCACTTGGCACTCCCGTGGTCCACAAATCGGCATAGCCCCCATAGTTCCTAAGTCGTTGTCCGTTCTCTTTGTCGCTATTTCGTTAGGAAGTTTATGGGTCTCCCCACACCCCCTGGCGTCGCAACCAAGTATTCGCGGTTTCACGCAATCCTGGGGCAGGAAACACCACGCGTTTCCGAAAAACCGGATAAGGGAGCGCTTTCCAGATTCAATTGGAGCTCGGCCTTAGAGCGGCGGTCTTACGACAACTGCCGTATTTGAGTGCTCCGCCCCGCTGACGTTGGCATTTTCGGAGACCGTGAGTTTCAGCGTCGTCGAGTGCGACAATGCGCCAGATGTTCCGGTTATTGTAAGGGTGTATGAGCCCGGTGGCGTACCCGGATTCCGTGGCAGGCTTGAGCTCGCCGCACCGCACGAGACGAGCATCATCCCGCTCGTAAGAATCGCTGCTAGCAGAGCCCAGCGCTGCGGCCGGTTAAGCCTCTCATGCCTTCGACTTAACCTCTTCACGATTGCTGGCGATAGCCCCAGCAACCCGACCATCAGCCACATCGCAGGCCAGGAGAGCCACGTGCGTGATCTTTGATCGTCGTCGTTGCGCCAACCAAGGAACCGTGTTGCGGACGCTGCGGTTGTGGTGACCGTCACCATAGCCGCTGAGCTGGAGTTTCCATTTAGCAAGAGTGAATTAGGACTGACCGAACATGTGGCTTCTGATGGTGCACCCGCGCAAGCGAGGGTCACCGCTTGGTTGAACCCTTCTTCGGGGGAGACACTTACCGAGTAAGTCCCTGTTCCACCCGGCGTGACCGTCGCGCTTGGGGACGTTCCGGAGGCAACCGCAATGCCAAAATCCTCGCCGAAGCCTAAGAGGGTCACGTCCTGCGTGCTAACCCTCAGGTTGTAGCTGTTGTCCGTAATCGCGAGGGTGGAGCCTCGCCAGCAACACGCCGTTGGAGTGAACGTCATATTCACTGTGCAACTCGATCCGGGTGCAATTGTGCTGTTCGACACGCACGTCGTTCCGCTCGACACAATCGCGAAATCTCCAGCGTTCTCTCCCGAGATTGCGACGGAGGAAATCGTCAGGTCGGTGTTACCCGTGTTTGAGACCGAGACTGTTTCAACCTCGCTTGTCCCGCCGATGATCTGGTTGCTAAATACGACGCTTGAAGGCGAAACATTCGCCACCGGTCCCGTCCCTGTGCCGGTCAAGGTAGCCGTCTGCGGACTATTGGGGGCATTGTCGACAATCGACAGTGTTCCGTTGAGCAAACCCAGCGTAGTCGGCGCGAAAGCCACATTGATCGCGCAGCTTACACCGACCGCCAAGCTCGGCCCACAAGTGTTGGTCTCGGTAAAACCAGCACTTACGGTAACACTGCTAATGTTCAACTGACTGCCTCCCCGGTTCGTCACAGAAACTGTCTGGCTTGCGCTCATCGTACCGACGGGTTGTGATGAAAACGCAAGGCTAGTAGGCGAAATTGTCACTGCGGGTGCCATGATGCCACTTCCCGAAAGACCAACTGTCTGCGGGGTCGTTGAGGTATTGTCAGCAAAGTTCAGCGCGGCGATCTCACTTCCAACAATCGACGGACTAAACGTGATCGTTACTGAACATGCCGCCTCCGGCGCGACGGTGGCCCCGGTGCACGTGTTGGCGTTAACGCTGAAGTCCGCCGCATTTGCGCCTGAAATCGTGATCGCATCTGAGCCAAAGATCAAATTAGCGCTCCCGGTGTTCGTAACTGTCACCGACTGTGGGGCACTCGGCATATTTACCAGTTGGTTGCCGAATGTTACGCTAATCGCGGAAAGAGTCGCGACGGGGGCAATGGCAGTGAGATTGATCACAAATACGGTGCCGCAGCTGCAGGTGACGATAGCGCCACCAGCACCAGTCACGCTGTAGAGATTGCCTGCACTGTCCACGACCAACGGTGCCGAGGGGTCTAACCCGTCACCGGGCGCACCGAATCTATGCACTATCTTCTCGGTGTATGTGCCCGAAGCGTTCACCAGTTCGAAAACGATTCCACATCCCTGAGGTGCGCAGCCCGTCCCTCCTAGCCTGGCTGTGCCGTACAGGTTGCCTGATGCGTCCATAACGAGGCTCGCCATGGGCGCTTGGCCGTCGTCGTCGCTTGGACCTTTGAAGCTATACAGCACATTCTCGGTATAGCTGCCCAGAGAATTCGTCAGCTCGAAAACGGTTCCGGCAGCATATTCGCCGCCACCCTCAGTAGTGCCGTAAAGGTTCCCCGCTAAGTCGGCAATCACTCCCCCGACGGGCATGTCGCCATCGGTCCCACTGAAGTTGTAGAGCACTTTTTCCGTATACTCACCGCCTGAGTTGACCAGCTCGAACACGGTTCCATCCTCGGAAGCGCCTGCAGACTCTGTGGTCCCGTACAAGTTTCCGGCGGAGTCCGCGATCACGGCCCCGTAGGGATACGAGCCGTCGTTGGGAGTGCACCCGAAGCTATACAGGATCTTCTCAGTGTAGCCTCCAGAAGACTTGACGAGTTCGAACACCGTTCCGAGAGCACAAGCGCCGCCATTGTAAGTTGTCCCGTAGAGATTGCCCGACGAATCCATCGTCAAGCTCACGTAGGGATTAGCACCATCTCCCAAGCCGGTGAAAGTATGAAGCACGCTTTCGCTGTAGCCGGTGGGGGTTTTGACCAACTCGAACACAGTGCCGCAACCATCCACGCCGATATCGATAAGGCAATTGGGAGAGCCGCCATAAGTTGTGGTTCCGTAGAGGTTGCCCGCAGCGTCCGCGATCAAGCCCGCGTAAGGGCTTGCACCGTCGCCCGTAGGCGAAGTAGTGCCGAAACTGTAGAGAATCGTTTCCGTATCGCCGTTCGACGACTTCACCAACTCGTAAACGATGCCACAGCCAAAGACCTCTCCAAGGTCGCAGAGGGTCGTAGAACCGCCAGCAGTGGTCCCAAAGAGATTGCCCGAAGCGTCGACTAGCAAGCCTCCAGCGGGCCCGAACCCATCATTGACTGTGCCCCCGAAACTGTGGAGAACGGTCTCGGTCTGACACTGAACAGCGATCGACATCCCTATCAGGATCAGCCCCAACAAACACGCGGTGCGGCTCAAAGTCACAAGTTTTCGAATGGTGAGTTGAGATTCCTTGCAGCGATGGTCCATGCTAACTGCGGACTTTCCAGGTCCGATCTCGTCAGTCTGGGCCGGAGCCGCATTTGTTAGACAAATTACCATCATGGCTCGATAACTTCGAAAACTGGAGAATCAGGCGGAGTGATTCTACACGAGGTCTTGACGCATTCCGTGAGGTTAATTAGGCAGTCGAAATTTGCTCGGCAGTCCGAGTCTCAGGCATGAGCATTGCAACAATCCATTGTCTCGCCAACTTTCGTCATTGACATTAACCAGTCGTACGTTGTAACGTTCGCTGCATTCAGCGGCAGGATTTCGCCGAGGATGCAGACAGTCAGCTTCCTCGCAGTTCTGATCGCCGCTTCCCCGTAACGTGTAAGCGGAAGGCGCCAGTGAAATCTGGCGGCATGAGTGTGTGGACTCGTGCCCACGATTTTTGCGGCCCGTTGCACCTACTGCGTTAGGAGGAAGACTTATGCTTCGGTTCTGTATCCTGCTGCTTGTCTCGGCCTTTCCGATCATTCTTCTCGCCCAAAGCCAACCCGCCAGCAACCCTCAAGCACTTGCGTTCGCGTCACAGTCGATTGCCGCTCTCACCGGTGGCACACCCATCAATGATGTCACCCTGACTGGCGGAGTTACCTGGATTGCAGGATCTGACAACGAAACTGGCAGCGCAACTCTCCTAGCCTCCGGCACAAGAGAGAGCAGCATGAGCCTTTCCCTCGCTAGCGGTGCACGCACAGAGGTTCGCGATGCCCAGACCGGAGCCACGTTGGGCAGTTGGACTGCGCCAAGCGGCCCTTCGGGGATGTTCTCTCTTTTCAATTGCCAAACAGACGCAGCCTGGTTCTTTCCAGTACTTAGCTCGCTGAGCGCAGGTCCAAACATCGTTCTTTCTTATGTCGGGCTGGAAACCCGTAACGGTGAGAGTGTTCAACATCTCCGGTCTTATGTCTATAGCCCATCTTCAAGTTCAGCGCTCACTTTCCAGCAATTGAGCGCCGAGGACTTCTACCTCGATGCAACAACGCTGCTCCCATCGGCGGTCACTTTCTTTACTCATCCTGATAACAATGCCGCCAACAATATCTCCGTAGAGGTTGATTTTTCGAACTACCAGACGGTCAACGGGGCGGCCGTACCCATGCACGTTCAGAAATACCTGCAGGGAACGCTGCAGATTGACTTGACGGTCTCCAGCGCAGCTTTCAACACAGGAATTGCCCTTTCACACTTCACAATCAACTGAGCAGGGGTGTCGCGCTAGGATCCGCGTATGTCTTTCACGTTTTGGCCAATTTACCACCAGCAGAGATGAGGGAGAGCCAATGAAGCGAGCTACTTTTGCGATGGTGTACATGGTTCTGCTGATACTCGTCCAGTCCGCTGCGGGCCAAGTACCGACAGGGACACCCCCATTCGGCAGCTTCGGGGGAGGCCCGTTCGATATCGTGAACCTGGGCAACCTGAACGTTCATTCCACGATTCCAATCATTCAGAAAGCAGGACGGGGTTCGTCATACAGCTACAGCCTCAGTTATGACACGTCTGTGTGGTATCCAATAGGCGCTTCGGGGAGTCAGACGTGGGCGCATGTTCCGCAATACGGGTGGGTGTTTCCGCCAGCAGCTGGTTGGCTCACAGACAACTTGGAGGCCACCTTTCAGGAGCCCTGCGATCCGCCCAGCAACATGACCATGAACACTTTCTACGCGTATGGCCAGTTTGTCTATCACGAAATCAACGGGACATCGCACCCGTTCGGTGCCAGCTACACGACCCCTTACATCCCAGGCTGCCAGTCGGGGAGTCAATATCCTTCAATCGCGACGGCGACAGACGGTTCTGGCTATACGATCAGCGTTGGGGGATCTCCCTTCGTCAGTCAAGTGACGGCCCCAGACGGGACTATCTACAACCTTGTTACGTCCGTTAACTCCCGGACGGACCCCAACGGAAATCAGATCACCGAAAGCACCTCTGGAACGATTACTGATACGCTCGGTCAGACCGTTCTTACCATTTCGGGTGCGAACCCATTGAAGTTCACCTATACGGCTCCCAGTGGTGCCCCGGCATCATACGTCGTGAATTACACGTCCTACAACGTAAAGACTAACTTTGGATGTAGCGGAGTAACCGAATATTCGGCCAATAGCGTTTCACTCGTTTCCAGCATCGGTTTGCCAGATGGAACGTCGTACACGTTTGCATACGAAGCGACGCCGGGTAACTCTGGCTACACGACGGCGCGATTAGCGCAAGTTACGCTGCCGACCGGAGGATCAATCACCTACGGGTACACAGGTGCGAATGATGGAATCAACTGCGCCGACGGTAGCACGCTTGGCCTCACGCGAACGTTGAGCAGCCCTGGAGGAGAGTGGGGCTATGCTCGAACGCAAGTCTCGGGGGCCCACTGGCAAACCACGGTCACCTCGCCTCCAGATCCGGTGAACACGGGGAATGCCAGCGACGTTACGGTTATCGATTTTCAGCAAGACGGCAGTACTTCGAATCCAACATACAATTTCTACGAGACGCAGCGCAAAGTGTATCAAGGAGCAGCCACCGGAACGCCTCTCGAAACACTCATGACGTGCTACAACGCAAACTTCGCTAATTGCACGACAACGGGAGTGTCATCACCAATTACGCAGACCGACCAGTATAGCCAACTTCAGAGCAGCGGCAATCGGTTGTCGCAGGTCACATATAACAGCTACGGTCTAGTGACCGACGACAAGGAATACACCTACGGCGTCACGACCGGAGGCCTTCCAGCGGCGAGCTACCTTATTCATGGAACGGCAACTACATATGCGAGCCTTGGCAACAACATTTACAACAAGCCTGCTTCAGTGATTGTCTACACCTTGAATCTCGGCAACCAGGTAACCCAGTCCTCATCGATCTACAGTTATGACCAGACCGCCGTCACAGCTACTTCGGGTACGCCACAACACGTCTCCGTTACAGGTTCACGAGGTAACCTGACGACAATCGCGACCCAAGCCAACGCGAGCACAACGCTATACCAGACCTTCACGTACTTCGACACCGGCAACCTGAAAACGGTCAGTCAACAGGGAACCACCAGTACCGGACTGGCGGTGATGAATACTTACAATTACCACAATGCCACTTCCACATGTGGAAATGCATTTCCAACGAGCGTGACTGAGCCGTTGAGTCTCTCACGTTCGATGACATGGAATTGCGTCGGCGGCGTCATGCTGACAGCGACTGACGAAAATGGCAAAACTGCAACAGCTGACTACACCACTGACCCCAGCTTCTGGCGGCCGGATTATGTTCTGGACCAACTTGCGAACAAGACCACTTTGAGCTACTACACCCAGCCAATCGCTACTGAAAGCACTTTGAGTTTTAATAGTGCCAACTCCGTCTCCGATCTTCGAACTACCCTGGATGGCTTCGGACGAAGCATACTGAGCCAGCGGGCGCAGACCCCGAGTTTGGCCAAATACGACTCAGCCGAGATTGACTACAACGTCATGGGCCAAGCCTCACGATCCACGCTGCTGTTCCAAGCGACGGCCGGGACGACCAATTCGACCGCTCCGGGCGTCACTACGACTTACGATGCGCTTGGCAGGCCTTTGACGGTCACCGACAGCGGGGGTGGAACTGTTTCGTACCAATACATCAATAATGACATTCTTCAGACGTTCGGACCTGCTCCCAGCAACGAAAACGCGAAGGTAAAGCAGTTCGAATATGATGGGTTGGGGCGGCTAACCTCTGTATGCGAAGTGACCGCTGGTACAAGCCCATGGTTGGGCGGCAACTGTGGTCAATCGAATCCGAAGACCGGGTATTTGACCACCTATACGTACGACCCCCTGGGGAATCTGCTTACCGTCAAACAGAACGCGCAGGCGAGCACAAACACCCAAAGCCGCACCTATACGTACGATATGTTGAGCCGCGTCACGTCCGAAGTGAACCCGGAGACTGGAACGGTTCAGTACACCTATGACGTAGCATGTTCGACTACTCCTGCGTCGCCGGGGAACATGACGAAACGTGTGGACAACGCGGGGAATACTACCTGCTACGGGTATGACGCCCTCCAGCGTACGACGGACACGGGCAACACTGGCCCAACCTGCCGCCATTTCCGCTACGACAGTCAGACACCTCCGAGCGGAGTCACCGTTTCCAATACTTTGGCCAGGGTTGCTGAGGCGTACACAGATAATTGTAGTTCTACGAAGATCACGGACGAATGGTATGGCTACGACGCCGATGGTCACCTCACCGATGTCTACGAATCAACCCCCAACTCGTTGGGCTACTACCACGCACAATCGTCCTATTGGCCCAATGGTGCGCTGAATTCTTTGAGCGCTCTGAATGCGAGTTCCACTGCGATCTTTCCCGCGATCTACTACGGCGCCAGTAATGGAGCCGGCCTCGACGGCGAAGGGCGGACAACGACAGTCAATGTCGCCTCCGGGACGAACCCGGTCACCGGCGTCTCGTATGTCACCAGCGGTACCACTGAACCCATTGGAGCGCTCACCAATGTCGTATTGGGTTCGTCCGACAGCGACAACTTCACCTTCGATCCGAATACCGGGCGCTTGAAAACCTACACCTTCGCTGTGAACGGAGTAAACGATAAGGGGACGCTCAATTGGAATGCGAACGGCACCCTGAATCAGTTGATCATCGCCGACAATCTCTCCGGGACAACCGATAGCCAGACCTGCAATTATCTTTATGACGATCTGGGCAGGATCGGCCTGAAGCCTGGACTGACTGGGCCCCCGACAAACTATGCTGACAACTGCTCGACGTCGTGGGAACAGAACTTCACTTATGATCCGTTCGGCAACGTCACGAAGACAGGCACCGGAGCTTTTCAGCCGACCTATTCGGCCACAACCAATCAGTACACGGCGATTCCTGGCGTAACCGTCAGCTACGACGCAAATGGCAACCTGAAAACCGACAATCTGAATACCTACACGTGGGACCCGAATTGGGGCAATCCGGAAAGTGTCAATGGCACGAATTTGATTTATGATGCCAACGGCCTGATGGTGGAGCAGCAGAATGGATCGACGTATACGCAGATACTCTACGGCCCCGCAGGCAAGACGGCGATTATGAGTGGGCAGTCTTTGGTCAAGGCATTTGTCTATCTTCCGGGCGGCGGAACTGCCATCTACAATTCGTCCGGCGGCACCCAACCCGCATACTACCGCCATGCTGACTGGCTGGGTAGTTCACGGCTGACTTCCACGGCCGCGCGGGGAACCAGTTCGGACTTGGCGTATGCTCCATTCGGTGAGCAGTACGCGATTACAGGTACGGCGGATCCTTCGTTCACGGGCCAGAACTCTGATACTGCCAGTACGCTCTACGACTTCCCCTTGCGCGAGCACAGCCCAACGCAGGGCCGTTGGATTTCCCCGGACCCCGCAGGGATGGCGGCCGTGGACCCGACGAATCCGCAGTCGTGGAATAGGTATGCGTATGTTGCCAACAATCCACTCAACTACATCGACCCGCTCGGGTTGGTAACAGTGTGCGTCTGGGGTGAGTCTTACGGCGTTATTGGCTGGGAGGGAGGAGCGCCGTACTGGACCGGAATTGTAGTTCAAGTTATCGACTGCTCAGATCAAAACGGTGCCGCCGCTCCTCCGGGCACCACCGCGGGCGCTGGACCGTCCTGCTTGGTTGGCGCTGGGCCCCTTCTGCCTGGGCAGAAGCGCTGTCCCGCTGACCCGTGTGCTAATTCGACATTAACTGCCGCAGGTACTACCGCACAACAACAGATCGCGACAGCCCAAGGCTACATCGGTATTGGTCAAATCGCTGGCCAAGGCGCTGGAGGTCTTTACGGGGCTTCGATGGGGAGCGTCGCTGGAGGCTTCGTTGGAGGTATGTATGGATATTATGAAGCTGTGCATACTGGCGGCCCTAACGATATCAAAAATCAACCCGGCCCTGGATATCAGAATCAAGTTGGTGTCGATGCAGGGAACATCAGCTTCGGCATCACCTGCCCCTATGGCGCTGGCTTTTGTCAGGCTGCTGCAGGACTCGCTCAGACCCTGAGTGGAAACCCGAACTTCAATGGTACACTCTTAACGTTGTTCGACACTCCTTCCGACAATGCGAGCATTCGAGTGGGGCAAGCCATGAGAGCGGCGGGATGCCATGAGTAAAAACGAGAAGTTATTGGCGGGTACGGTTTCCGTGCTCGGCGCAGCGCTGATTGTTGTTGCCTGCGGATTATTCCGTGGTCGGTTCGATCACGGACAGTTCGAGGTCAAAGAGACAAGCAAATCGTCCACAATGCGCATCGCTATGATTGCGGAACGTTCCGATCATCAGGCCATGAGCAGCTATGTGTATTTCGTGCTTATCGGGGATCATGTATTCTCTCCGGCCGAGTTAAGAAGCGCCTACCACAGCGATGATGTGATCTTTGCCGCTGCGACTGACTGCCTAAGCGTCCGCTGGAGTGATCCACACAACCTAACAATCATGTGTAGTGAGGGGTACATCGATGCAGGTCACATCGACGTTCAACGAAACCGAGCCGAGGACGTGGTAATCAGTTATGTGAATATTCCTGGTAAGAGTTGAGTGGCAAGGTAGCGCGGCAGACTGTCTCCGCCGATAATTATTCAACGGCGTCGAAGGTATCTGTCACGGAGAACCACTGCCCCGTCCGGATCCTGGTATTTCCTGCCCCCCATCGTTAAGCGAAAATCTCGTTCACCTTCTCCCGCACTTGCTGGCTGCGTGATGGCTTCAAATATCTCATCGTCGATTCCATGTCCGAGTGACCGAGCCACTGCTGCGCCGTGCGCAGATCGACGCCAGTCCAAAGACACCGCGTGGCGAAAGTTGCGCGGAACTTGTGCAGCCAGAAGTTGTCCTCGCCGAGTTACGCCCGCTCCACAACGGCTTTCAGGCAGTCTAGGAAATCTAGCTTTGGATTGCATCCGCCGGTAGGGAACACGAGGGTGCAAGTCTTGTTCGACTTCGCCTTCCACGCCTTCAGACTTTTAGCCAGCTTCGCATGAATCGGAATCTCGCGCTCCTTGTACGACTTCGGTGTCCATCCACGAATCGCGTATCGCATCTCCCACGCGGCCCGCAGCAGTTCCTTTTCCTTCTCGCGTTTGATGGTCAGCTGCGCCAGTGGCAGCGCCATCATCGTGAGAATCGACATTATTGTCGCCGCGACGATTAGCTCCATGAGCATAAAGGGGCTGGCCCACCTTTGTGGCACCCCCCGGCCTTGCCTGCCCCACCCTTCGCGATTTTCGAAAGGTGGGCGCCACGAACCTCGACGCAATGTTCACTCGTCACATACGCGATGCAGGGGGCTATGCTATCCATCCCGAATGCCGAAACCGGCTCCACGGGTACTACGGCGCGGGATACTGACTCCTCCCCAATTTCCGCACGAGTCCGAGTATGATTTTCGGACGAGAGTCATCGGTCCCCGTTTTCGGTCACAAACCTCGAGTGTAGACGATTCTGTGGCTGTCGAAGCACCCCGGATCAATCAGGTTCAATGGAGACTAGGAGTGTCGAGGCAACTCATTCAACACCAAACACTTGCGGCCTACAGAATTCAGTAGAGTTCAACAACTGCCGGAATCTGGTTCGGGACCAGGGGGTCGGAGGTTCAAATCCTCTCTCCCCGACCAATTACTTCAAGCAGTTAGAGCGATTTGAGCTGTGTGCATCTAAGGTGCATGGGGGTGCAACTGGCAATTTCGTTTCCACAGGCATGGCGCTCGGGAAGAGATCGCTAAATCTCGCCATTTCCTATGCGAATCTCTTCTCGCGACATCTAGGGCACGAACCTGTATCCCGTACCATGGATAGTACGAAAGTGCCTGGGTCGGGCCGGTTCCGGTTCTAGTTTCTTCCGTAACTTCAAAATGTGGTTATCTACTGTCCGGGTGCACGGATAGTTCTCGTATCCCCACACTTCATTGAGTAGCTCGTCCCGCGAGATCACCTTTAGCGGGTTTTTAATCAGATACGCGAGAGTCTTGAATTCCTGGCTTGTGAGAGTTATCGGTCGGCCGTTGCGATGGATTTCCATCGTCGAAAAACACCCTTTGACTCCGCCAAATTCAAACGTGTCTGCGGCGCTGGAATTCTGCAGCCAGGCCTTCGCGGCATCCAGAGGTAAGCAGAGATTCCTTGTGTCGGCGACGTCAGGAAAGGATTTGTTCGGCTTCAGTTTTTTCTGCGTCGCCTGATCCTCGACATCTGATTTCGCAACAAGAACCATCACCAGGAAGAAACGTGACAGCTTACGAAAGTCCTCCGGAATGTCGGAAGCTGGCACGAAAGCCAGCTTTTCATTGAGGAAGCGAATCGCGTTTGCATTTGCGTCCGTCGTGGGCTGCGCAAATGGAAAAATTGCGGACTTGATTGCTGCTGTCATAGAAATTCCTCTTGGTTATCCGGCGTTAGCCAGAATGGACATGCCGGCACCCTGCGGAAGCGGCATTCGATGGAGGGCTACTTTCGCGTGAAACATTCGCGCTTTTTTACTGCCGAGGTCAAGATCTCCAGAACACATACAGCTCCTCTGAACGAGTGTTCCTGCAATTAGTAGACCTTCACGATCCTCCGAACTCGTAGTCGAGTTCGCGGGGCGGAGTGGTGTGGTTACCCTCAGCGAAACGCTTCCAAAAGCCGTGCCAGTCCGTTCGACATTTCCCTTGAACTTTGAACTCTTTCCTACGTCCGCCCATCGCCGCACTCAGAGCAAACCCAGTTAAGAATGTCGGGAATGACGTCCTGATTTGTGGGGAGCATCGCGTGCGGCCTTTGCAATCCCTCCGATCGGATTCGACTTTCGTAATTCGTCACTCACGGGGCTCCCCAATCCAATTCTCCCGATGGGACTCCTTTCGTACGGACTGCCTTATTAACTGACACCGTTCGGACCGCTGCCCAACAGGCTTATCGTGCATGATGCCAGCAAGCTTGGCGCGCGCCCGTGCTAGCTGCGCTTTCACTGTGCCTTGCGGGACGCCCAAGACATGCGCAGCTTCCTTCGTCGTAAGACCGTTGATATCGCGCAACTGGAATGCTCTCCGAAGCTTTGGTGAGAGCCGCTCAACACCCTCGACCAGCCGGTTTCGTGCTTCCACAGCGGAGCAGACTTCTTCCGGACTTGGCTTCGAGTCGGCTAACCTTTCCGAGAATGTGAGACCCTCTTCTCCCTGCTCCTGGTCAAGCGAAAAATAGCCACTACGACGGCGTCGTAGTTGCATCCGTGCCGCGTTGGTGACGATTGTCATCAACCAGCTCGAAAGCTGTGCTTGCCCTCTGAATTGTCCCAAATGTCTGTATGCAGAAAGCAGAGCGTCTTGAACGGCGTCTTCTGCGTCTGATGCGTTCCCCAAGAATCGGAACGCCCTTTTGTAAAACATCGGTAGGTGTCGGGACACAACGTAATCCAGTTCCTCGGCGCGCCCGCCAAACACGCCGCGGCAAGCTGTTGTCTCTCTTTCAATGAACGTTGTTATCGCCGACATGAGAGGATCCTCTTAGATCAACCTCGGGTCTCTAGACTACTCATTACCTGCGGCGCTGCCTGACATCGCGCCTGACGGAAGTCACGCAATGACCGCGCCAGAAGTAGAATCGATGCTGTCGCTTTTGGCCGCGAACAAGATTCGATTACCTTTCCCTGATCGGCACGCACGATCGCTCGCCTTCCTCCATCAAACCTGAACTGCAGGAGTACCACGTCGTCGTTCCCTAATCTTTTTCTCTGTCCATCCACTCGCGGACGTATGCCGGACAGTTCTCCAGGTTCATGCCATCCGCCTCGCAACCCCCTAGAAACCGCACTGCGTCGCGGTCCGCCAGCCTTAGGTCTCGCAAATCCAGAATGATGTTTCGGTAGTCGCAATCGAAAAGCTCCTTCAGTTCCTCGACGTGCTCCACCTCCATACGCCCACTGAGGGTGAACACCGTGAATCTCTGCCGCGCTGATCTCTCGATCCTCAACGTCATGAGTTGTCGTCGCGATGCTCTGCATTGCCGCCCATCCCGGCCAGTGACTTGAGTGGAGGTGCAATGCAGAGGCCACATGCAACGTATTGAAAACAATCGGTCGGAGGCGATGATCCGATGACGAGACTTCGGGAGATGCCGAATTTTCGGGAGTTAGAAAGGAGACTGATTACTTGGGGAATTAGAAAAGAGGGCTCACTACTGCTGTGGGAAAAATTTGTGTTTCTTGATGTTGAGCTGCTTAATCTTCGAGTCCAGCGTCGATCGGGGAATTCCAAGTTTCGCCGCCGCACCTCCTGGGCCAGCGACTTTCCCCTTGCATTCCGCCAATGCGGTTTCAATCATTTCTTTCTCCTGATTCTGGAGAGTGTCCGGCAAGGGACCAGGCAACTCTTGCTGGGCTGGCTCCTGGTTGGCCAGCCAAGCCTTTTCGATCCAAAAAGTGTCGCCAGCTGTAAGGATCACCGATCGCTCCACGATGTTTTGCAGCTCGCGGATATTTCCCGGCCAAGGATACGACTGACACAGTTCCAGCGTATTGTTGTCGATCTTTCGGATTTGCTTTCCAGCTTTTTCGGCGTAGCGCTTTACGAAATACTCTACCAACATCGGAATGTCCTCCTTCCGTTTCCGCAGAGGAGGTACTTCAATCGGGAAAACGTTCAGCCGGTAAAACAAGTCGGAGCGAAACGTTCCCGCGTCAATGGCTGCCGTCAAATCACGATTGGTTGCGGCAATGACGCGAACGTCGGTGGTAAGAATTCGGTTACCTCCCACTCGTTCGAACTGCCGCTCTTGAAGCACTCGGAGCAATGCAATCTGGGTTTCTGCGGGAACATCGCCCACTTCGTCTAGAAAAATCGTACCGGAATGTGCCAGCTCAAAGCGGCCCTGGCGACGCTCCACCGCGCCCGTGAACGCGCCTTTCTCGTGGCCAAACAGTTCCGAGGCGATCAAGGAGGATGGAATCGACGCACAGTTTACGCTGATGAACGCCTGGCCGGAACGTTGCGAATGCTTGTGTATGGCGCGAGCAATCAACTCCTTTCCGGTACCGGTTTCACCGGTGATCAGCACCGTGGAGTCGGTGGGGGCCACTTTGACAATGCTGGAGAGGACGGTTTGCAGGGCTGGTGACGAGCCCACAATGTCCTCAAACATGAATGCCTGATCGATTTGCTCCCTAAGAGCCAGATTCTCGTCATGGAGGCGATCTTTCAGGCGTTTAATCTGTTCAAAAGCTTTCTCCAACTCGATCCTGGCCTGCGCCTGTTCGGTGACATCGATTGCGGTCCCGACAAATTCCACGAGGTCGCCCGACTCGTTCAAGACAGGATGCCCGACAGCATGAAGGTGCTTGATGGATCCGTCGGGAAGAACAATGCGATAGTCCGCGTCATAGTTTGTTTTCTGGATTGTGGATCTTTCAAAGAGTTCCTGAATGCGTTTTGCGTCCTCAGGATGATTTCTATTAAGCCAAAATTCAGGGGTCGACATACCCTCATCAGGCTTGACGCCGAATATTCGAAATATTTGCGGTGAGACAATGACTTGCCCTGAGGAAACGTCGAGTTTCCAGCTACCAGTTTGGCTTATCCTCTGCGCCTCAAGCAAATCTGCTTCACTGCGTTGCAGCTTCTCTTCGGTGCGTTTGCGTTCTGTCACATCCATGACGGTGCCGACGATTTCGTCGCCTGACTCAATCACCTGGTGAGCGATAGATTGGAGGTGCTTTATCGTTCCGTCCGGAAGCACGATTCGAAAATCTATCTTAGAATCTGGCCACTCCTTCTGCGCCGACGCCAATCCTTTCTTTCTCAGCTCGAACTTTGGTCGATCGTCGGGGTGAATCCTCTCAAAAAAGTCCCATGTGGGGTGCGCCATCTTCTTGGGATCGTAGTCATAAATGCGAAAGACCTCTTGCGACCAGAAGAGAGCGTCGGTACGCACATTCCAAACCCAACTGCCCGTGTGGGTCAATTTCTGTGCTTCCGCTAAATAAGCCTCACTCCGCTGTAAAGCTTCTTCGGCGCGTTTGCGCTGTGTAATGTCCTCGGACAGCGCCATTATGAATCGCGGTACCCTATCGGTGCCCGGCACAAGAGAAACGTTGTTGCTTACCCAAACCGAACTGCCGTCCTTGCGCAGATATTTTTTCTCAATCTGAAACTGTCGTCGTTTTCCCTCCAGCAACTCGGTGACGAGCGCCCAGTTGGCTTCGCGGTAGTCCTGATGTGTTACGTCCAGAAAATTAACCGCGTGCAGTTCCTCCTCCGTGTAACCCACCATTGTCTGGTAGACGTGATTGGTGGCCAGAAAGCGGCCGTTCAGGTCCGTCAGCGCAACGCCGATAGCAGAATTCTCAAAGACGGATCTCCACCGCTCCTCACTTTTCTGAAGGGCTTGCTCCGCCCGCTTGCGATCTTCGATGTCGATAGCGGCTCCATACCATCTGACAACCTTTCCAGTTTCATCGCGCAGCGGTACATTGCGAATGAACCACCAGCAATATTCCCCATCCGCCCGCCGAACGCGCGCTTCACTCTCCATAACTTGCCCGTTCTTAAGGGCTGTGTGCCAATCGTCGACAACCCTCGTGCGGTCATCCGGTTGAAGAACCGCTTCCCACTTCCGCCCGAATGCCCCCTCCAGAGTCAAACCTGTGAACTGCAACCAGCGATCATTGACGAAATCAACATGACCCTCGGGCGAAGTCCTCCAGACGTACGCCGGAACCGTATTAACCACATCCCGAAGCTCACTCTCCCCGCGGCGGGCAGCTTCGGTCCGCTGCTTAATTTCCTCGAAAGCTCCCTCCAACTCGGTTCTGGCCTTCCACTGTTCCGTCACATCTATAACGGTGCCGACCACCTCAGCGACTTCACCTAAGTCATCTCTGACAGGATGAGCGACAGAATGGAGGTGCTTTACAGTGCCATCTGGAAGAACGATTCGAAAATCAATCTGAGAATCCATCCACTCTCCAGAGGCCTCCATTTTTGCCCTTTGCTCGATCTGTGATCGATCCTCAGGGTGAACTCTTTCGAGGAACTGTAACCAAGTGGGCCCCGTTTCCTGATATTCACAGTCATAGATTCGAAAAATTTCTCGTGACCAGAAGCGGACGCCGGTACGGACGTTCCAGGCCCAACTGCCTGTGTGAGTCAATTTCTGTGCTTCAGCCAAGTAGGCTTCACTCCGCCCGAGGTCTCTCTCTGCCTTCTTGCGTTCGGTAATATCTCGATAAATGAGGTAGAAGCCTACCTGGTCGAAGCCAAGCGAAATACCCCTTGCGACAACGGAAACGTCAAAGCGAACACCGTCTTTGTGTTGCCGAATGGTCTCCAGTTCAACTCTGTTCCCCGAAGTCAGCCGATCCCTATACGTCCGAGCCTCAGCGCGTAGCTCCTCGGGGACTATTAATTCCGGAAGCCACTGTCCCGCAGCCTCTTCTGCTGTGTACCCGAAGACTCGTGTGAATTCCTTGTTGACCCGCAACACGTGAAAGTCATCGTCGGCCAGAATTACCGCATCGGGCGAGAGCTCAAACAATCCATCGAGTTGCTCTTTCTCCCTCTGTAGGTCCTCATTTAATGCAGTGAGCTTTGCGGTTCGGTCCGCAATCCGGACCTCCAGAGCCTCCCTTCCTCGTCTTACCCAGATCATCAGTATTGCAAAGGTCAGGAATACCAGATCATAAAGAACGCGAGAGAAGGTGCTGGTTTCGCCCTCGAAAATAAAACCGCGGATCAGCGACGAAAGCAAAACTGCCACGATCCCGGGCTTGGTGCCGCCGTACAAAAATGTGATCGCGATTGCGGACAGCGCAAATGCAGCAAACGGATGAGGCAGATTGAAATGCCGAAACAGAAGGTCCAGCAACAGAGCACCCGCGACCGAAGCAAAAGCCGATCCATAGCGGAGTGCGACCGACGCACGAGAGCGCGTCAACTTTGTGGCTGTAGCTGAATCAGCCATGGTTCAGCCCCCTCACGCTGAGATCAAGGCTACGACGGTTGCGGTACTAGTATTACTGTAGCTCCGTTGCCAAGGGCCGCACAACGCGCGGAGTACCACTTCAGAGTGGCTCGTAAGATCTGGCAAGAATACGCTGACCGATGTGACGGTACGCTCCGTAGGCTCACCGAAGCAGCAATAGCAGCCCGGCCATCTTGCGACTTTCCAGACCGCAGTGCGCCTGAGCCGCCTCGCTCGTTCTGCTCGCAACGATATTAGATGTCTCGAAAATTACAGAATGTTGAAAACTCTTTTGCCGACATCCGCGATCTGGACCCGGGATGCTGCGTGATGAAGCATACGCCGCGACGCCTGTTTCGGCGATACAGCCGCTCAGATTGCCATACTGCGCTTCTCGTCTTACGTGCATATTCTCGATTAGACAAAAGCCAAAGCCGGAGTTTTGAAGAGCACCTTTCAGACTGTCTTCTTCCTTCTCACGAAACTTGACAGGGAGTTAACAATCAAATGACATACCGCCGAATCTCGCCCTTCCTCGGCAGTATCTAACTCTGCATACGTTGTGAAAAGCAAAGGCAACAGAATTTAATCCTGGAGACATAATTTAATGAAAAGCCGTTTTGTACGTGTTTCACTCCTTCTTTCCATTGGGCTGGTTGCTCTACAGCTTTGGGCAGCACAACCCAACCAAAGTGGTCAGCAGGTATTTACTGGGGAAGTCACCGACACATTTTGTGCTGTGAACAAATCGCACGAAGAAATGATGAATGAAAATAAAACCATGGGACGCGACAAACAAACATGTACACAAAAGTGCGCGCAGATGGGCGCCAAATACGTCTTACTTGACGCGTCGAAAGGGACGGTTTATCAGCTCGATGACCAAGGAAAAGCTGCGGCGTTTGCAGGCATGGAGGTGCGGGTTGTGGGTTTTCTGGAAAACAACCAGCTCAAGATTGCAAGCATCGGCGCCGGTTCGTCAGCCGTAGCGTCTGGCCAATAGGCCGAAAATTTCCAAGCTGGAGGTAGTGCCTTATCAACCCGTGTCCCATGGTTGGTTTAGGCACTGCCTCACGCAAGTAGCCTATTGAAATCGCAAGAGAGCGCGGAGGAAAAATGCGTAAATTCGTTCCGGGAATCATTGCTACGCTGCTGGTGCTCGGTCTGGGTGGGCTGGCTGTGGCGACCTTGGGCTTGATACCGACGAACGCGGATGCGACTCCCCCTAGACTCGAAAGCCGTGTTGCCATGAGCGCGCTGGACGCTTCCATGGCGCGGCACGCGCAGCGAATAAGCAGCCCGATTCCACCGACAGACGAGAATTTAATCGACGGTATGAAGGTCTACACCATGAATTGCTCTATGTGTCACGGGACGCTCGACAATCAGCCTAGTCCGCTGGCGGGGTCGTTCTATCCGCCCGCGCCACAGCTCATCCTCGATCCACCGGAGGACCCTGAATGGCATATCTACTACGCTGTCCGTACCGGAGTCCGCTACACCGGCATGCCGGCCTGGAATAAAGCGCTGAGCGACCAGGACATTTGGAAAGTCACGTCATTTCTTGCCCGCGTACAAACGCTACCCCCGGGTGTGCAGGACTATTGGAAAAAATCGTTCGGCGTGGAGCCGCCAGATGCCGGTCCGAAGAAGGACGAGGACAAGCGGTGACCGCAGGCCGATATCCAGCGTTTGGAGAGACCCGGCCGGTGGCCTCGAGAAATTGAGATCGAACTAACGGGAGGGGGTGAGTGAAAGCGCGGCGAGTGCCAAACGCTTTTTGGCTTATGTTTGGCGCGAAACCGGCGCAGTGCGAAACGCCCGTCCGAGCCGCGGCCAAGCGGCAGCCCACCCGGAACAGGCGCAGTGGGACGAAGACGCGAAGCCTCTGGTGCATCAGGAGTGGCCCCTCTGTAGAGCCACAATTGGACTTTGCGACGAACAATCCAGAAAGCAGCGTGGGCAGCGGCCGCTTAGTCCCGAAGCTGTCCGTCAATCTCTATCGGTACGTTGGTCAACCACGCAACACTGCTTCGGGACTTCTAGCGAGGTACGGTCATTGTGCAAGCCGATTGTATTTCTTCAGAAGCTCGCGCAATCGATCATGAGGTAGCGCGATCACTGTATGTCCCTTTAAACCGGTCATTGTCTCAGCGGCGATCATGGCGTTG
>Ga0307476_10000607_pt1 | contig 26207 bp, 25 predicted proteins | sample atmos_gasesECM2C_2_FD_203314 | JGI IMG/M metagenome (GOLD analysis project Ga0307476, IMG submission 203314) | Hardwood forest soil microbial communities from Morgan-Monroe State Forest, Indiana, United States - atmos_gasesECM2C_05 | ecosystem: Environmental > Terrestrial > Soil > Temperate...
TCACAACAGATAAGAACGCCGCAGCCATGACGCCGGAGATCACACGAAAGGAGCTGGACCATGCTTGAGCTCCTTTTCTGCTCGCTGCTGACCATCGTTCCGGACTACCTCTACCGGCGCTACGTGCAGGGCAGGCGCCTGGGCAAGGAAATCACGCTCTACTCGGTGTGGTTCGAGCTGCGCTGGGGCATCACGGCTTGCATCATTCTCACCGTCTGTCTGATCACCACGATTTTTTACAATCATCCTTCGACCGACAAAGTCACGCTCCTGTTCCGGACCGTCCCGATTGTTCCTGAGATCAACGGCCGCGTCGCCGAGGTCTACGTCGGCGTCAGCGGGCCCATCGCCGCAGGTTCACCGATCTTCAGGCTGGACAGCACGAAACAGCAGGCTGCGGCCGATGCGGCACAGCACAAGATCGCCGAAATCGACGCGCAAACGGCTGTGGCGCGCGCGGACCTGCAAAAGGCCGAAGGTCAGCTCCAGGCGGCGCTGAGCACCCACCAGCAGACCCTGGACGAGCTGGAGACCAAGCGCGAGCTGCAACGTCGCGGCCCCGGCAATGTTCCAGAGCGCGAAATCGAGCGCTTGGAGGTCCGCGCCGAAGGTCAGGTCGGCGATATCGATGCTGCCACCGCCACCAAGCAAGGCATCACCGAGCGGATTGCCAAAGTGCTGCCCGCGCAAAAAGCCGGCGCCGAAGCCGACCTCGACCAAGCCCAAGCCGATCTGCAAAAGACCGTGGTGCGCGCCGGCGTGAACGGCCGCGTCGAGCAATTCACTCTGCGGGTGGGCGACGTTGTCAATCCGCTGATGCGCCCGGCCGGCGTGCTGATCCCCGAGGGCGCCGGCGAGCGCTTCCTGCAGGCCGGCTTCAATCAGATCGAGGCGCAGATCATGAAGCCCGGAATGGTCGCCGAGGTCACCTGCGTGTCAAAGCCGTGGACCGTCATTCCCATGGTCGTCACATCGGTGCAGGACTACATCGCCGCCGGTCAGTTCAAGGGCGGCGAGCAATTGCTCGACGTGCAGCAGCTTTCCCGTCCGGGCACGCTTCTGGTCGTTCTCGAGCCGCTCTACAAAGGCGGTCTCGACGGCGTGACGCCCGGCAGCAGCTGCATCGCCAACGCCTACTCCGACAACCACGATGAGATCGTCGCCAAGGACACCGGCGTGGTGCGCGCGCTCGTCCTTCACGTCGTCGACGCGCTCGGTCTTGTGCACGCTCTCATCTTGCGGCTTCAGGCCCTGGTCTTGCCGTTCCAGAACCTTGTGTTCAGCGGTCATTGAGCGGGTGGCGGAGCACGATGCGAATCAACGAGAGTCGCTTTAGAATCCGTGGGATGCGAAACCAAAAACTCAGCGACGAATTATTGACAACGCTGACCATCTTGCTTTCTATTCTGGTCTTTGTCATAGCGCCGCTGCAAGCGAACGGCGTCATCGCCGGACGTTATTTCGGCCTCATATTCGCAGCGGTGCTTATTCCGGCAGCCTTCATGCTGGCGGCCAATTGGTACGCCGCGGGGGCAATGGTCCTGGCCATTCTCCTCATCGCGGTCGCGTCCGAGATGGAGTTCCGCGATTCAACGATCGTCGATGTCTATCTCGATGCGATAGCGTGGCTCATCGCCGGCCTCACCTTGAGTTCGGTCGTTGCGCGCGCCGTGTTCGGTCCGGGCAAGGTGACGTTCCATCGCATCCTCGGCGGCGTTTTGCTTTATCTGACCATCGGGCTGACGTTCGTAGCCTTGTTTGGATTGATCAGCCTCAACGTGCCGGATGCGTTCAAAGGGCTCGAGCCGTTGCGCGGCAACTACTTCGCCGTTGCCGGCAACCTGATCTACTTCAGCTTCGTCACGCTCACCACCATAGGCTATGGCGATATTGTCCCCTTGCATCCCTATGCGCGGGGACTGGCCAATCTCGAGGCCGTCATCGGCCAGCTCTACCCGGCAACGCTGCTGGCGCGGCTCGTCACACTGGAAATTACCAGCGCGAAGAGCCCGTAGATCGGCCGTAGCTGCAAAGCTCAAGCGTGCTTGCGCAGGCCGAGACCGATGCCGATCCAGCCGATCCCGGCAAACAGCAGATCCAATCCGAGGAACAATCCGAGAATGTAGAGACCGGACACCGGCCAATGGGCAAGAATGACAAGGCCCAGCAGCAGGGTGACGACGCCTGAGAACACCACCCACAGCCAGGGCATCTCCTCCTTCATACCGAAGCCGAGGATGATCCGCATCAGTCCTGACACGAGTAGCGCGCAGCCAAGCAGAAGCGTCAGCAGCGATGCAGCCAGCAGCGGATTCTCGAACGTACCGAAGCCGGCGACGATGTAGAGAATGCCAATCAACAGCCAGAGCAGGAATTTGCCCCAGGTCTTGATCGCAAATGCATTGAACACTTCGGCGACGCCCGCGACGAGCATCATGATTCCGACCACGAACACCGACACCACAGTGGCAAAAACGACGCTGCCGAGGGCGACCAGGCCGGCAACGACATAGACGACGCCGAGCGCGATAATCCAACCCGATTTGGCGCGCAGCGGCGCCAGTTCGGATGCGGGACCGATGGATCTGGAAGTGTCTGCTGTGGACATGATGGTTACTCCGGTTGGCTGTTCATTCCGTTACTGGACGCGGGGCGGGAGCAGATACAGCGTCATGGCGAAAATCAGATAGACGATCGACACCATTGCGCCGACGAACCAGGCCGAACGGCCGGTGTTGGTGACGAGTGACGCAACCAGGGTGGCGATCAGCATCATCGCCACGGCGCCCCGCCAGAATTGCAGGCTCATCGGCGTCGGGCCGAGGACGTAGCTGGCAAGGACCAGAACCGGGGCGACGAACAGCGCGATTTGCGAGGCGCTGCCCAGCGCGATGCCGACGCTCAGATCGAGGCGGTCCTTGCGTGCGGCGGACAGCGCCGAAACCATCTCGGCGGCGCCGCCAACCAGCGCCACGATGATGAATCCGACAAATGCCGGCGCGATACCGAGCGTCTCAGCCGCCTGTTGCACCGACTCGACGAAAATCTCGCTGACCAGCGCGACCAGCACGGTGACGCCCGCAAGGGTCGCCAAGGCCACGCGCAGCGGCCACGGTGCCTCGCCTTCCTGCACGTGCTCGGCGCTGCCGAAGAACTCGCGATGGGTGCCGAGCGAGAAGGCAAGCCCCATGGCGTAAACGGCGATCAGCAGCACAGACAGACCGACGCTGAGCGCTTGCGTGAACGCGGCTGTCGGAGCCGCCGTGTCGGTATCGGCCAGCACCGACGGGATCAGCACCGCGATGGTGGCGACGAACAGCAGGCCGGCCTGTAGACGGGCGTTGTTGCGATTGTATTCCTGCACGTGGTGCTTGAGGCCGCCGACCAGAAACGACGCGCCGAGCATGAATAGGGTGTTGGTGACGATCGCTCCGGCGATAGAGGCCTTGACCAGCACGTATTGTCCGGCGCGCAACGCGGCCAAAGCGATGAGCAGCTCCGTCAGATTGCCGAGCGTGGCATTGAGCAGGCCACCGATCATGTCGCCGGTCCGCGCCGCCACAGATTCAGTGGCGTGACTCAACAGCGCCGCCAACGGCACGATGGCGGCGACAGAGAGCACGAACAGAAGGGTATGGGCTTCGGGTTTCGCAATCTGCGCGAGGAGAACAACCGGCACCAGCGCCAGCAACCACAGCAGCGGATTGCGCCGTATCTCGTGCAGCAGGGCGGTCATGGCGCCTCCCGCCGTCCGCGAGCGAGCCGGCGCAATCGAGTCATGCCGGTGGCCTCTTGCGCAAATAGACGAACCAATACACAGCGGCGACCATGACGGTGCCGCCGATCAGGTTGCCGATCGTCACTGGAAGCAGATTTCCAACCAGGAAATTCCGCAAAGTTAGCGCCGGAAAATCGGCCGCGGTCTTGCCGATCGAACTCCAGAACGAGGCCGGCGCGTAGGCCTTTATGAACAGACCCATGGGAATGAAATAGGCGTTGGCGATGCAGTGCTCGAAACCGGCGGCAGCAAAGGCGGCGATCGGCGGAACGATGGTAAAAAATCGATCGACCGTCGTCCGCGCCGCAAAGCACATCCACACCGCCAGACAAACCAGGGCATTGCACATGATGCCCGAGGCCATCGCCGGGACAAAGGCAAGCGACGTTTTTGCATGTGCCGTGGTTAGCGCCGTAAGGCCGACTGCACCGGCGCCGAACGTGTATTGGGTCGTTTGAAACATCAACACGGCGGTGAGGACGGCGCCGATCAGATTGCCGCCGAACGCAATAACCCAGTTGAGCAGGACATCGCCCGTCTTCACTTTGCCGCTGGCCCAGGCGATGACGATCAGGTTGTTGCCGGTGAAAAGCTCGGCTCCACCGACGACGATCAAGATCAATCCGGTCGTGAACGCCAAACCTGTCAGCAAGCGCACGATGCCATACGGCAAGCTTGCGGAAAATACGGTCGCGCCGTCGGAGCCGACAGCGATAGCGCTTCCCGCGGTCACCGTGGTCGCAAAGATCGCGCCGAAGGCAACGAATGCACCGCCCAGGATGCTGAGCACGAACAACGTCGTCGGGTCGAGCAATGCCCGCTGCACGCCACTTGCTTCGACGCGTAGCGCGATGGCCGCCGGCATGATCGCGTCAAACGTTACCGTCTGAGGCGTCTCGATAGCCGCGGCATCCGGGGAGCGCTCCGGCCCGGGCGCGCTCGCCATGTCAGCTGGTCCCGACCAGGATGGCGACGATCTGCACGGCGATCACCTTCACAATGGTCATCGACGGAAAGATCATCGCGTAGCCGATGTCGGGCCGTTCGGTCGGTGCCATCCGTGTCGAGTAGACCAGGATCGCGGGATTGCCGGTGGCGCCCGAGGCGACGCCCAAAAGATCGTCGAACGGAATCTTCATCAGATAGTAGCCGATGACCAGTACGATCAGCACCGTGGTCAGCAGGACCGCGACGCCGATGAACAGCATGGTCAGCCCCGACTCGGCGACGGTGCGAACGAACGGTTGACCGGCATTGATGCCGACGGTGGCGAGAAACATCGCCAAGCCGTAGTTGCGCAGCACGATGTTCGCCGGCAGCGGCATGACCCAAAGCACCGGGCCGGTGCGGCGCAATTTGCCCAAAATGAGAGCAACGATGAGCGGACCGCCGCCGATGCCGAGCGTCACCGTGCCGACGCCGGGAATGGGAATGGGAATCAGTCCGAGCAATAGGCCGAGCGCCATGCCGATGCCAAGAGAAACGTAGCTGAACTCCGCGGCCGCCTTCACGCTGTCTCCGAAAAAACGGCGCACCTCTTCCCGGCGGTCGGGCGGCATGAGAACGCCGACGCGGTCGCCAAATTCCAGGGTCAAGTCGGGCGTCGGAACGATATCGGCGTCGTAGCGCCTGATATGGAGCAGGTTGATCGGGAATCCTGCCGGCAGCTTGAGCTGCGCCAGCGGCACGCCGACGATATTCGCCTTGCCGACGAAGACTCGGATGTAGTCGAGGCTGGAGCGGTCTTTGACGATGCGGCCGGGCGCCATGCGCCCGAGCTTGGTCGCCGCCGCGGCGATGGCATCCTCGGTCTCCGCGACAAGCATCAGGCCATCGCCGGCGCTCAGCACAAGATCGTCGGACGGTATGCGATTTTGGCCGGCGGTTCTGACCATCGTCACCTGAACGCCGGGCGGCAGCTCTTTGTTCAGGTCGCCGAGACTTCCGCCCGTCCAGTTTTCGCCAAGCGCGATCTCACCCATGTGGAAGCGCTGGGATTTCGGCGAAAATTTCGGCCGCACCATGCGGGCGAGGAAATAGATGCACAGGATCGGACCGATGACGCCGAACGGATAGGCTATGGAGTAGCCGATCGACGGATCCTTGTTGCCCATGGAGTCCAGCGCCGCCTGCAGCGTCGCCGTGCTGGTCATCGAGCCGGCGTAGATGCCGAGCGTATGGCCGACTTTGATCCCATAGACGTGGCCGAGCCCGAGAGCGACGAATAGCCCGGCGACGCACGCGACCAGCGCCAGCAGATTGTACTTGCGGCCCGCGGCCCCGCTCATGCCTTCGAAAAACTCGCGGCCGTACAGGATGCCGATGCCATACAAAAACATGATCAGCCCGGTGAGACCGATCGGGCCGGAGATGTTCGCCTTTGGAGCGAACGCGCCGATCGCCAGGCCCACGAACAGGACGGCGCCGACGCCGAGCGAAAAAGTGCCGATCTTGATCTGGCCGACCAGGTAGCCGATGCCGATGGCAAGAAAGATCGTAAGGATGGGCTGGCTGCCGAGAATTTGGCGGGCGGCGTCCAACATGGGTTCTCTCCTGCTCTGATCGGAAGCGTTTAGAGGGCGATGACGCGGTCAGCGGGCATTGCAGCCCGCGGCGCGGAACTGCTCGATCACCCGATTGATCAATTCGGGCGTGGGTCTCGCCGTATCGCCGAGTTTGTAGTCAAGCTTGATGACCTTCCATTTAAAGGAGCCAAGCTGGTGAAACGGCTGCACCTCGACCCATTCGACGTTTTTCATCGGCGCCACGAGCCGCGCGATGCCGTCGACGTTGGCGGGATCGTCGGTGAGTCCGGGCACCAGAGTAAATCGTACCCAGACCGGCTTGCCGAGCGCACTGAGCCGCTCGGCAAAACGCAGCGTGGGCGCAAGCTCGCGGCCGGTCACTTTGCGATATGTATCCGGGTCCGAGCTTTTGATGTCGAGCAGCACCAGATCGATATTGCTCAAGTATCTGTCGTCGGCGCGGTCACCGAGAAAGCCGGAGGTTTCGATGGCGGTGTGCAGGCCCATACGCTTGGCTGCACCGAGGATTCGCCGGGTGAAGCTGAGCTGCACCATCGGCTCCCCGCCCGAAATGGTCAGGCCGCCATCGAGCGTTCGCAAGGCTGGCGCGAAGTCGCCTAACCGATCGATCACCTGCTGCGCCGACACATAGGTGCCGTCCTTCAAATGCCAGGTATCGGGGTTGTGGCAGTAGGAACAGCGCAGCAAACAGCCGGATACGAACAGCACGACGCGCAGGCCGGGACCGTCGTAGCGCGACGAGGTTTCGTAGGAATGGGCGTAGCCGAAAGCGCCGTCGGCGTCGTCCTTGAAATCGCTTTCGTCGGGCGCGTCGGGCGAGACGCCGACATGCAGGTCATGCCGGCTGCCCGCCTCTAGTGTGCCAAGCTGTGACATGGCTCATCCTCGCCATGGACCGGCGCGCGGTTCCAAAACCGAACTCGAACGCGCCGCAACAAAGCTATCGCTCAAGGGCGATAGCCGTATCTGTGCATGCAAGCCGCACCGGCGGCGTAGCGCTGGCCGGCGTCGACCTTGAGAATATGGCTGTGGTCGAGCTCGGTGTTGCAAATCTTCCAGGCTTCCTCGTAGGTGGGCTTCGGCTTGGTCTTCGCGGCTGCCGGTTGCACGGCGCAGAGCGCAGCGGCGACAGTCGCAATGACAGCAGCGTGGACTAGATTGGACGTGCGCATTTCAACCTCCCTGTTTGGTTTATTGCTGCGGACGTCACATCTGGCCATGGAACGTGCGGCTGATGACGTCCTGCTGCTGCTCGCGCGTCAGCCTGACAAAATTCACGGCATAGCCGGATACCCGGATTGTCAGTTGCGGGTATTTGTCCGGATTCTGCATCGCATCCTCGAGCGTCGATTTGTCGACGATATTCAGGTTCATGTGGAAGCCGCCGTGGCCGAAATAGACATCGAAGGCCTTGACCGCGGCGTCGATCAGCTCGGTGTCGGACAGATGCGCCTTTTGCGGCGCGACCGACACGGTGTAGCTGATGCCGTCCTGGGAATCCTTGTAAGGCAGCTTGGCGACCGACAGGCAGGACGCGAGCCAGCCGTGGCTGTCGCGGCCGTGCATCGGATTGGCGCCCGGCGCGAAGGGCTCGCCCTTGCGGCGGCCGTCCGGCGTGTTACCGGTGTGCTTGCCGTAAACCACGTTCGACGTGATGGTCAGCACGCTTTGGGTGTGAACCGCATTGCGATAGGTCGGGTGCTTGCGGATCTTGCCCATGAACCGCGTCACCAGCTCGGAGGCGATGCTGTCGACGCGGTCGTCATTGTTGCCGAACTGCGGCACCGGCGCCTTGCTGTCGTTTTCGTAATCGGTCGCAAGCCCGGTGTTGTCGCGAATCACGCGGATCTTGCCGTACTTGATGGCGGCCAAGCTGTCGGCGACCACCGACAAGCCGGCGATGCCGAACGCCATGGTGCGCAGGATGTCGCGGTCGTGCAGCGCCATTTCCAGACGCTCGTAAAAATACTTGTCGTGCATGTAGTGGATGCAGTTCATCGCATGCACGTAGGTGCGCGCCAACCACTCCATCATGTGATCGAACTTGTCGAACACCTCGTCATATTCCAGCACGTCGCTGGTCACCGGCGGCGCCGGCGGCGCGATCTGGTCGCCGGAAATCTCGTCCCTCCCGCCGTTGATGGCGTAGAGCAGCGCCTTGGCCAGATTGACGCGCGCGCCGAAGAACTGCATCTGCCGGCCGAGCTTCATGGCGGAAACGCAGCAGGCGATGCCGTAGTCGTCGCCCCAGCTCGGCCGCATCAGATCGTCGTTCTCATATTGCAGCGAAGACGTATCGCGGCTGACCTTGACGCAATAGCGCTTGAAATTGTCCGGCATGTGCTTCGACCACAGCACCGTGATGTTCGGCTCCGGCGCCGGCCCGAGATTGGAGAGCGTATGCAGCATTCGATAGCTGCTCTTGGTCACCAGCGGCCGGCCGTCCAAATCCATGCCGCCGACGCACTCGGTGGCCCAGTACGGATCGCCGCTGAACAGCGCGTCGTAATCCGGCGTGCGCAGGAAGCGGACGATGCGCAGCTTCTGCACCAACTGATCCCACAGCTCCTGCGCCCCGGCTTCGTCCAGCGTGCCTTCGCGCAGATCGCGTTCGATATAGACATCGAGGAAGCTCGATATGCGGCCGATCGACATGGCCGCGCCGTTGGCTTCCTTCACCGCGCCGAGATAGGCCAGATAAGTCCACTGCACGGCTTCGTGGGCGTCGGCCGCCGGCCGCGCCACATCGCAATCGTAGAGCTTCGCCATGGCGACCAGGTCTTCCAGGGCCCTGACCTGCTCGGCCAGCTCTTCGCGCGTCCGGATCACCTCGTCGGTGGGCCACATGTCGTCGACCTGCGAGCGCTCGCGGTGTTTTTCCTCGATCAAGCGCTCGACGCCGTAGAGCGCGACGCGGCGATAGTCGCCAATGATGCGGCCGCGGCCATAGGCGTCGGGAAGCCCGGTGATGATGCCGGACTTGCGGCACTTCATGATCTCCGGCGTATAGGCATCGAACACGCCGTCATTGTGGGTCTTGCGATATTTGGTGAAAGCGTCATGGACCTGTGGATCGGCCTCGAACCCGGCCGCCTTCAGGCCCGCCTCGACCATGCGTAAGCCGCCGGCCGGGAAAATCGCGCGCTTGAACGGCTGGTCCGTTTGCAGCCCGACGACGATCTCGTTGTCGCGATCGATATAGCCGGCTTTGTGGGCGAGCAGCGTCGAGGGTGTTTTGGTATCGACCGCCAGGACGCCTTTTTTCTGCTCGTCCCTGAAATAGGGCTGGAGTTTTTTCCAGACGGCTTCCGTCCGTTTTGTCGGTCCGACAAGGAATTTCTCGTCGCCTTCATACGGGGTGACGTTGCGGACGATGAAATCGCGGACGTCGATCGAGGTGCGCCAGCTTCCTGGCTCGAATCCGCGCCAGCAGTCGCGACCCTTGGCGCTCTTGGGAAGTCCGGCTGAACCTTCCATGATGACCTGTCTCCCTGGATCGATGCGTACATTTCTTGTTTTGCTGCTTGGCGACGACACTGCTCATCCTGCCGCCGAGCCAGAAAAAAGACTCTCGGTAGCGCTTATCTCGTAGCATCTACTCGTGTGGCGCCCCCTGGTTTGACCTGGATCAAATCCGCTCACAGGGCGGCGCTGGCGGATCGCGCCGGCGCCCGATCCGTCAGCACCGCGACGGTGTGCCGTGCGATCATCAACTCCTCATCGGTCGGCATCACATAAAGGCCGACGCGACTTTCCGGGAGCGAAATCACCGATTTCCCTGCTTCGTTGGCGGCCGGATCGAAAATGACGCCGAGCCACGCCAGGGTCTTGGCAATGCGGGCGCGTATGACCGCCGACCGTTCGCCGATGCCGGCGGTGAAGACAAAGGCGTCGAGCCCGCCAAGCGCGGCGGCCAGCATTCCGGCGTGCAGCCCAATGCGATAAACGAAATAATCGACGGCAAGCTTGGCCCGCGGCTCGGCGCTGGACTGCAGCTCGCGCATATCGTTGCTGATGCCCGACAGGCCCTTTAGGCCGCTGTCGCGATAGAGCAGATCCTGCACATCAGCCGGCGTCATGCCTTTCTCGACAATCAAATAAAGCACGACCCCAGGATCGATTTGTCCGGGCCGCGTTCCCATCGGCAGCCCATCGAGGGCGGTGAAGCCCATTGTGCTTTCGACGCTGCGGCCTTCGGCCAGCGCGCACATTGAGGCGCCGCTGCCGAGATGAGCGACAATAACCCTGCCCCGCGCCACGGCCGGCGCCACTTCGCGCAGGCGCTCGGCGATATACTCGTATGACAATCCGTGAAAACCGTAGCGGCGGACACCTTCGTCGTAGAGGTGCTCGGGAATGGCGTAATGGTCGGCGACCGCATCGTGGCCGCGATGAAAGGCGGTGTCGAAGCAGGCGACCTGCGGCAACTGCGGAAACCGGGCGAGCAATGCGCGAATGGGGGCCAGGTTGTTAGGCTGATGCAAGGGCGCGAGCGACACATAACGCTCGAGATCGCGCAGCACGGCCGCATCCACCCTGATCGGGCGATCGTAATGCGGACCGCCGTGCACGACACGATGGCCGACAGCTGTCGGCTCGAGGTTTTGCGTCTCGCGCAGCCACGTGCCCGCCGTATAAAGCGCGGTCGGCACATCGCTGACTTGCGCCGCGCCGTAACCCTGACTGACCATGACGCGCTTGTTGGCGTCCTCGGCGTGCAGTTGCGGCCGCGAGCCGATGCCGTCCATTTGTCCCTTGATCAAGCGGCGAAGACCATCCTTGCCCTCGGCGCTGAAGACCTGGAACTTGACGCTCGATGAGCCGGCATTGACGACAAGGATCGTGTCCATGGCCGTCACGCCGCGGGCAAGGCTGTCGTCCGCCGGCGCGCATCCGCATAGATCACGCCCACCGCGCAGGAGGCCATGCGGCTGCGCACGGAATCTGCACGTGAGGTCAGGATGATCGGTACGCGGGCGCCCAGCACGATTCCCGCGGCGTCCGCCTTGGCCAGGAAAGTGAGATTTTTGGCCAGCATGTTGCCGGCCTCGAGATCGGGAACGATCAGGATTTGCGCGCGCCCCGCGACCGGCGATTTGATGCCCTTGATCCTTGCGGCTTCGGGATCGATCGCATTGTCGAATGCTAGCGGCCCGTCGAGAATGGCGCCGGTGATCTGGCCGCGGTCGGCCATCTTGCACAAGGCGGCGGCCTCGATGGTTGACGGGATCTTGGAAGTCACCGTCTCGACGGCGGACAGGATCGCGACGCGCGGCGGACCGGAGCCGATCGCATTGTAAAGATCGACGGCATTTTGGATGATGTCGCGCTTGGCGTCGAGATCGGGAAAGATATTGATTGCGGCGTCGGTGATGAGCAGCGTTTCCGGATAAGTCTGAACGTCCATGATGAAAACGTGGCTGACCCGCCGCGCGGTTCGCAATCCGGTCTTGCTCGACGTCACCTCGCGCATCAGTTCGTCGGTATGCAGGCTACCCTTCATCAGAAGTTCGCCTTTGGATTCACGGATAAGCTCCACCGCTTTCGCGGCGGCGGCTTCACTGTGAGGCACGTCGACCAGCTCGAAATTGCCGATATCGAGCCCGTACCGCTGGGCGACGGCGTTGATCTTCGCCGCGGGCCCGACAAGTATCGGAATGATGATTCCGGCTTCAGCCGCCTCGGTGACGCCGCGAAGCGATGTCTCGTCGCACGGATGCGCCACTACGATTTTAGCCGCCGGCACAGCCTTCGCCCGCGCGATCAGTTGATCGTATTTCGACCCCGGAGGGTCGCTTAAGGGCCCGACGGCCCGAATATTGCCGATCTCGCTGTCTCGCACTGAAGGCATGGCAGCTCCCGATGGCGATTGTGTCTGCGGCTGCAACAATGCCGGCGCACGGCGATTGCGGTTTGATCTGGATCAAATCATTGCGCGGCTTCGCCTCCAACAGCTCGGTTCGATTCGATTGCCAATCGTCAGGTCAATTGAAGCGACACGTGCATGATGCCGCCCGCGCGCCGTGTATTGATCGGCAAGCCGCTCTTTTGGAACACCTTCAGCATTGCTAAATTGCTGGGCAGGACATCGGCGACCAATTCGACAAGGCCGGCGTTTCGCGCGACTACGATGAGATGACGCATCAGCAGCCGGCCGATCGATTGTCGTTGATAGTCGTCGATCACGGCGAAGGCGAGCTCAGCCTTGCCCGACTCAACAACGACGTAGCGTCCGCCACCGACGATCCTCGGCCGGCCATTTTCTGCGACGATCGCGACCAAGGCGACATGGCTGACAAAGTCGACATTGACGAAAAAGTCGACTTCCTTGTCGGTGAAGTGGCGCTTTACCCCGAAAAACCGCCGATAACGCGATTGCGCGCTGGTCCGATCAACCGCGGCCAGAAGCTCGGCTTGGTCATCGGGCCGCAGCGCCCGAATTTCGAGCCGGCGTCCGTCGCGCAACAGTTCGTCCGCCGCGTAATCGGCCGCGCCTGGGCGGCTGACCTCATTCCGGCCCGCCATATTTGGCCCCGAGGTCGTGTTGGATCATCGCAGGGCTCACGTTGCCCAAAGATATGCCTACAGAAAAATACAACGCGGCATTTGATCTGGATCAAACAGGTTTGCCGAGCAACACCGATTTATTGCTGACCGGGATGACCGGCGCTGAAAGACGTTGAATGGGCGGCGACAAAATCATTTTCGTGATCGACGACGATCCCGGATTTCGCAAAAGCGTGGCGCTACTGCTCGAAAAGCTCGGTTTTAACACGGAGCTGTACGGCTCGGCGGAGGCATTCCTCTCCAGCCCACGGTTTGCGCTGTCGCGGAACGGCTGCATCGTTCTCGATATCCACTTGAAGGGAATGTCCGGCATCGCGCTGGCCAAACGGTTGGCCGACGGCGGCCACGCGCTGCCGATCATTTTCGTCACCGGCAACGACAATGAGACAGTCCGCAAAGCAGCCCTTGCGCAGAATTGTGTCGCCTACCTGCCCAAGCCCTTTGCCGCCAAAGCCCTGTCGCAGGCCATTGACCATGCGTTAGCCTAGTAGCTTAAATGATGGTCGACGGAGTTGGTAGCGTGTAAACTTCAGCCCCGCGCCGGCGGGGCCGACGCTCACTTAAGACCCGCGGCGCGGGCGAGACTAAGGCTGATTGCGAATTTCCCTCCTGTTCGGCGATTGCAATCGCCCGAGTCCATAGGAGCCGTCGCCATGCCTGCCGTCATTCATATCGTCGACGACGACGCCTCGTTTCAGAAATCGCTTGCGCAACTTTTGCACGCGCTGGGTTACGAGGTTGTGCGTTATACTTCCGCCGAGCAGCTCCTGGAAACGCCGCCGGATGCCCGACTGGGCTGTATCCTGCTCGACGTGCGCATGCCCGGTTTGAGCGGACCTGACCTTCAGGATCGCCTCGCCCAATTGGGCTCGTCGCTGCCAATTATCTTCTTGAGCGGCCATGGCACTGTCCAGACATCGGTGCGGGTCATCAAAGCAGGCGCCGAGGATTTTCTCTTGAAGCCGATTGCAAAAAAGGAGCTATTGAACGCCATAGGCCGAGCACTCGACCGTTGCCGGGTAGCGTTGGCGCAGCGCGAGCGCATTGCGGCTTTGCAGGCGCGGCTCGCGCGTCTGACACCCCGGGAGCGCAAGGTGTTTGCCTTGGTGGCCCGCGGCCAAATCAACAAGCAGATCGCCTTTGCGCTCGGTACCACCGAGCGAACCATCAAGGCGCATCGACAGAAGGTGATGCAGAAGCTGAACGCTCAGTCGCTCTTGGAGCTTGCCGCCATCGCCGATGCCTTGGGGATTTTCACCGCCAGCGAGGACATTGAGATCCTCAACCAGCCCCAGGCCCTTCCCTCTCCGACTTAAAGTCGTGCCTAGCTCGCCCAACTTAGGGTCATGCCGACGTCGCCGGGCATTCCTCCCGGAAAGTCGACGATTTGAAACCTGAGCCGGTATCCGCGCGGCTTAAGGTTCACCTGCCAAAATTCGTAGAGTTCCTTCGGCAGACCGGTCAGCGTCTTTTCCCAGCCAGCCTCTTGTTGATTGATCGCGCGGCCAAGGTCGGTAAAAAGCCGGTTGGGGAAGCGCCCGACTTCGACCTCGGTCCTGCCATTGTCGGCGGCGCGCTTGATGATCGCCGCGGCGCGTTTGATGCGCTCCTCGTTGGATACACCCGATGCCTTGGAAAATTTCTCGATTAAAGCCTTCTTCTCCTGCGCTTCGAGCGAACCCAGTCGACTCGCTTCCGCGGCTTTGGCGGCTTCCTTGAGGGCGATTTGCTTCATGAGGTCTTTGGCCTTCGGCAACTGATCCAACGGATTGTCCGTGGCCTGCTTGGTCGCTGGCATAGCTCCTCCAACGCATTTCCCAATGCTTGCGGGCTCAGTCGTTGACCGTCTACCCTATCCGGAAATGGTTTGCGGTCATTTGACCTGGATCAAACAGCCAGACGCGGCAGGCAAGCTACCCTGCGTTTTCTGGTGAACGATTGGACCTATATATCATGATCGGCTGGCGGCGACCGGGTACGGCAACAATCAATCCTTGGGTCCTATCGATGGTCGTTCCGCTGGCCGTGGTATTCGGCGAGACGGCTCACGCAGGATTGACAGTGGACGTCACCAAAGTGACGTGCCGGCGAGCTTCCTTCATTGGCTCCACGACGACGTCCGCCAATTCGATGGCACTTTGGCTAGTCGGATATTACAGCGGCCAACATAAACGCACCGTTATCGACATCGAGACACTGGAGCGGGATGCAAATAAGATAAAGCACTACTGCCGCATCCACCGCGATGAGACGATCATGAAAGCCACCGAAACCGTGCTCGGCACGGAGCCATAGACAAGACCCGCAATGCTCGTTCGTTCTTGATGTTGAGGGTTATGCGGAGAAGCTGATGCTTGATCGAATTGCGGAGTGGATTTTGGCGATACCCAACAGCGTCCCGATTCTGCTGGGCGCCGAACCTCACAACGCCGAGCTGGTTCGCGCGGTCGCCGCACTGCTGTTGATCGTTTTCGTCGTCTATTTGATCGCTGCCCGTCCGTTCCGGTCAATCTTGTCGCGCTTCGGAAGCCGTAGCCGCAAGGAAGACAAGAGGGATTGACGCACGTCTGGGCCTAGCCAGTCGCAACGCTAGACAGCGCGCTCGACAGCAAGTGGCATCGTAAAGCGAAAAATGGCGCCGCCCCCTTCCCTGTTCTCGGCCCAAATCCTGCCGCCGTTGCTCTCCACGATCGTGCGCGCGATCGACAAGCCGAGGCCGGTTCCGCTCGCTTTAGTGGTATAAAGCGCCTCGAAGACGCGTTCGAGCTCCTGGTGAGGGATGCCGAGCCCGGAATCGGAAACGACGACCTCGACGTCGTCCTTGCCGGCGGCGATCGCCTGGATCATCAATCTGCGCCGGTCAGGTGTCACTGCAGCGACGGCGTCCATGGCATTGAACGCCAAATTCAAGACCACCTGTTGCAGCTGCACCTGGTCGGCATGCACCGGGAACGCCGTCGTCGCCTGCACGGTATCCAGCGCGATGCCGCGCTTCACTGCTTCCGGCTCCAGAATCCGGATCGCGGCGTTGATCGCGTCGTTGAGATTGAATGTCTGAAGTTCGAGTTCGCCTCGCTTCTTCAACAGCCCCCGAAGATGCTTGATGACTTCGCTGGCGCGCTGATCGTCGCGGCGGATGTCTGCGATGATCTCTTTGAGCTGCGGTACGTTGAGCGAATCCTCCGACAGCAGAAGCTCGGCGGTCTCCGCATAATTCAGAATTGCGCCCAATGGCTGGTTGAGCTCGTGGGCAACCGACGCCGACAGCGCGCCGGCGGTCGCGGTGCGGTTGAGGTGGATGACTTGCATGATTCGGCGCCGCGACTCCTCCTCAGCGGAGTGGCGCCGGTGGCGCTCGATGATAAGTCCTCCCAGCACCGCGCTCTGCAGCAGCACGACACCGATAGCGGCCAGGATTTGCCAGCGGTACAGCTCCCAGGCACTCGGCGGCCGAAAGCGCACGTCGCTGCCGGGAGGAAGATTGCTTTCGCTGATGTCCCATCGCTTGAGCTGCCGCCAATCGAAAAGCGGTCGCTCACTCTTGCTTGTCGTGACAGGAATGATCGAAGGATCCGTTCCCGCGAGGACCCTGAGAGCAAGTTGCCCGGCCTCATGGCCGATCCGCTTTGGCGACAAAATGAATCCGCCCACGGCGCCGGTGCCGAAATAAGTCTCGACGCCAACAAAGATCGGGCGGTTAGCAACCTCGGCAAGTACCGGAACGAGGTCAGAGGACACATAAACCATCGTCTGGTCGGAATTTATGCCGATATACAGAATGACAGACCGCTCCGGCAGAATCGCGAGGCGCTGCTTGACCACACTTAGCGGTAGCCCCATCAGATCGATAAAGTCGAAAGTCCGGGAATACTCGGCAAGTTCTTCGGCAAATTGGCTGTAGTAGAGTTGTTTCTCGAGCCTGTCGCCAACCAGCACGAAACGCTTGGTGCCGGGCAGCAGCGCGGATGCCGCCCGGATCATGTCGGCGAGATTGAGCTGGATGGTGATGCCGGTTACGCCGGGGACAGTTTCCAGGTCCGCGGTTTTCCTGTCCACCGCCGCAAACACGATCGGAACGTCAGGCCAAAGCGAGTTGCGAATGCGCAAGGCGTAGTCCAGCCCTGCCGACCCGATCGGTAAGATTGCTCCCAGCGGTTTGCTGCGATATTTCTCCTCCAGATATCTTTCGGTGATGTCGAGATAGCCGGGATCGTTGAAGCGGTATAAATCCAGATCTTCCGCATAGACCGAGACCGATCCGCCGGCACGGTTGTCCAAGGTCGTCCTGATTTCATTGATGATCTGATTTGGCCAGGGGCGATAGGAGTTCGATTGATTGAGAATAAGCACGGCCGGCGGCGGCGAAGGCTGTTCGGCCCAAGCAGCACCCTGCCCCATGCCCAGTTGAGCCCATAGAACGAAAGCTGCCGATAAAACCGCCAAGCGCATTGAAATAGCCGCCCAGAAGACCCAGCGCGTCGTCATTCCAACGAATGCCGATGGCAACCAGATTCCCGATTGTTCGTAGCTTCTGCTTGTCACCCAGCCGCCCATCGGCCCACGAACATTGCGCAATTCGACCGGCAAGTACAGACCGCGAAAGTGCCTCAGGCTGACGCATCGGGTTAGACTTACTGCGATTTTTCATCAAATTGCCGCGCAGCGCCGGCGCTGTCCTTCTCCGTGTTGTCCTTAAGGACAATGACCTTGCGGCCAATAGCGCCGTGCTTTTCCGGAAGGCACCATTTCGCCAACTGTGAGGTTGGCATCTCCATGCAATCGCTTTCCGCAGTCAAAGCCGCATCGCTGCCGAACCCGACGGGCGCCTTTGCGTTTCGGATGCCAGGGCATCCGGCGTCCAGTCCCACCAATCACATTGATCAGATGGGCACCGAAGTGCCCTTTGCGAGAAATGGTCAATTCTATTGTGAGGGCGAGCCCGCGACTTATCTGTACCGGATCATATCCGGTGTGGCGCGCATCTACCGGATGACCACTGAAGGGCGGCGACAGATCGTCGCCTTCTATGTTCCCGGAGACCTCTTCGGCTTTGAGGCAGGTGAAACCCATATGCTCTCCGCCGAGGCCATCACCGACACGCGGGTGCGCATGGTCAAGCGAACCACTATGATGAATATCGCGGCTGTGGATGGCGATCTTGCCCACCAACTCTGGTTATGCGTCGGCCGCGAAATCCGCCGCAATCAGGAGCACATCCTGCAATTCAGCAGGCCGGCGCGCGCGCGGGTCGCGAGTTTTCTGCTGGAAATGTCGAGACGCATGCCAAACACCAATGCGGCGGCGCTGTCGATATCGCGCCAGGACATCGGTGATTTTCTGGATCTGCGGATCGAAACGGTGTCAAGAATCTTGATGCGCTTCGCCCGGTCCGGCGTAATCTCATTCTCGAACAATCGCAGCATCGGCGTCCGTAATCCTACGTTTCTGGCTCAACTCCTGGCTTAGCGTTGCAAATTGCCTTGTCTTTCCTAATGCCGGCGGGCGCGCGTTTCGCATTCGCAAAGTCCACGGTGCGCTGACTGAGATTTAAGGCGATCCACAGTGGAACAGACGCCGAAACGAGTAGGGTCAAATCTGCTTCGGTACTTGCCGCCGCTGCGCTGGCTGGGTGAATATCGTGCCGGCTGGATCGGCCACGATATCATCGCAGGCATCACGCTCGCCGCTTATGCCATTCCCGTGTCGCTGGCTTATGCCGGTCTGGCGGGCCTGCCGCCGCAGACCGGGATTTACGGTTATTTGCTCGGCGGTCTAGGCTATGCGCTGCTGGGCTCGTCACGCCAACTGGCCGTCGGCCCGACATCGGCAATTTCGCTGATGATCGCCGCATCGGTCGCCCCGATGGCCGCCGGCGACGCCGAGCATTACATCGAGATCGCCGCGCTTGCGGCATTCACCGTCGCGTTCCTCTGCTTTGTCGCCTGGCTGTTACGGCTCAGCGCAGTCGTTCGTCTGATCAGCGACAGCATCCTGGTGGGCTTCAAAGCCGGCGCCGGACTGACGATCATCATGACGCAACTGCCGGCGCTGTTCGGCGTCGCCGGCGGCGGCCACAACTTCGTCGAACGCGCCGTGACATTTGCTGGCCAGCTCGGCCAAATTCACGGCCTCGTACTTGCTTTGGGCATCGTCGCAATCCTTGCGATCATGCTCGGCGAACGCGTCTTTCCGGGCCGGCCGATTGCGCTGGCCGTGGTGGCGCTAGCGATCATCGCCGCGACAATCTTCGGTCTGGCGTCCTATGGGGTGCCGATCACCGGGCTAGTGCCGCGCGGCTTGCCGTCGCTATCATGGGCCGAGCTAAGTTGGAGCGACGTGGACGGTATTTTTCCGCTCGCCGCCGGATGCCTTCTGCTCGCTTATGTCGAGAGCGTCTCGGCGGCGCGCGCCTTTGCCAGCAAGCACGGCTACAGCCTCGATCCACGCCAGGAATTTCTCGGCCTCGGCGCCGCCAATCTCATCGTTGCCATCGGACACGGCTATCCAGTTGCGGGCGGCCTGTCGCAGTCTGCGGTCAATGACAAGGCCGGCGCGCGGACGCCGCTGGCGCTGGTGTTCGCGTCGCTCACGCTGGCGCTTTGCCTGCTGTTTTTCACCGGACTTCTGTCAAATCTGCCGAAGGCGGTTTTGGCCGCGATCGTGGTGACCGCCGTCCTGGGCCTGATCGATATTCCGACGCTCATTCGCATGTGGCGCATCAGCAAGATCGATTTTTTTGCCGCCATGATCGCTTTGGGCGCCGTGCTGCTGCTTGGCATCCTGCAGGGCATACTGCTCGCGGCGCTGGCCTCCATCTTGCTGCTGCTGGGCCGGGCGTCGCAGCCGCATGTGGCTTTTCTCGGCCGCATCCCGGGCACGAACCTCTATTCTGACATCGGGCGTCATCCAGACAACGAACGTTTGCCAGGCTTGCTCGCCTTTCGACCCGAGGCGTCGCTGCTCTACATCAACGCAGATTCGGTACTGGAAACGGTGTTGGACCGCCTGTATGCGCTCGGGCCGTCCACTGTGCGCTTGGCGATCTGCGACCTCTCCGCATCGCCTTATATCGATCTCGCGGGCTCGCGCATGCTGCAGCAATTGCACGGCGAACTCGCCAAACACGGCATTGCGCTGCGCGTCGTTGGAGCTCACGGCCAGCTTCGCGATCTGTTGCGTGCCGACGGCGTCGGCGACAAGGTCAGTGGCTTCGATCGCCGCGCGACGTTGGACGACGTGCTCAACGGTGCCCAAAATCCACCCGACGCGGAGGCGGAACTTTTCAGGCCGCAGACTTGATCTTGATCAAACTGCAGCTTGCCCAGCTGGCATTACAATTCCATTCGCGGCGTTGCGCCCGCCATCACGGCTGCGTGAAGCGGGCCCAGAAACGGAACGGGAGGCGTCGATGATCCTGCAAGCAATCCGGACATCTGCATTGGCCATATGTGCATTGATCATATGCGTCTTGATGCCGATCCGCGCAAACGCACAGGCGCCAGCGCTCACCCCGGCCGCGGCTCCGGCAGCCGCCAAGCTCCTGAAGCCCGCAGAGCTCGATCAGCTGGTCGCGCCGATCGCGCTCTATCCGGATCCCTTGCTCGCCCAGGTGCTGATGGCCTCGGCCTATCCGCTCGACATCGTGCAGGCCGAGCGTTGGCTTGAAGGGAACAAGAATCTCAAGGGCGATGCATTGAAGGCAGCGGTCGACAAGCAGCCATGGGACGACAGCATCAAATCCTTGGTCGCCACGCCGGACGTGCTGCAGTTGATGAGTTCGAAACTCGACTGGACGCAGAAGCTCGGCGATGCGGTCGTTGCCCAGCAGGCTGACGTGATGGACGCGATCCAGCGCTTGCGCACCAAGGCGCAAGCCAACAACAAACTGCAATCGACCAAGGAGCAGAAAGTCTCGGTCCAGCAAGTCAACAACAGGCAGTACATCGCCATCGAGCCGACCGACCCCGAGACGATGTATGTCCCGTACTATGACCCCGGCGTGGTTTATGGCGATTGGCCGTATCCCGAATATCCAGCCTATTACTGGCCCGCGCCCGGCTATATCGGCGCCGGCCTGCTTGCCACCGGCGTTGCCTTCGGCGCCGGCTACGCGCTCGGGCGCTGGCACGGCGGAAATTACTGGGGCGGCAACTTCAACTGGAACAACAACAACATCAATGTCGGCCGGCCCGGCGGTGGCGCCGGCGCCAATTGGCGGCCCAACGTCGACCATCGTCGGCAAACTGCCGGCAATCGCGGCAACCGTGCTCAACAACTGAACTTCCGCGGCAACGGCGGCCAGCAGGTGATCAAGCCTGGCAGCGGCAACCGCGGCAATGTCGGCCAAAATCGTCCGGCCAACCGTCCGAGCGCCGGTGCGGGTAACAGACCAAGCGCCGGGAACCGTCCAAGCGGCGGCAATCGCCCAAGCGCCGGCAACCGTCCGTCAGGTGGCGGGCAGCGGCATCAGGCCGCGCAGCGACCGAGCCGGGGCGGCGGGGGCGCCGCTAATCGCGGCGGCGGTGGCGCCCGCGTTGCTCACCGCGGCGGTGGCGGCGGCGTTGCTCACCGTGGCGGTGGTGGCGGAGCGATGCGGGCCCACGGCGGCGGTGGCGGCATGCGCGGTGGTGGCGGTGGCGGCATGCGCGGTGGTGGCGGTGGTGGCATGCGCGGCGGCGGCGGTGGCGGTCGCGGCGGTGGTGGGCGTCGATCCGACATCAGGCTCAAGCACGACATCGTCCTGCTCGGCTATCTCGATGACGGTCTCGGCTTCTATCGGTTCAGCTACAACGGCAGCCACCGCGCCTATGTGGGCGTCATGGCGCAGGAGGTGCAGCAGGTCGCGCCCCAAGCTGTCGCGCGCGGCAGCGACGGCTATCTGACGGTGAACTACGACAAGCTCGGCCTGCCGTTCGAGAGCTACAGCCACTGGCTCAAAGCGGGATCCCACTTGCCCGCCACAAAGCGGCTGTTGCAGTGAGCGGAGACGAGATTTGCAGTCATTGCGCTCGCCGTTCGGTGCAAAGGAACTGAGACGGCGAGACCTCTCAAGCCATCGCATGACCGCGCCCACGGCGCAGCCATACTGGCATTCGATTGGAGACAGGAATGGCGAAAAAGAATCGCGTTAACGGTGGCAAAGACGGCAAATCCAAGAAGATGGAGCGTAAGGTCTACGAAAAGGAGCTTCGCAAGCTGCAAGTCGAGCTTTGCCGCCTGCAGGACTGGGTCAAGGCCACGGGCGCCCGCATCATCATCGTTTTCGAAGGGCGGGACGCCGCCGGCAAAGGCGGCACCATCAAGGCGCTCAGCGAACGCGTCAGCCCGCGGGTGTTCCGGGTCACGGCGCTACCGACGCCGTCGGACCGCGAAAAAAGCCAGATGTTCATTCAGCGCTACGTCGAACGCTTTCCCGCCGCGGGCGAGATCATCATATTCGATCGCAGTTGGTACAATCGCGCCGGCGTCGAATACGTGATGGGTTTTGTCTCCAAGGAAGCGCACCGCCGTTTCCTCACCCGGTGCCCGGAAATCGAAAAATACATTGTCGACGGCGGCATCATTCTGATCAAGATATGGCTCGAGGTCGGCCAGGAGGAGCAGGAAAAGCGCTTCCAGAAACGGATCAGCGATCCGATGCGTCAATGGAAGTTAAGCCCGATGGATCTGGAATCGTATCGACGCTGGTACGATTACTCCAAGGCGCGGGATTTGATGCTCGAAGCCACCGACGCCAAGCATGCGCCCTGGCATATCGTGCGCACCGACGACAAGCGTCGCGGCCGGCTCAATTGCATCGCTCATATCCTTTCGGTGATTCCGTACAAAAAGATCGCACACGATAAGGTCAAGCTGCCGAAACGATCCCACAAAGGCAAATACGACGACATCGCCGCGATCAAGGGACGCCACTTCGTAAAAAGCAGATACTGAGCCGCTACCGCGTCGCGGCTCTGCGCTGGTTGGAAATCGGCCGCAACGGAACCGGCGGCGCGCCGTCGCTTTCATGGAACCAGAACAGCCGGGCGACCTCCCGCAGCGATCCGTCATCCCCTGTCGGACAGCGAACCCTGCGGTCATTACGTCCTAAGGCTCCAACTTGACCAGTTTGGGCAGCACTGACGCCGCGTTCCTCTGTGGCGGAAGCAAGCGAAGATTGCGAATGAGGCTTCCCGACTCGAGCTCCGTAAAGAACTGGCTCAACGCGGCGCCGTCGATCTTTTCGGGGCAGACGTGCCGCAAGCTAGCCCAGCGCGTCAGCCGGGAAAGGCCATTGGCAACCGCCTTGTCATTGGCGGCATCGAGGAGCCCTGCCCAATCCTTGTCGAGCTCGACCCCAAATGTTTTGAGCATCGGCTGCAGGCCGGAGGCCGCGATCGCGCCAGCGATGTCGCTGCGCAGATTAGCCCAGCGCTTCCGGGAGACCTTGGCCTGCAGCGCCACGACCCCGTCCAGCGTCTTGCGGATCGAGGCCAAGTCCATCGGGATCGCCGCCGGCGCCTCGCCGACGACCTTGGCGTAAACCACGATACCGGAGCGCAGGTCCCGTCTGCGGCTATCAGACAGATTGGCGTTGTCGACGAGGCGGTCGATGACGTCTTGCAGGGTCGCCGGTTCAGCCGGTCCTGTCGCTCTACTGTGCTTCATGCCGGTTTGACCTCGCTGACCCAGGCTGTGACCGCCTTGGCCAACGGCGGCCAAAGGCGGATATTCGGGACTTCTATCCTATAGTTTATGGGGCATATGCCTCATGATAGAATTCCCGAAGTTCGATAAGATATTGAATCAACAAGACTCTGTCGGACAGAGGCGGACATAGCTCAGCTATCCCTATGGGCGGCCAAAAACGCCTGGAAATCCGCCTCCGAAATGCGGACGAGTCCGTTCATCCTGTGCGCGACGAGGAGTCCCTTTTCGATCCGGCGCCGCACCGTGCGCGTCGACACTTCGACGAAGTCGGCGACCTGCTGGATCGAGTAGAATTTCGTGGAGTTGGTTCGATCGCTTTTCATTTGCTTACGCCCAAATATCTGTGAACGACGATGTCCACGCTGGGACACCGCCATCCAAGTAATCGCTTTTGGGGAGCGTACGGAAACTTCAGGCCAAAACCGGAGTAGTCTTGCGCTGGCTGCATGTGCCGCGATTGCCAGCGCGGCGCGCGTTCAAGACGGCAATATCTTCCGCGGTAACTTTTCGTTCAGGAAGCGGAAGGGGCGCGACATTGATATCAGACGGGATACGCCACACAGTTTCTGGATTGAATATCGGTTCTGTGCGGCCGTGAGAGACCTGCACCAACCCGTAGTCCTGAACAGTCATTGCCACCGCGATTACGAGATCCGGCAATAACATGACCATTTGATATGGTTGGAATTGCGCCAGTTTGAGAGGGAACGGCACCGCTCGATGCCGAGTCTGCACTTCGCCCGCGACCAACACCGCGGCCGCCGCCAAGTGAGCGACATCTCGATATGACGACCATATCTCCCAGAGCTTAGCAGCACCGGTTCCCTTGCTCTTGGCCTTGTTACAGATCAGAGAAATCGGCTTGCCTATGCTAGCGCCACCTCTGGCCTTTTGGTGCTCGCCGTGCACGAGGTCGTCATGCAGGTGGACGATATCGGCGACACGGGCCCAGTGCTGCTGAACGATCTTAAGTCCATGTACACCGGCGTTGATGGCCTCCTCGTCATTACGTCGGTGATTTTCAATCCATTTGTTGCGCTTTAACAAGTCATCCGGCCAAATCATGTAGCCGACGACGGAGGCTGCCTGGTCGGGCCATAGGACCAAACCCCTCGTCAGCCGATCTTTTACCAACGACCCGAGATCGGTGATTTCCCATCGTGGCCCGGGGAAACGCCTAATTTCCATCGTGCGCATTAGAGCGGCTTAGCACTCGGCAACGATTCGGGAAACGCTAGCGCAAGCTCGACGCCGCGAGACTACTCCAGTTCTTTCCGATTCCCAGCCCACTCCTATCCAGAAGGCTTAAGTATCAGGCTCGAAAAGCAACGGCGGAACACGAGTGTCACGATGAGGCGCTGAAACGCGCGCGTTGATGTAATGCCGATTTTGCCGGTAGTTTTTGGCCTTGGAGAGGTAGAGGCTGCAGCCGCGATTGGCATCTCCGCGAGCAAGTTTCGTATGTTGGTCAACGACAAGCGTATGCCCTCGCCTCGACGTTTAGATGGCCGTAATATCTGGGACGTTGACGAGTTGCGTGCGGCGTTCAAAGCTTTTCCGCATGCGGACGAGGATGAAAAGGCTGATTCATGGGCGGACGTGGTGTGATTCGGCTTAAATATGTGCATGCCTTCCGCGATCGCTTCGGGCGCATGCGTTACTATTTCCGCCGGCACGGTAAGCGGACCGCTCTTCCGGGCTTGCCGGGGTCTGGCGAATTTATGGCTGCCTATGCGAGTCAACTCGGCGAGACGTCCAAGCGGATCGCGGCGCGGCCAAAGGCGGTGCCTGGAACATTTGCCGCACTCGCTGTTCGCTACTTTGGTTCGCTGCAATATTTGTCGCTTTCTCGTACCAGCCGCATCAACTATCGCCGGGTCATTGATGGTTTTCTTGAGCACCACGGGCATCGCCAAGTCAACCAAATGACCCGCGAGCACGTCGATATCATTGTCGGCAAGATGGCCAACAAGCCAAGCGCCGGCAGCGTTTTGTTAAAGCGCCTTAGAACCCTAGTCCGCTACGCGACAGCATTGGGTTGGGCCGAGCGTGATCCAACCGCCGGCGTGAAGGCATACCGGACTAAAGAGATTCATACCTGGAACGAACAAGAAATCGCTGTTTTCGAAAAACGCTGGCCAGAGGGCTCTCGCGAACGTCTAGCCTTCGCTCTTTTGCTATTCACCGGGCAGCGGGGCTCTGATGTTCACCGCATGCTTTGGAAAGATTTTGACGGCGACACGATTGGAGTCGCCCAGCAGAAAACCGCCACAAAGCTGAGCATACCAATTCACCAATCCCTCGACCGTTTGCTTGCAATGGCCGATCGTCGTCGCACGACCATTCTGGCGACCGCTTATGGCAAGCCTTTCTCGGTCAAAGGGTTCGGGAACATGGTTTCGGCGGCAATCCGTGCTGCAGGGCTCCCCGCTCGCTGCAAGCCGCACGGTCTGCGCAAAGCGGCAGCACGACGCCTCGCTGAGGCTGGTTGTTCAGCTAGCGAAATCATGTCGATCACCGGACACAAGACACTGGCCGAAGTAGAGCGCTACACACGCGCTGCAGAGCAAGGTCGATTAGCAAGGCAGGCGATCAAAAGACAATCAGAAGGCGGAAGTGGCAAACCC